>ENA-OQIZ01000446-OQIZ01000446.1-human-gut-metagenome-genome-assembly--contig:-NODE-446-length-21466-cov-24.684990_pt1 | contig 21466 bp, 19 predicted proteins | sample MGYA00242593_ERZ504758 | MGnify/ENA primary metagenome ERZ504758 (study PRJEB26092, sample SAMD00036364) | human gut metagenome | host: Homo sapiens | study: EMG produced TPA metagenomics assembly of...
CACGCATGTTTTTACACACACTTTTTGTCCACCCTTTATCTTTGTCAAAAAAAGATAAAAGTGCTATAAACCCAGTATCTATCTAGGTTTACAGCACTTTTTACACACACTTTTTGTCCTATAACTCGCGAAGTAAGACCGTTTATTTTTTCACTACAAAATATTCTTATAATCCCCACAAAGCCAAAAGCGGTTCATAGATAAAGTGTAAGAAACTCCAAGCGCCGAGGCCGCATACAGCACCTACCAAAGCACCGTTAATACGGATCCAGCTCAAGTCATCCTCTACTTTCGATTCGATGAAATAGATAAACTTCTCTGTGCTGAGTGAGCCCAGTACCTGTCGCACAATGACGCCCAGTAGCGCATGACTGCGCAATAACACATAACCGGCCATGTGCTGACACATGTTTTCCAATTTAGCTTCCAATTCCGGATTTTTACTGTAAACAGCCCACAACTCCTGTAACGACTGTTCCAATACATTAACCGGTGTACCTTCTTCAAAGGTATCTTCTTTATCCGACATGTGGATTACATTATGAATGTACGGACACACATAACTTTCCAAAACAGCTTCCCAATCTTGTTCGTCAATCCAGCGTTGCCACACATCGTCGATAGCTTTACCGACGGTGCTGTTATAGGCCAATTCCTGCAAAGGACCAAGCCACTGCTGCATCCACACAAGACGCTCCGTGCTGCCTGGCTGTTTCCACCGCTCCAATATCATGTAGAGCTCGCGCAACATGGCCATGGCCATATCGCGGGCATTAATAATGTCAAAGGTTTCCGAAGCACCAATAAGAATGGCGGACAGAATATTTTCCTTACGAGCCTGAATCTCACGATCAATCGTATTCGTAAGCCAGAACAAAACTTGCGGTTTATCGAGAGCTTCCTGCAGCAGCATGATGCCCTTAATAATCGTAGTTTCGTGCTTATTGGTTTTACAAACATCCGTTAAAAACTGCTGTAAAGGTCCCGTAATCGACTGGCGATGCAAGAAATAACGAAGTTTCTCAGCACCCCAAGCAGCCCACTCCCTTTCACTGCGACTATGCCACACTACATGGAGCAAACTGCGCAATGCCTTACGAATGTACTGACGGCCCTTATCACTCTTGATATAACCGTCAATATAAGGCACGAATTTCACCGACTTCAAAGCCCGCTGGCACTGGTCCAAAGTCAAAAGACGGGTTTCAATGAGGTTAACCAAACCGGAAATCATGCGCTCTTTATTGCGCGGAATGAGCGCCGTATGATACGGGAAGCCCAGCGGTTTACGGAATAAGGCAGTCACGGCAAACCAGTCCGCCACGGAACCGATAAGCGCCGATTGAACGAGCCAATATAAAGCTTCATACCAGGTAGCGGTAATGTAGAACTGCCCCACAAAAACCAGGGCGTATAAAACGGCGGAGCCAGCTAATATCCGATTAGCCCATACGCGATACGGTACACCACCAATCATAAGCTAACACCTCCTTGCACGAGTTGCGCCGCCACATAGAAGAGACCGCCCAACACAGCACCTACCAAGGAGCCGTTAATACGAATCATCTGCAAATCGTGATATAACTTACCTTTGATCAAATCGGCCAAGCGTTCCGGCGAATAGGAATTTAATTCACGCACTACCGATGTATCTACAAACGGCCGCAATTTACGAAGTAACGGAACCAGTTGATACAAAAGTAAACGTTCCAAACTCTGCATTTTGGCCTTATCCTGCAATAAACTGCGCGCATAAGATTCGGCTTCTTCTTGAGCCCGTTTGAAAATTCCCTGCCAAGCTTTAGTATCGCCGGCCATATCTACATCTTCCAAGGCATCCATAAGCCATGTATTCTTTTTGGTTTCTATGTACGCGCGCCACTCTTTATTGCGCTCCAGCTCAGATAAGAGCCAAAGCACCTTATTGTACACATACTGCCCCATGGGGGAATAAATCGATTCTTGCGAGCGTAAAAACTCCGTTGCTTTGCGCTGAATTAATTCAGCCACCCGTTCCGGTGAAAAACTGTCACTGCCGAGGGCTAACGCCAGCTCTCGCCAAAAGGAGTTTTCCGCATAACGGCTCATCATCGCTGCCACGATACCCGTAATATACGGCTGGATACCTTCAGAACCAATGAGTCGCTGCGCCATGCGATTAAGGTAGAGCCACAACGTCTCCGCCGTTTCATATTTCATCAAAAGATGACCAAAACGAATGAGGAGTGGTACCACTTCCCAGTGCTCCACGCCCTGCTTAATAGCGCCTGTCACTTCCTTGCGAAGGGGTGCTCCGTCAAAGCGATTGCCTAACTGTGAACCTACTTCTTCGATGAATTGATTTAATTGTTTACGCCCGTCATCGCTCAAAAAGTACATGAGAATGCGCTTCGGCAACTGTTCTTTTTTAATAATCGTATATACCGGCTGAACTCTGAGGAGTTCTTCCACCATCATATAACGAGCCGTTTCCACCAAGCGGGCCTTACTGCGCGGTATAAGGGCCGTTTTATACGAAATGCCTAAAGGCTTTTTAAATAATGCGGTCACCGCATACCAGTCAGCCAGGCCGCCGATCATGGCGGCACCGCTTACATGAGTCAAAAAGCCGAATAAGGGCTCTTGGCGAAACGGATAGACGCCTAAAAATATAATCATCATACAAAACAATAAGCCGGTGGCAATCGGCCAATCCGTTCGTCGTTTCATACTCAATCCTTTCGAACTATTCAATACTCTACTCACCAAACTCAATCGAATTATTCAATCCCATACTCTTCTAATTCAACGCTGTCGCCCGTATGTTTCGGACTCCAAACCGGCATATGTTCATACAAGGATTTAAAGTATAACGAAGGTTCCCAAACCGGACCGTGACGATGCATCGGTACAAATAGTTTTGGCAAACGTCCTACTGCATGTAAGAACTCAAAGGCGCCCCATTCACGGGCCGCTTCCAAGCGATCGTCTACCGGGAACATGGCAAGATCCGGCGTGATGCCGGCAATACGTTTAAATTCCTTGGCCGCAAAATCACGAGCAAAGTCGATATTTTCCGGCGTATCACCGAGCCAATGCCACCAGTTCAAATCGCCGGCATGGAAAATCGTAGCATCACCGGTATCGATTAAGAAGGACCCGCCTTCATCGGTGGAGCCGTACATGGTAACTTTAAGGTCTTCAACGTACGTCGTATCCCCTACGGCCATAACCGTAGTTCGTTCTTTAGGCATATCTTTATGTGGCACGTCGGTATGCACGATGTAACGCGTTGTAGGGCTGTTAAAATCTAAAATAGCCGGCGAATAATGATCGCCATGCCAATGGGTCACGAAGAACCACAATACTTTACCTGCCGCTTGCGCTTTTTTGACAACCTGCGCTTCATCTTTCCAATAATCAAAGATATAGCAGGTATCACCGGCATCAAGCATAAAACCGCTGTGTTCTAAATAATATAGTTTCATAGTATCACCTCTACTTAAGAGTCATAGATTATAGTAAGCAAAATATCTTAGCCAAAACAGGTCTTAAGAATCGCCTTATTGATAATATTATTACTAACAACTTTTATTATACCATAAAACACAAGCTAAAAAACTCCGTTATTGTCAGAGTTTTTCAAAAACCTACTACAATAACGGAGTTTATTATTCATTCGCTATATGAAATTCTTATTCAACACTTTCAGCTGCGGCAATAGCTACAACATCAACGATATCAGTAGCGAAGCAACCGCGGGATAAGTCATGAATAGGAGCTGCCAAACCTTGAATCAATGGTCCAAGAGCGGTAGCACCGGCAAAACGTTGTACCAATTTGTAACCGATGTTAGCTGCCTGAAGGTCAGGGAAAATCAAGATGTTAGCTTTACCAGCTACTTTGCTGCCAGGAGCTTTGCGTTCGGCAACAGATGGTTCGATAGAAGCATCAAGCTGTAATTCGCCGTCGAAGTCGAAATCTACATTGCGTTCTTTCAACATTTCAACTGCTGCAACTACTTTATCTACTTCAGGAGAGGACGCAGAACCTTTAGTGGAGAAAGATAAGAAGGATACGCGAGGGTTAGCCATATTGCCAACTTTGCGAGCTTTTTCAACGGAAGACATAGCGATGTCAGCCAATTGTTCGGAAGTTGGGTTAGGGATAACGCCGCAATCGGAGAATACGAGCATACCGTCGTCGCCATATTGTTTTTTGTCAGAGAAAACAAACATGGAGCTGGATACGGTTTTAAGACCAGGTTTAGTACCTACAACCTGTAAAGCGGCACGCAATACATTAGCCGTAGGGCTGGCAGAACCGGCTACCATGCCGTCAACTACACCGAGGTGTACCAACATAGCACCGAAGAATAAGCAATCGCCAAGCATAGTGGCTTTTGCTTTTTCAGGAGTCATACCTTTTTTAGCGCGTTTTTCTACGAAAATGTCGATCATTTCAGGTAAACGATCATAAGTTTCAGGGTTGATGATTTCAGCACCGTCAACGTTGAAGCCTTCTTTTTGAGCCAATGCTTTAACTTCTTCAGGGTTACCAACCAATACAGGGGTGGCAAAACCTTCTTTAAGAATTAATTCAGTAGCTTCTAATACACGAGCATCTTTGTATTCAGGTAATACAATTTTCTTGCCTAATGGTTTTACTTTTGCTTTTAAGTTTTGTACTAATTCCACAATATCGTCCTCCTTGACTGTGAACGGTCCCCTTCAACGGACCTTTTATACTATTTTATTATATCAAATCTGCAACAGAGATTAAAGGGGCTCATGTCATATTACTTTTTGTAAATTGATATGACTTTTAGAGATAGGTCAATTGCTAATTCTACGCTTTAATCTGCAGGGATACGTTTTATCATCTAGTTGATAAAAATCTCTCCTGTCAAACTACTTGTACTTTTTAACATAAACGCTGATATAACTTTATTTTCCTACATTTTCTCTATGATATTCCTGAAAAAATTTGTACAAAAATTTCTTAAAATTCTCATTTACAGTATACACCGACTGGGGTATAATATTCTCAAATGTTAACCATTTTATCCGCAATAGGTTTACATAAAGGTTAACAATAGGTATTAGGGGTATTATTTTTAGAAAAGGGGTTTACGTATGAAAAATTCTAACATTCGTTTCATTTGCGAAATCGCCATCTTGGCCGCCATGATTGGGATTACAGGCGCTATTAAATTACCGAATGTGATTCCCGGCATAGAATTCCAGCTATCCGCGCCACTCGCCGTTGCCATCTGCTGTGTATTCGGCTTTAAACGCTATATCATTGCCGGTTGCTTAGCCAGTGCCATTTCCCTCATGTTGGGCACCCACAACTTATTAAATGTAGCGATTCAGATGCAATTCCGCGTTATTGCCGGGGCCGTTCTCTATTTAGGTCACCGAGCCGTCTGGTCCCAGGTAATTGCCGGTCCGATTGCTTCTATCATTGCCCGCCTCACCTTGGGTCTCTTCTTCGGTAAATTAGCTATGGCAATGATTCTTATGGCCGTACCGGGCTATATTTTTACCGCCATCTTCTCCCCACTCTTAGTCAAAGTGTTGTCCCGCGTTCGTCGCTCTGTTCCGGCACTCTCCGGAGGTGATAAGGCCAATGCTTTATAGTATTCGTATGCGTTCGGCTAAAGGCGGTGCCCATGAAAACGGCGGCCACCATATTTCCGGGGCCGAACGAATTTTAAGTAAAGAAGAGTTAGCGCAAACAGCCTCTGAACTCGTAACCAGAGCGTTAACTCACAGCAAAGGCTGTGCCGACTTTATCCGCATCACCATCGATGCCATCGAAGATGACGACATCGTATATAAACCGGCTTTAGACGTTGCCATCACCAAAGCCGACTCCGTAGCGGAAGGTCTCGAAGCTGCGTACCGTCTCCTCGAAACCTCCGGCATTAATCGCGAAGCCATTCAAAAAGCCCTCTTTACCCTTCGCAGTCAACCGGAAAACATGCGCGGTGCTTTAATCTGCAACGCCGAAACCGGTGAACGGATGGACGATTTGGGCCTGCGCGGCGTGCGTGTCAGCCGCATGGCCTTTGCCGATCCGGCCGACGCTATCCCTCACTTTGAAAAACAAGGTCATACCGGTGTTCACTTCGAAGAAGCGTTGGTACTGGCCTCCAAAGTATTAGGTTACCCGGATATTCTCGGCGAATTTTGCGTCTCCGACGACCCGGACTACGCCGTAGGTTATGTAAGTTACGGCCACACCTATCACCGCTTAACGCCGGTCAAAGAGCTGGGCGATCAACGAGGCGGTCGCATCTTTTTTGTAAAACCTGACACTGACCTCGACTCCTTGCGCCATTACTTGGAAGAAACTACCGTTTTGGTAACAATTGAAACGATTTAGCAAATTTTGTTATAATAAAGGTAGGAAATTTCAGAGAGATTATTATAATTAAAAACGTTTTTTATCGTAGATTATTAATTATAAGCGGGGAGTTACTATGTTTAGAAAAGCCATCTGGGAACAAATGAATCAAGAGCTGGAAGTGCTCAAAGAAGAACATCGTTTTCGTCAATGTGTCGCCTATACGCCTATCGATAGTACGCATATCGAGTTGGACGGCAAAAAGTATTTAATGATGGCCTCAAACAATTATTTGGGCTTTACCCATAATGCGGATGTCATGGCGGCTGCCCAAAAAGCCATTGAAACTTACGGCACCGGATCCGGCGGCGCTCGCCTCACGTCCGGCACTAATCCGATGATTACGGAACTGGAAGAAGATTTGGCCTTTTTTAAAGGCACTACCAAAGCATTGGTTTTCAACACAGGTTACATGGCCAATGTGGGCACCATTTCCGGTCTCATGAAACCGGGCGATCACATCCTCAGCGATGAATTAAATCACGCCAGCATCATCGATGGTTGCCGTCTCAGCGACGCCAACGTGCATGTATATCGTCACAGCGACATGAAACACTTAGACGAGCTGCTTGCGGACTTACCGGCAACGGGCAAACGACTCATTGTGACAGACGGCGTTTTCAGCATGGATGGTGACATTTGCCATCTCCCGGCCATTGTAAATTTAGCCAAAGAGCACGGTGCTTTAGTTATGGTTGACGATGCCCATGCGACCGGTATTATCGGCGAAGGCAAAGGGGTAGCTCATCACTTTGGCTTAAGCGATGACGTAGATATTCAACTGGGCACCCTCAGTAAAGCCCTCGGCAGTGAAGGCGGCTATGTATGCGCCAACGAGGTAATCATCAATACCTTAATTAATCACAGCCGCAGTTTTATCTTCTCCACCGCTTTAGTGCCGGCTGCCGTAGGGGCCGCTAAAGCTGCGTTGGCTCTTTTAGAAAAAGAACCGTATCATATCGCTCAGTTGCGTGCAAACGTACACGATATGTCAAAATATTTAGAGCGTCACAACATCCCGGTGGCTCACAATGCCATTCCGATCTTCCCCATCATCGTAGGGTCTGATGAAAAAGCCTTGGCGGTTCAAGATCAATTATTCGAAAAAGGCATTATCTTGACGGCCATTCGCCCACCGACCGTGGCGCCCGGCGAAAGCCGCTTGCGCCTAACCGTATCGGCGGACCATACTAAAGAAGAATTGTGGTATGTAGCCGATACCTTGGCTGAAGCGTTGGGTAAACTATAATCGGAATCACTATAACAGCTAATACAAAAGGAAGTAACGATTTCATTGATGAAGTCGTTACTTCCTTTTTACTTTATATGACGTCGCTATATGCGAAATTATGTAATTATAATCCTATTACGAAATCAAGCAATTATAATGCTATTGCGGAACTATCCAATTATTATGTTATTGCGAAATTAGGCACTTATAATGTTACTTGCTTTATTTACGCAACGTAATCGAGTCAAACTTCGTGCCGTCAGCCAAGTACGCATCAACGGTCAAACTATTATTATCCTTACGAAGGACTAAGTAATTATCCCCGTCAAGATAAGGTGACACATACTCATCCAGCGGATGGTCCTTCCAAATCTCGGCATATTTCACATCACCCGCTACACCGGTAATGATATAGTACGGTCCGTTTTCACTGCGTTGGAAGTTTTCCACATGGCCGCGACGACGATACATGTGATAATGAGCCGACAATACCATGTCCACATTGTATTTTTCAAAAACCGGCATGAATAATTCACCTATATCACTGAATCCGGCCGTCATGCGTGCCACCTTCGTATTCGGATAGCTGAAGGTATCACGGTGCATGAGTACTACTTTCCAAGGCTTAGTCGTAGCCGCCAAATCTTCTTCAAGCCATGCCATTTGTTCATTACGCACTTCATCGCGATAGCTTTCATTCATCTCGTTAAACTGCGTATTCAGCACCACGAAGTGAACATCGCCATAATCGTAGGAATAAAAAGCACGTCGGGAAGAATCGCCGGCAGCCTCGCTATAGGGCTCAGCCTTTGGTGCATCAAATTTAAAGAAATGGTCATACGCAGTCGGCTCTTTTATCTGCCAATCCAGCGAATAGTACTCATGATTGCCGCTAACGCCGACAAAAGGAATATTCGCAATCATAGGCTCCACCGCGCCAAACCAAGCGTCCCACTGATAAGCCGATTCACCATTATCTACAAGGTCACCCATGTTGACAAAAAACGTGGCTTCCGGATTTTCTTTATAGGCCGTGTTTACCAAGCTTTGCCACCCGCTATAGTCCGAGGACTGGGAGTCCGGAAAAATCAAGGCGGTAAAACTGCTTTCGTCCATCGTATGCAAGGTATGCCAACCTTTGGTAATCACATTTTTGCCCACCTGATATTCATAGGTTGAATTCGGCGTCAAACCGGTAAGCTCCGCCCGGTATATATAGCGCACCGTCTTATCTTCTTCAAAGCGTTCCATCGTAGCCGGTACAGTCTCAATCGTACTATCCGATGCGCCGGCTATTTTATAAAGTACCACCGGATCGGCTTCCGGTGCGTGCGTTTCCCACATGATAATGCGAGAGTGCGTCATGTCCGGCGTAATTAATTGCCGTACATACATAGCCTCAGTCCCCGCCTGCGGCATCAATTCATAATACAATGTCCGCCCTTGGCGCAACATACCGGAGCCCCAAGCAGTTGAGCTGATAATGACCCCCATGACAACAATCAGCACCGCCATTGCACTTACCCACGTAAACCAACTTTTACTTCTCTTTTTTTCTTCCATATATCGTTACTCCTCTTATCTCATACATGTGATCCCACATGATATCTCATACATGTTATCTCACACGTTATCTCACAAACTGTATACAACCAAACAGCTCATCGAATATCTTCAATATCTTATATAGTCATTATATAGTTTGAAGTTAACTTCAAGTCAAGAAGAATATGGAAAAAAATATTAAATATCATAACAAATCAGCGTATTCGGATGAACATCCGGACAATCATGATTCGGTCCATGCAAACAAAAATGGGTATCGTATTTCTTGACCCCTACAATCTGCACCGAACCGCTTGTCTTAGGGATAACCCAAGATTGCGGCTTATTTGTTTCAAGAAATGACATTTTATCCATCTTATGCGTACTAAAGGAGTGCCATTCACCATCGGTATGACCTTGCTTCCCCACCTGGAAAACATACTCTTGATTGGGCTCTAAATCGCACAAATCAACACGGTATACATAGCGAGTCGTCTGATTTTCTCTAATCTTGTCCGTCGTCGCCCACAAAGTTTTAGCCTCGCTATCAGCCTCACCTTTTAATTTATAGACAACCACAGCATTTGCTTCAAATTCAGTTGTTTCCCATAAAATAGTTCGTTTCGTGCCCATATCCGGCCCCACTAATTGCCTGATATATAGTGGCTTCGTTCCCGACATAGGCATATAGGCGTGATAAGCTGCATCAAGCCGTTCCCCCAAAGTGCGCCCGTCATCTCTCCCGATTATCCCTAAAAGCCAGCCTCCAAGAATCACTATGATTCCTATTAAGAAGACGGCTACCACAAATCCCGTACGCTTCATTGCATATTACTCAACTTTCTAGTATTACACGTACCAAAATCACCACACAAACACAAAAAACACTAATATGCTATAGCCGATTCCCATGGCTATAGCTCTATTAATGTATTTTGATTCTCTTGTCAAAAGCATACACTCGCCCATAATTAATCTGCCAAGGCTTATGCAAGCTCGATACATATACCGGTACAAGTATTGTTACTGGCATACGCATCATTGTTTCCCTATACCTAATTTATAAATATGCATACTTAACGCAAAGCAATACATATATTTTTAAAGCGGTTCTCAACTTTCGCTTCACGACTTCTTCAAATAACCTTTTTATATTATATAACATAAATAATATATCGTGCAATATTTATAATCAAATTTTACAATCAAATAATGCTACTTTCCACAATCAATAGTCATTCCTAATCGCTCTAAAATCTTGATTATCAAATAGTGCAACACATTTATACAAAGACAGAAAGCGCCGTTAATAAATGAAAAATTCATTCATTAACGGCGCTTTTTTAAACATCTTAATTAATTCATATTTTCAAAAATTACAATATGTAATCATGTTGGCATCTGCGTATATATACTCACAGGGTGTACATATATACGTACAGAATCATTTCGATTGACTACCTAATCTGTCGTCAATTATTTACGGGCCAAGTATTTACGTACGTCAACAGCTACGGCGATAACGATGATTAAGCCTTTAATGATGAGCTGCCAGTATGGGCCCATGCCTACGAAAGTGAGGCCATAGTTGATTACCGTAAAGATAAGTACGCCGGCAATGATGCCCGGTACCGTACCAACACCACCGGTAATGGATACACCACCTACAACGGCTGCGGCGATGGCATCCAATTCGTACATGTTACCATAGTTGTTTGTTGCACCACCGGTACGAGCGGCTTCCAAAATACCGCCTACACCATAAAGGGCGCCGGCAATTACATAAATGGCAATTAAGGTAGCACCTACGTTGATACCGGATACAACAGCTGCCTGAGCGTTGCCACCGATGGCAAACATGTTTTTACCAAGTACTGTTTTGTTATACACAATCCACATAATAAAGGAGATAACTGCAGCAATAATAACGATATAAGGAATCGTCATGAAGCCTAAATCCATAGCTCCGGAACCGAATACGGTAAATTCAGGACGTAAACCGCCGATTGGCTGAGAGTTGTTTGGCTCCATGTCAAAGTACAAGGAACAAACACCATAGGTCATAACCATAGTACCCAAGGTTGCGATGAACGGTACGATACGCAAGTACGCTACGATTAAACCGGACACCAAACCAACGCAAGCGCCTACGGCAATGGCGATAATAATCGGTAAGAAAGTCGGTAAATTTGGCGCCTGTTCAAAGAACGGATGCGGATAACTTGGCAACTGTGATAAAGACGCCGAAACAACCGCGGTTAAACCAACAACACGACCGGCTGACAAGTCACAGCCTGCGGTTATCAGAATCATAGCTGAACCAAGGGCAATAATAACACGCGGTGACGACTGAATTAAAATATCCCGAAAACTGGTCATTGATAAGAAATTAGGGCTATAAATTGATATAGCAGCTACCAATACAACGAGTACGATGTAGATAGCATTTTGTGTCATAAACTTGCTAACGCGAGATCCACTCATAAGTCATATCCTCCTATAATAAACCTGCCGTAGCAAGTTCCATGATTTTCTCTTCCGTTGCGTCTTTCGCATCCAGAATCCCTTCCATTTTACCGTTACTCATAACCATGATGCGGTCACTCATGCCGAGCAATTCGGACATTTCCGACGAAATCATGATTACGCTTTTGCCTTGGGTAGCCAAGCGATTGATAATCGTGTAGATTTCATATTTGGCCCCTACGTCGATACCACGAGTCGGTTCATCAAGTAAGAGGATTTCCGGATTCGTATTTAACCAGCGAGAAATCAATACCTTTTGCTGATTCCCGCCCGATAAGGATTGAATGCGGGTCTGCGTATCCGGCGTCTTGATACGCAAGGAGCTTACGCCTTCCTCCGTGTCGATTTCACGCAATCTGTCATTTAAGAGACCTACTTTATTGCGATACTTCGGCATGCAAGCCATCGTATTATTATCGACAATATTAAGCATCGGGAAAATACCGGTAGCCCGTCGTTCTTCGGTGAGGAGCGCGATATGATGTTTCTTCGCATCGCGCGGACTACGGATTTTAACTTCCTTGCCGTGGATAAAAATTTTACCATCCGCCAAGTGACGAAGTCCGAACAGAGCTTCAATAACCTCGGTTCGCTGCGCCCCTACGAGACCACCGATACCGAGAACCTCACCTTTACGAAGGGAGAAATTTACACCTTTGAAGGAATGGTCACGAATGGATGTCATATTTTCTACGCGCAATACTTCTTCCCCCGGTACATTGGTTTTCTCAGGGAAAAGTTGCGTCATTTCACGGCCAACCATGCGTTTAATAATGAGGTCCGTGGTCAATTCGTCTGACGGCCAAGTGCCTATATAATTACCATCACGCATAATCGTTACTTCGTCGGATATGCGGAGGATTTCTTCCATTTTATGAGATATATAAATAATGGCAACCCCTTTTGCTTTGAGCCCGTTTATGATTTTAAATAAATGCTCTACTTCATCACTGGTCAAAGAAGAAGTTGGTTCGTCCATTACGATAATGCGAGAGTGATGCGACACCGCTTTAGCAATTTCAATACTTTGAAGTTTGGATACGGATAAGTTCCCAGCCAATTCCAACGGGTCAATATCAACATCTATTTCCTTAAAAAGAGCCTCTGTGTCGGCCTTCATTTTTTTATGGTCAACGAGTTTCAACGGACCATAACTTTTAAGCGGAAAACGGCCAAGCCATAAGTTTTCCATAACAGTCTGTTGTAATACAGGATAGAGCTCTTGGTGAATCATAGAAATACCAAGGCCTAATGCGGTACGGGAATCGGTAATGTCTACCTTTTCACCGTCCAGAATAATTTGTCCTTCATCTTGCTTGTAGATGCCGAATAAACATTTCATCAAGGTCGATTTCCCAGCTCCATTTTCGCCCATAAGCGCGTGTACCGAACCTGGACGGAGCCGCAGAGATACATCATTCAATGCTTTAACGCCGGGAAATGACTTTGATATATGTTGCATCTCTAAAATATATTCACTCATGCTTGCCCTCCTACCGGTTCAGTAAGTGAGGGAGGCCTGCAACAAGCCTCCCTACCTACTGCAATGACTACTTATCACCTAAGATTTGATCTGCATTTTCTTTCGTTACGATTTCGTAAGGAACCCAAATATATTGTTTGTCAACAATTTCAAAGCCTGTATTTTCTTTAGTTGGAGCTTCCCCTTTAGCCAATACGAGCATCAAGTTGAATACAGCATCGCCTTGTTTTTTCGCATTGTTAAGAACAGTACCTAATAAAGTGCCGTCTTTAAGAGCCTGTACTGCAGGAGCCGTAGCATCCACGCCTACAACCGGCATATATTTACCGTTCTGGAAGTAACCGGCAGCTTTCAATGCTTCGATAGCACCTAAAGCCATGTCGTCATTATTTGCGATAACTGCGTCAATCTTATCACCGTAGCTGGATAAGAAAGCAGCCATTTTTTCTTGACCTTTAACGCGGTCCCACATAGCTGTATCTTGTGCCACTTCTTGTACCTGAATACCTTCTTTTTTGAGGGATTCAATTACATATTTAGAGCGAAGTTCTGCATCCTGATGGCCCGGTTCACCTTTGATAAGTACATAGTGTAATACATTATCGTTGCTCTTATATGCTTCCGGATGTTTCTTGAAGTAATCAGCTAAGATTTTACCCTGCATTTCGCCGCTTTGTTCAGCTTTAGCGCCTACATAGTAAACTTTATCCCATTTAGCCATGTCTTCTTTTAATGGTTCACGGTTAAGGAATACTAAAGGAACATTAGCTGCTTTAGCTTTGTCGATAATCCCGCCGGCTGCCGGACGGTCAACAATGTTAACCCCGATGGCTTTGTATTTCTTGTTAAGGAACAAGTCAACTTTTTCATTTTGTGTAGGCTGCGAGTTCTGGCTGTCTACGATATCAACTTTAGCTTTGCCTTTAGCATCAGCATCGATACGCGCACGTACACCGCTCATAAAGGTATCATCAAACTTGTAAATAGCCACACCTACTTGTGGTAAATCACCACTGCCGGATGTGGAATCACTGCCACAACCTGCCACTACTAAGGTACCTACTGCGAAGGTAGCCAACATTGCTGCTTTCCATGCCTTTTTCACGAGAAATTCCTCCTTTGAGACGAAAATGTAGACTCTATAATTCGCTTTCTTCTAGCGTATCTACCAACTGTTCGTTTAACGCCCATTGAGCCATACTTCACCGGCTCTGCGGCTGCTGACAATATCCACCATGCCCAGCAATGTGTAATAACTACCGTTGCCGGAGTAAACCAAATCGACGGATTGTGCCCGATGTAAATTCTTTTCCAATACGGTACGTAATATCGGATCCATGGTCCCCACCGCATTGCCCATAGCGCTACTTACGACAATGCGCTGCGGGTTAATCATGTTATATAAATTAGCTAAGGTAATGCCTAAGTATTTGCCTACCCGATTCAAGGCTTCCAAACAAATTTCATCGCCTTCCACGGCAGCCTCATAAATAGGTTCTACCCGGAATGCATCATTTATAATGGCTCCATTGTCAGTTACTTTGGATAAGCGACCTTTTTTGATTTCCGTCAACACATACTCCCGAATGGCTGTTTCCGATGCCACTTCTTCTAAACGTGTGAAGGAATCCTCTTTTGTTTCATCAATATCGATGACGGAGTAACCGATTTCGCCGGCATAATCATTGTAACCACGATAAAGCGAGCCGTGATAAATCAAAGAGGCGCCGAGACCGTAGCTGAATTTCAAAACCAAGAGGTTTTCAATGCCTTTGCCGCTGCCGTAATAATATTCGCCGGTAGCTAAGCAGCGCACATCATTTTCCACATAAGCCGGTAATTGGAACCGTTCTTCCAAAATGTACTTGAACGGAATATTGGACCATTTACCGTTTGGTGAAAAAATGGAAATTCCTTTTTGCGAATCCACGGGGCCGCGTAAGATGAGGCCGATAGCAGCAATCGTCCAACGCATATCCTCAATGATATCTTCGATACAATGATAAATCGTATTTAATATTTCTTCTGATGAAAGGCCGATAATCGACTGTTGCATCTGATATAAAATAATGCCCCCCGATTGCACTACATAACAAAATACATTATGAGTACGTACGTGAACCATCAGCATCATTTCTTTTTGCTCATTAAATTTCAACAGCATCGACGGCCGCCCCAATGCACTGCGCTCCTGTCGATCTTCATAAATAAGACCTTTTTCAGCCAACGTACTGCAAATATTGGTTACCGTCGGTGGTGTAATGCCCGTATTACGAGCAATAATTGCTTTTGAAACAGAGCCGTTACGACGTATATAATTTAAAATTATTTCGTCATTATTGAGTGCCTGTTTAGTTTGCATCTTGTCCCCTTCCCGAAAGCCTATAAATTATATACGCCATCGCCTATCTCAGCATCATATAAGGTCGGTACAGTGCCAATAGCCTCTTCATAAAGTTTTGGTACAGCTTCTTTAAAAGCCTCTACCTTATCGCTTGCTACCAAAGCAATCGCACAGCCCCCAAAACCGGCGCCTGTCATACGCGATGCCAAACAGCCCGGTTGCTTACGCGCAATCTCTACCATCGTATCCAATTCCAAACCGCTTACTTCATAGTCATAACGTAAGGATTCATGAGAAGCCGTAATAATTTCGGCAATCTTTGCCGTATTGCCTTCACGAAGGGCATCCATGAAGGCCATAACGCGTAGGTTTTCAGTGATCGCATGACGAGCACGGCGACGCAATACATCATCTTCGATGAGATCCAAGTCCTCTAAGGTACCCAGGGATAGGCCCGATAGAGGATGATGTTTTTGGATTTCTGCCAAAGCCGCATCACATTCACCTTTACGCTCGTTAAATTTGGAATCAACTAAGCCGCGTTTTTTATTGGTGTTCATAATGATGAGGTGGTAATCGCCCCAGTTAAGTGGTACATGTTCAAACTCCATAGCCGTACAGTCGAGGAGCACGCCGTGTCCTTCTTTGCCGTGGCTGATGGCGAATTGGTCCATGATACCCACTTTAACGCCTACGAAATTGTATTCAACCTGCTGTGCCATTTCTGCCAACTTCGTGCGGTCAATCGGCGTCTTGCCAAGATGTGTCCACAACATGTAACCCGTTAAATCGAGAATACAAGCAGAGGATGAAAGCCCCGCACCGGCCGGTAAATTACCACTGTAGAATAAATCCATCCCCTGTAAGGTGTAACCATCTTTTTTCAAATATTCAATGATGCCAAGCGGATAGTTGGCCCAATCATGAGCTTCATCGTAAACGAAATCATCATTAATATCTACCACAATTGTGGCTTCCATATTTTCAGAATAAAGACGAACTTTAGAATCGTCCCGCAGGCGCATAGCGCCCCAAATCCCGCAAGTCAGAGCGGCCGGAAACACATGACCGCCATTGTAATCCTGATGTTCACCAATGATGTTCACACGCCCCGGGGCAAAATAGCAATCAATGGGTTCTCCGGTATCGCCGAATTGCTCAATAAATTTAGCTATCAGTTCCTCTTTAGTCATTACTTTCTTCCCTTTCTATAATCTTCGTCACCAGCTTACGCAAAACCGGTGCCGTTTCTTCAACTGCGCTCGTATTGGCTGCGGCCCAAGCGCCCATTTCCGAGGAAGCATAGTATTTAATCTTATTAGCTTCTCTAAATGGCGGATAAAATTCAATATGGAAATGATAATAATCGTTAGCATCATCATATTCCGGCGAGTTAACCGGCCGTTGATGGTAAACCATCATGTACGGGAACGGTGCATTAAATAATTCGTCGAATGCGTGGGTAACCACTTTTAACATACGAGCCAAATCTTCTTTTTCTTTGGCCGTACATTCGGAAAGCATGCTGAAATGACGTTTCGGCACAACGAATACGCCGTACGGATAATCCGTAAAGAACGGAATATACGCTAAGAAACTGTCATTTTCGGCTACAATACGCAAATCCGATTTTTGTTCCGCTTGGTTCATCTGACAGAGCAAGCAACGCTGTGTTTCTTCATAATGGTCCTTACAGTTCTTAAGTTCCGTTTCAATCTTCTGCGGCACGAACGGATATCCGTAAATCTGTCCGTGAGGATGCGGCATCGTTACGCCTACGGCTTCCCCTTTATTTTCAAACGGATAGACATACTTAATCTTCTTATCCGCTGCAAGAGCCGTACAACGATCCGAAATTAATTCCAACAGGTCGATAATATGGCCTACGGACAATTCATAGAATTTAACCGAATGACGCGGCGAGTACAAGATAACTTCGCACTTACCATGATTTTCTGCGCTCTTGTAAAAACCTGTTTCATCCACAAACGGTGCTTCCGGATGTTGGGTTAGAGCCGGAAAATCATTATCATAGGCATACACGGTAAATTCGGATGGTACCTTTTTCCCTTCTCCCGGGCAAAACGGGCACCAATCTTTTGGCATAGTGGGCCGTAATTTACGGTTTGACGCTACCATCGTCCATGTGCCGAGCAATGGATTCCATCTTAGTTCTGACATAATCTCCGCTCCTCACATTTAATAAACTACTTAAGAAAATATATTACAAATATATTTTCGCTCATGATTGCTATTTTTTCAAGTAAAATTTTACAAAAACTCATACCTATTTGACATACATTTTACTAAACTCAAAAAGAGGTCATAAAACCGCATTATTACTGCAGTCTTACAACCTCTTAAGTCTGTTTTTTATAATTTTTTATTCAAATTTTAAGTAAATTAGTTAATTTCTTAATTAAGTATTATCCAAAAACATATATTAAACAATTAAGCAAAGTGCTCATTTAATATAAGTAAAATACGCATGTAATTGGTTATTTCTTAGCCACAGCCGCCATGAGCGCTTTAATATCCGTGCCTTCGGCCACCATGCGCCAAGTTTCCAGTTCATCACTATCAACCAATAAATAGAGGTACGCCCACACGATGCGGTTATAGCGTCTGAAATCAGTAACAACCTTGACCACCTTCGACACAATGCCCACATCTTTGGCCACATCTTCAATCGTCTTCAAAAGCTCTACGGTATGACCGTTGGCAATCGCTTTCACGCAAGACGTAATCACTTGACCCAAACGTTCATGCAAAGCCCCTTCTACATCGGCAACGCCGCGTGCTTCAAAAATCTTGCGCAATTTGGAGCGAACCAACATGGCTTCTTCCGAACCGATATGCATGAAGACAATACTCATCCCCTGATCATCCAAACGTTCACCGAAGAGACGATTCATGCCCGCTTCGCTGATGAGGAACGTGCCGTCACTGTTGCGACATTCTCTTTCGTTAAAACGATTGAGGCCGCCCCCTTGACACGCTTTAATAACAGCCGTCAAACCAACTTCCCAAATTTTGGCCGCTTCACTGTCCGTAAATACTTGCTCTACCACCGACTTAGGCGTTTTCACAACCGGCTTTTTATTGGCCAACGCCGCTAACGTAGCAATACTATGCTCTTCAAAATATGGCTTTTCAAATTCATAGCGCGCTTGCGCTACCATCTGTAACAATACATCATCCGGCTTTTCAGCATAACGACCATCGAATGCATCCTTGCCATACCAATTAACTACTACGTCGTCAATCACAACTAATTGCAGTGTATCATGCACAGACAATGTGCCTTTTTCAAGCGCCTTGCTCACTTGAGCCGCCAATGCCAAATACCCTTTTCTCATAGCCTCTGAATCACAACGAAATTCTCGCATAATACACATCCTTCCTGCCGAACAGTGTTAATGTCCGTCGTTTCTTTCTGCTTACTATTCTTCACACTAAATTCATCTTAATTATTTCTATTTTAATCAAAAATTTAGATAATCTACTACATCTTATAATAACAGTAAAAAACATTATGCGCTAGTGTTAATATCAAATAAATCATAGGTATTATGCGTTTAGTGAATCTCGTTGTAATGTGAGCATTCCCAGCGGGTATTTCGTGGCACTTTGTCCACACAGAATATGCAATTACATAAATTCCTAACCTTTTTCATCTTTAAGCAATGCATTGCCCTTCATTAGTTATATTAATTTTCTTGCTCAATTTTCTTGTTCAAATTTCCCCTTTAAATCAGTCTTTATTTCCTCGCGAACGCGCATCAGTATTTTACCCAAGTTATTCTCCCCTTCGCCATCGACCATACCCCAGAAAGTATCGCCCCAATCATTGCCTTCTATCAGCATTCTATCGCGCGTTGCCAACAGTTTAGCCTGCTGCCTTTTCGTTGCTACTTCTTTGTTCGGCATCTGACTTTTGTGTGTTTCAGTCACCATAATTACCTCCCCTTTACCTAAGTCATTAGTTTTAACAGTAAAAAATAGCCTCCTAAACAACTGTCTAAAAAGCTATTATTATCGTATTAAACTTATGCTGCTTTGCCTATAAATGAGTAGTTCAAATGACTTAATGCAAAAATTTTAGCCACCTCAATAAATACGTAAAACCCTTGGCAATATAGGTCAAATCTCTAACTTTCGATGATTGAATTACTAAAAATTTCGATTTTTTTAGTCCACTCCCTTGAACTCTTTGTTTTTATTGTGCTATAATAATGATATAGAAAAAAATCGATATTCAAAATTTATTGATATTCGAAGGGAGATTATATATTATGAAATTACAAAAATTATTAATATTAGGTTTAGCATTAACAACAGTTGCGGGCGTAGCTTCCGCTAAAACTTTACCGGCCGATCAATGGTACTGGGTACATTCCGACGCTGACTACACAACTCGTGTTAACGTTCCTTCCGTTAACTACGATGTAAATACAGATACAGCTGATTTCCAGGCAGCTGCCGTAAACCCTAACACAGGTCTTACCGATGTAGTAAACTACAAATTAGACTTCGCTAACAACACATTATACGCTTACCAGAAAGACGTATACCCTAACAACTCTGAAAACGTTCAGAGCACTTCCAACGCTAACGGTGCAGGCCATGCTATCCAGCCTAACACAGCTGACGCTGCTTTAGAAACTGTAGTAGCTAACCTTGTTAACCGCGACTACCAGTTGAAAAACAAACCGGACATCGCTATTACTCCGGCCGAAGCTCAACAGAAAAAAGTAGAAGACGCTAAAATCGCTGCTACTTGGCAGAACGCACAGGCTCAGAGCAACTTAGAAGCTCAGAAAACCGATATCATCATCGACAAAACTGACACTGAAGCTCAGAAACCTGCAAAATAATAAATTAAATAGTAAATAATAAATAATAAGTATTACGTACTAAGGCATTTATTAATTTATATTTCGCCTTGTAACATAACTATTCTCTCTCAGTTGTACTTATTAAGCCGACAAACAATAGCCCAAGCGTAACAGCCGTATGCATTGGTCTATTCATATCAAAGAGGCAGTAACCATCCGAACCGACTCGGAGGTTACTGCCTCTTTTTGTGTTATTCTTCTTCGTATTGCTATGCCCCCTATTCCCTGCGGGACTGAACTTGACATAAAGTATATAATGAAATTAAGTAACACATTTAAGTATGTAAATATATTAAAGGTTAAACAACAACAATGCCTTGCAAGCGCAAGAGATTAATATAGGAGCGTCGGTTTACAAAAGTTAGCATTAACTATTAAACAGTATAATTGTTAGGAGGACTCATCATGAACAGCATTTTCCACAGAACCAGTATCCGCAAATATCAAGATCGCCCGGTTGAACCGGAAAAAATCACAGAAATTCTTCATGCCGGTATGCAAGCACCGTCTGCGGTTAACCAACAGCCTTGGGAATTCTATGTGGTAACCAATCGAGAAGTGATTGAAAACTTATCCCGGGTTTCCCAATATTCGCACTGCGTAGCCGATGCCCCGGTTGTTATCGTGCCGGTCTATAAAGTTGATGGAATTCCGGTACCATCAATGGCTCCGCTCGATATGGCTATTGCGCAAGAAAACATTTGGCTTCAAACAGATGCCCTCGGACTCGGCGGTGTATGGATAGGCATCGCACCATTTGAAGATCGCATGGAGTACGTACGCAAAGTGTTAAACTTACCGGAAGGCCTACATCCATTCTCACTCTTTCCTTTGGGCTATCCCGCCGAAACAAGAAAACAACAGAACCGATTCTTTGAAGAGCGAATTCATTATGTGAAGTAAATCCTCTAAATTATTTAAGGGGGCTGTAACGAAATTGAGTTTTTTAACTCACATTTCAGTTACAGCTCCCTTTTCAATTAAAACAAGGATATTTCCAAAATCAACAATTCTGAAAATATCCTTGTTTTTTTGTTTTTTAGCGCACT
>ENA-OQIZ01000468-OQIZ01000468.1-human-gut-metagenome-genome-assembly--contig:-NODE-468-length-20915-cov-12.302482_pt1 | contig 20915 bp, 25 predicted proteins | sample MGYA00242593_ERZ504758 | MGnify/ENA primary metagenome ERZ504758 (study PRJEB26092, sample SAMD00036364) | human gut metagenome | host: Homo sapiens | study: EMG produced TPA metagenomics assembly of...
ATGTCATGTATCCAGATGTAGAAAAAATAATTCTTGTAATGGATAATCTTAATACACATAAACCAGCATCATTGTACAAACGTTACCCTGCTGATGAAGCCAGAAGAATCATGAAACGGTTGGAGATTCACTACACACCAAAACATGGCAGCTGGCTTGATATTGCAGAAATCGAACTTAACGTCATGACCAGACAATGTTTGAACAGAAGGATTGATAATATTTCAAATCTTCGTAAGGAATTATCAGCATGGGAAGTTGAACGAAATACCGTAGCCGCAAAGGTAAACTGGCAATTTCGAACGGAGGATGCAAGAATTAAATTGAATTCCTTGTATCCGACATTTACTACTGCATCTGAATAAGATGCAGTAATAATGTTAAATATCAACGATACAGCACACTAGTGCTAGAAATCTGGGGCTAAATAAAATGTGTTTTGGAGGAAGTGTTTCTTTTGTAGATTCTGACGATTGGATTCATCCAAGATTTTTAGAGATATTAAATGAAACAAAAAGTACAACAAAAGCAGATGTTGTTGCGTGTAATTATAAGAAAATGGAACAATACATAATAGAAGATTTTCTGAAAACTGCAATTAAACCAAAGTTTCTGCGTTATTCGGAAATTATGAATAATGAACCGGTTTCTGCTAAACGATATATATGGGGGAGGATATATTCGAAAACGATACTTAAAAAGAGTCGATTCGTAGAAGATTTGAAAATAGGAGAAGATACGGCATTTAATATTGATATTCTATTAAGGAAGAAAGATTTGAAGTTTGTATATATAGATATTCCTATGTACTACTATTATTATAGAGATAATTCTGCCGTTCATACAATAAATAATGCAGATGTAATTGATGTAGTAGAAAAGGTCTATTTGAAGAATATAGAAATGTATGGTGACAATAAGTATCTGATAGTAGAACAATCATTTAGGACACTGTTAGGTGCACGTTATTTAAGTTCCATTGATTCTGCAATAGACAGATACAAAAGATGTAACTGTCTTATGGATAGGTTGAGCATATATAGATATTCTGAAATATCGAGAATAAAACGGTTGGTGTATGTTGTTTTTAGAAGGATACCATGGACATATAGGCTGTTCAGAATCATAGACGATCCTACGATGTTGAAATACGAACGGATAAAAAAGAGGAGAAAGAGAAGTGTATGTTAAAGGAAAGAAGTATTAAGAATCTAGTTTTTGGACTGACAAGTTTTGTGATAACAACCTTAATAGGTCTTATCATTCCAAGATTGTTTTTGATTTCTTACGGGTCAGAAACGAATGGACTCATTAATTCTGTTAAACAAATATTTTCTTATTTTACTTTGCTGGAAGCTGGAGTTGGAGGTGCCACATTACAAGCACTTTATGGACCGATGGCTCGTAAAAATAAGCAAGAAATTTCGGCTATTTTATCCGCGACAAATAATTTTTACAAGAAAACAGGAATTTTATATGCAGTTGCAGTTGTGGCAATGGCAATTTTATATCCAGTACTTGTAAAAACAACACTTCCTACTAGTATTGTGGTTTGGATTATTCTTTTTCAAGGAGAAGCAGGAGTAGTTAAGTATTTGGTCACTTCAAAACTTCAATTGCTATTAAAGGTTGATGGCAAAAATTATATATTAACAAACTTAGGTACAATATTTGCAATTGTCAGTAATGTAGCGCGTATTGTTTTAATGTATACTGGATTTGGAGTGCTTTGGGTACAAGCTGTATTTTGTATTATAGATATTTGCCAAGTTATATTCATCGTGTTATATACTAGGAAACATTACGGATGGCTGGATCTAAAAGAACAACCGAATTATCAGGCTATTTCGCAAAAAAATTCAGTGTTAATCCATCAAATATCTGGATTGATTTTTAATAATACAGATACGATTATACTAACCTTTTTTTGTGGACTAAAAGTGGTTAGTGTTTATGCAATGTATAATATGTTGTTTGGAATGGTTGCGAATGTAATTGGCTATATATCAAGCAGTGTATCTTTTGCTATGGGGCAGTTGTTCAATTCAGACAGAAACAGATATGAAAAAGTGCAAGAGGTATATGAAACATATTATTTATCGATTAGTTTTGCATTATTTACAATCGCGTATATTTTTATATTACCCTTTTTGCGTTTATATACAAGAGGTGTTTCAGATATTGATTATATTGACAAATGGATTCCATGTTTATTTGTGATATTTCAAATTTTGAATTACGGAAGAAACACATCTAATAATATCATTGACTATGCGGGGCATTATAAGCAAACACAATGGAGAGCTGTACTGGAGATGTCTATAAACTTGGTAGTTTCTATAATATGTGTATATAAATTCGGAATATACGGAGTTCTTTTTGGAACCATTGTTGCTCTTCTTTATAGAACTAACGATATTATTTTATATGCTAACCGAATTATTATGAAACGAAATGCATGGCCTACATATAGACGATGGTTAAGAAATGTTCTTTTATTAATTATATGTGCATATGTCGGAAGTTATTTGCCGGAATCTTATTCTAATTATGGTGTGTTGATTGTATATGCCGCAGTTGTAAGTGTTTGCATTTTACTATCTTTTATGGTGATTAATACAATTTTTGAAAAGAATGCGCGGAAAATTGTATTGAGATATGTGAGAAGAAATTTTAGTAAAAAGTAGGGAGGGTGGTTATGAAGACTGTTCAGAATATATTAATATCAAAAGGAAAGAATGGAAATCGCAATTTGTCTTTGGATATTCTAAAAATTATTTCTATGGCAATGGTAGTTGTTTGGCATATGAATATGTATGGAATGGATATGGAAAAGGTTTCGTTTTTTTCAGGAGTATATGTATTGTGTAATATTAATAAGTCATTTTGTGTTGTTGCAGTTAATTGTTTTGTTTTGTGCACAGGATATTTTTTGAGTACAAAAAAAATTCAGTATAACAGACTTATTTCATTATGGGTACAAGTCATAACATATTCAACGGTAATTTATGTTGTTTTGAGTATATTTACAGAAGTAGAAAGTGTGTTTAATCTAAAAGATTTTATTAAGCAATGTCTTCCATTGCTTACAAATCAATATTGGTTTTTTACATGTTATTTTCTGCTATACATGTTGATGCCGATTTTAAATAAATATATTCAGTACACTGAAAAGAAAGAATATTCAAAATGTTTAATAATTTTACTTGTTGTACTTTCAATAGTAGATAATTTGAATATTTTTGGGAATTCATTTAGTATGAAGCAGGGATATAGTTTAATCTGGTTTTTAGTTTTATATCTCGTTGCCGGATATATAAGAAAATATCCATTAAAATATGAAGCAAAAACATATGGTATATTATATATTTTGATTAGCTTTTTGATTTTTTTTGTAAAGGTATTTATAGATGTGTTTAAAGATAAGTTGTCATTTATTTATACGGATAATCGATGGTATGCATACAATTCACCAGTTGTATTTGGAGCGGCGGTATGTTGTTTTTTATTTTTTGTAAATTTGAAGATGAATTTTAAGAATAAAAAAATAGAAAAACTTATTATGACTGTTTCTACTCTTTCTTTTGGAGTATATTTATTACATGAACATAACATAATGAGAGAGGTTCTTTGGGAAGCAATAGATTTTACTCGGATGGAAAATAGTGCGATTGCATATTTGATTGGATTGATAGTTATAGTAATAGGAATATTTATAGTAGGAATTTTGGTAGAAAAAATTCGGAAAGAAATTAATTTAGGTATTTCTAAAGTCGTGAAATTCGGGTTATCAAAGTTCTAGGAGAAAGTTTATGAAGAGAGAAGGAAATTATGATTTACTGCGTATTGTTTCAACCATTGCAGTAATTATGATTCATGTATCCGCAGCATATATCGGAGAATTTGAAACTAATGAGGTAAGAAATTATGATAGTAATATGATGTATGGTTATATTTATAATACGATTTCGAGATTTGCTGTACCCTGCTTTGTAATGTTGTCGGGAGCGTTTATACTATCAAATGAGAAAAATGGGAATTATGGATATTTTTATAGAAAGACATTTAGGCGTATTGGTATTCCTACGATAGTATTTAGCTGTGCATATTTTTTGTATAGTATGCTTTCGGCAGTTGGAAGAGTTTATTTGGGAACCGGGGGGATAAATGCTTTAATAGAACCCATAAAAGCATGGATAACTGGTGTTCCATTTTATCATATGTGGTATTTATATATGATGATGGGCGTATATCTGCTCGCACCAATAGTTATTAAAGTAAAACGTGATATTGGAGAGAAATATTTTGATAGAGTAACATGGATATTTCTTATTGTTGCAATGTTGAGTCTGCATACAAGTTACTCAAAGTTAAAATGGGATATCGGAAACTCTTTTTGCTATTTAAGTTACTTTATGGTAGGTGATGTGTTGAGAAGGAAGATACAAAAATCAAATATAAGAGGAATTCTCCTGATTTTAAGTAGCATAGGGCTAGAGTTTTTAATATCTGTGGTGAGATGTTATATTAATATGACTAGTGGAAATCAGACGGAAACATGGGTATTGCCATACAATCCTTTAATAGTAGTAGCATCTGTGTTAATTTTTGCAGGATTTTCGGCGCTTAAAATAGAACATAATTTTGGTGGATTGGCTCAAAATATGTTTTATGTATTTTTATTTCATGCAGGTGTGTGGTCTATGATAGTGAACTTTTTCGAAGAATATATGAGGTTGGGGACAGCGGTTATGGTCCCATTATTAATTGCAAGTGTATTTTTTGTTTCGCTAGGATTAGCATGTGTATACCGGCATATTGAACAACAGATTTGTAACAAGAGAATGGATTGTAAGTAGGTATGAATAAGTATTGAAAGGAGAAAGAGTATGGATAGCCTGATTTCAAACGGTTGGGGATATTTACAAATATATCGATTACAGATAATTCTCTGCTTACTGTTTGGAGGCCTAATAGAAATGATAGTCTTATTCATGCAGAAGAAAGGCTATATCAGATATAAGAATAGAAACTTTAAGACGATCTTATGTGAAGTATTTCTTTTATTTTCTATCACAGTGGTGATAACCATGACGCTTTATGGGCGAGCACCGAGGGAGGAGTTCGCTTTTCGTTTTCAATTATTCGGATCGTACATAGAAGTTTTCCGAGATAATAATGTAGAATTGTTACTTCAGATTATTATGAATGTGATAATGTTTGTGCCTTTGGGGCTTTTCCTTCCGTGTTGCTTTCGGGTATTTGGAAAGAATAGATTAGTATTTTTGACAGCTTTATTTTCTTCAGGAGGTATTGAACTTATCCAAGGGATAGCAAGAATTGGGATGTTTGAAATGGATGATATACTGGGGAATGTTGTAGGAGCAGAGATAGGGTATTTGATTTGGTGGGGAATGATAAGAATATATAAGTGCTAACTTCCCAAATTTTTCCTACTTAGCATAAAAAAACAAAAAATTCAATGCATATGGCACATCTCAACGGCCGGGTTTGCGGAGCAAAACGGCCGAAATGCGAAGCTGAACGGTCGCATCACCTTTGATTATTGTAAGCGCAAAATATTGCTACGCTGCCCATGAATCACGCTTGCACCAAAATGATAGATGCAAGCGTTTTGCTCTATGTTTAGTTTTGACAGTTCGCTTTCGCAGTCTCACTCCATGGGGCAAGCTGTTCCAACTGTTCATCTGACATTTTAGCGTCTGGCCGCTGTGATAAGAGATATGTCAGATATTTGTAGGTATTCAGGTCATTCGCTTTTGCCATCTCAACCATTGTATACACAATAGCGCTAGAGGCAGCTCCCTTCGGGCTGGCACTGAACAGCCAGTTTTTCTTTTTATGCTCTTAAGCACATAATTCCGGTTATGCTCTTAAGCACATAAACGGAAGAACTGGCAGATGATCGATACGATCCATGGAGCCAAATCTTCCGCAATCATTTACAGTATTGTAGAAACTGCAAAAGCCAATAATCTGAAACCTTTTGATTATGTGCAGCATCTCTTGGAAGAGATGCCGAAACACATGGATGACAGGGATTGTTCCTTTTTGGAAAATCTTCTGCCATGGTTAGAAAAACTTCCGGCAGGAATCCGCAAAGCTTAAATATTGGTGGCTGCAAAGCAGCCGCCTAAAAATGTCAAGGTACTCGCTATTTTGCGTTTACGGATCATAGGAGATTTCCACTGTATACCCGATCAAAGCAGGCTTGGTTTCATACCTTTGCCCACGGAAACTGATACAGGCACCTTTATCCACTTTTCGCTGCTCATGATGCAGGAAAGCTTCGGCTACAACGGCTGTATCCAAAAAAGTCAGTGGGCGGCTGTCCCGGTTCCATTCCTGAAGCGGTGATATCCCTTCTTCCGGAATGGCAGCGCCAAGGCTTTCATAGTATTCTGCAATGCCATCATGTTTTTTCTTATGATAATACTCATCCAGATAGATTGCCCACAGGCGGTTCAGTTCCTCCAGTGTTTTGATGTTTTTCAGCTTTGATTCCCGGATAAAAGCATCTACTACCTGATGGAACTTCTCGATTTTCCCTTTGCTTTTACCGGATCTTGGTTTTGCATACATCACACGGATGCCCAGCCTTGCAAGGGAAGAGCGGATCTGTTTTGCGATATACTGTGTCCCATTATCGAAGTAACAGGCATCGAAGGTTCCATACCGGGAAACTGCCTGATGGAACGTATCTTCAATGATCGCCTCTTCCTGATTGTCATAGAACCGGGAAGATAGCAGATATCTGGAATGGTCATCGATTGCCGAGGACAGGTAAGTCTGTACCTTGGCCCCATTTCTTCCGATGGGAAGCTTGGGTCCATACTTGATATCTGCCTGGACCAGCATCATGCGGTGCGGTTTACAGAAACGTTTGGAAGAACTGTTCCTTGCATCCTGATACATCTGCATCTGCTTTTGTCCGTAACCTGCCTTATAGATATGCCGTTCCAAAGTAGAACGCTTTAAAACACCTGGTGCTGCAAGTCCTTCCGCTTCCAGAATGTAGATGATCTGGGCAACCGACCGCTCTGGGATCTCCTTGCGAAGCTGGATTGCCTGTTCCAACAGGAACTCAAAGTTTTCCGGGAGCTTTTGTGACCGGTGTTTCTCACGGTCGGCGGGCTTCAGCCCTGTAAACTGCATTTCGGAAAATGCTTTTTCATAACGGTAAAGGGAACGGACAGATACGTTGTTCTCTTCTGCGATCTTTTTACGAAGCATGATCCGCTTTGCATCATCCAGATCAGCCTGTAGAAGCGGTGAGATCAATTGAAAACGCCTGAGTGCTTCTTCTTCCTGCCATTGTTGTTTGCTTATTCTTGTATTCATAAAATAGTGACCTCCTTTTGAGACCACTATACCCGTTGGTACTGCGACAGACGATGCAAAGTAGGTGCATAAGCCTTACCAGCGGATCGGGACTAAAAATCCCCCGCTGTTGTAAATCTGACGCAAGATGATTTCCAACCAGTTTTGATATTGGTTCCTGAAAGAATCGAGCAGTGAAACAGAAGAAAGCTTTTCTTCGTTATAACCCAGCAGGAACTCCCGGATCGTCCTTAAATATCCGTTGATACGTTCATGATTTTCACGGAACCATTGCAGCCAGCGGAGCATGGTAGTGAAGGATGGGGAATCTTCAGAATCCAGGTCATCCGGCTGTACAACACCATCCAGCACTCCGGAGATCACTTCTGTTTCATAGTGCTTGTATGGCACAAGACAATCCGGAAGCTCATTATGATAGGAGTGGCAGTTCTTACAATGAAACCGCCGGATAATTAACTGCTCCTTTACACCGCCTTCCTTTTTGCAGATACGTGAACGGGAATCCCGGTAGGAAAGCATAGCCTGACAGATCGGGCACATATGGGTGGTCACACTGCTCTCAACCAAAAACACAAACTCCTCCTTGAGGACAAGTGAATAATCTGATATAATAACCATGGTTAGTGACCAGGGTCTCAGAGTACACAACTTGCCAGGAGGGTGCTCTGAGACCTTTTCCTTTTTGTATGCTGATGACAGTATACAGGTCAATTCAGAGACAGGCAAGTAAATCAGTATTTTGATAATTTATGAGGTCAACAACAATTATCAAACCAGATTTCGGTTGGAACTCCACCAATGTGGTCAAATATAGTAACTAGACTTTCCAGAAGGCACTCCATGTTTTCACCGTAATTAAGCTGTAAAAAACCGCCGTTACTAAAAGGAAAACTGAGCACAAGATATTTGGCTTCGTGATAGAGCTTGCCGTTTTCATAAAAATCGGCTGTTCCAAAATCAGCCTGGGCTTCGCTGGGACGATGTTCAAGAGGAAGATAACCATCTGTTCTTTTTAGCCGTAGTTCCTCCTTCTTCTGTTGAACGTATAAAGCGACAAGCCGGTAACTGCAATTGAAACCATCTGCTTCATCCTTGAGGCGTTTAAATACTCTTTTGGCTGTATGTCGTTGTTTTCTTGGTGCAAGCTTGTCTGCCCGAAGCCATTCATCAATCAGAGGCTTGAATGGATCAAGCTTGGATTCGTGCACCTCTACTGATGCCGGTGTAGGTGGTGGACAACTGAAATCCTCCATATCTACGTATTTTCGGACTGTACGCCAGTCACAGCCCATAATGATTGCAATTTCGTTCAGATTTTTATCTTGTTCGTAATAAAGTTCTCTGATACGATGAATCTGATCCATTGTAGTCATACTCCTTTCCTCCTTGTTTTTATTTGTTAGCTACAACAAAAACAAGGTTAATGGTTTTGGTTTATGCCTGCAATGGATTTTTCATCAGATCCAACTTGGGAGCTACCAGCGGGCGCTGCCCGTTCCTGGGATTCTGAAGCTTTGCAATTACCTACAAAATGTAGTTGCAATCACCTACATTTTTGGCCTGCAACTTTCTACATTTTTATTTTACAATAAACAACCGCATACTTTTAAGCTTGCTGCAATATATTACACCCCCAAAAGAAGAAGCCACCTACACCACGATAGCTTCCTCTTACCTATGTTGCTTTATTTTATCTGTATCCATACTCTTCTTCAATCGAGATTAAAAATCTCAGATTTGTTTTTTCGATATCGTTGAACTCGTTCCACTCAACGACATGTTTATTAGTTTCTCTGTACCAACTATATTTCTGATAATGTGTGTCATTTACTTCTCCAATATTGAACATTTCGCCATGCCGGGCGTAGATTTCATTAATAGACATTCTTAAAAGCCTCTGAAATCCTACTGTCTCGTCTTCTCTCAGAGCCAACAACATTTCTTCAGAAAGCACTTCACTGCTACTTTTAGCAAATACAAAACCTTCATCATCGATTGGGGGCTGCACTTCATTCAGAGTAACTGTATCCTGTACCTCAGCTCCGTTCTGCTCCGAATGAACGCTACTATAATATCTTGTTCCCCCTATGATTAGTACAGCACAAATAATGACTGCGATCACGTACTTAAACTTTATTGTAACGTCAAGACCTACAAAAACGCCTTCTTCCTTCTGGAAAGAAATGCTTTTACCATCCTCACTTCCAACAGAATACCTTTCGCTGCTAATCATCAAAGATTCCTCCTCTCGGAGTGAGTTTGGTAACCGTAGTAGTCTTCCATGTGAGTCCCAGCTTTAACTTAATACCAGTCGATCCAGCCTTTACGTAAATCTCTGGTGATCTTTCCTTACATACAGCCTGCTGCACTTCGTACTCAATTCCATTAGCAACAAACATATCTTTAACTGTCTGTGCTAACGCATATGCTTCATTCTTCGAAACATACACTCCCTGATTATTCTTTATGATCCCGCATCTTGAAGAATCGATTAAGGATGTATTCTTCAACCTTGTTCTCTCCTTTTTCTTGATTTGATATTACGGACATAAAGAAGGCATATCTTTCTGGTGTCAATTCACCAAACTGTGCAAGAGACATCATAGTCTCAAACACTTTTTTGTTCTCATGTTGTTTCAAAACCTTTTGATATGATGCCAGATTGGATTCAGCCCTCTTTATGCGCTGTCCAGTTGTTAAGCCAAATTTCATATGGCTACCTCCACTTAAATATTGGGGGTTTCGTATGCGACCATAAGCATCTGGAACGTCTCTTTATCAAGTGCCTTATTCTTAGCAAGCTCAACCATTGTATCACAAAGTTTGTCACGATTCATTGTACGATGCTCCAGCGCTTTTGTGCGATACTCCAGTGTTTTGAGCGCTATTTCTTTTTTTACCTCCACCTCATGATATCTCTGAAATGGTGCTACAATTGCGTTAGGAACTACAGCAACAAGCCGAGTAGCAACCTCAATACCAGAAATCTGAATGTCACTAGATCTGGTATCAACAACTTCATAATCCATGATGTTCATAATTTCGTTCTTTTCGATCATTGTTTTCTCCTTCCGTCAAATCGGTGCAATACCATTTGCTGTTACACACATTAATTGCTCATATCCGTCCTCCCCTCCGAGCGCTAATGTTATATAATTTACACTGTTTCTATGCAGATATTATACTATTTTCAAACATTTTTAACAATAGTAAGTTAAAATTACACACTGTTTTGAAAATTTTGTTTTTGACATAACGGTATTTGTTTTTATTGTGATTTTGACAGAGTTGGGATATACTATAACTATAATTAGGATGGAGATGAGTCATTATGGATAACAAGATTGAAAAAGATGTACAGAAAAAATCGTTCACACAAATTTTCTCTTACCAACTAGATGAAATGAATAAAAATGCAAGATATAATTCTTATCTTGTCCCTTTGCGTTGGTTTGTGAAACTTTATACAAGAAGAACTCATAAAATGACGATGGGGAATATCGCCATGCAGATGGATACCGACTTGGCCACGTTTTCAAAAATGCTGCATCATGGCGTTGCCAAAGACAACCGTCAGATCACAGCTGAACATATTAATCGCATTTGTGAGATAATTGATGTTCCGCTTTCGTCAATTTTATTTTTATATGAACATAAAGAATATGTTGAAAAAAATTTATGGCGTGATAACTTTGTAAAATTGACAAATTTACTCAGGGGAAATTTTGATGAAATCCTTTATCCATCGATATTTTATGATATTAACAGTGAAAAAAAAGAGTCAAAATCAGCTAATGTGAAAGACTCTGCCAGATCCTTAGTCTCTAAAAATCCTATTCTAGAACCTATTAGAGGAAAATGGTACTTTTATTTTCCAAGTAGCGACTCTGAAATAAAGAGCCGGAGGAAAAAGACCTTAAAAAAGAATCCAAACCATGTACCGGAAAACTCAGAGTTGGCTGAGCTATTTGACCTTTACTTACCAGACCATATTTATTGTGGTACAGTAAATATTGAATTCAAAGATGGTGAATACTTTGCAGTACTAAAATACATGACAAATCCTTCCAAACATAAAATACTATGCTATGAAGGTAGTGTCTCTTCTCCAGTAGATAACACTTCCATCTTCTGCTCCTTAACGAGCCAGAGAAATGGTGATATCATGTACATGATAATGTCAAAACCTTCTGCTGAGATGAAATTGCAATACCTTATGGCTTCAGTTTTAACTCTATCTCATCATCAAGATGAAGAAAAGCATCGTCCTTGCTCATTACGTATGATTCTTAGTCGCAGACCAATCGAATTTGATTCGAAAGCTTATAAAGTAATGATCTCAAATTTAATGATGAACGAAGCGGTCATTTCAATAGACGATTATGGTTACAGCCAGCTAAAAGAAAAACAAAAAGAGTATGATTCACCTGCTCTTGACTACTTCCTCGAGAAGTATCCGACTATTGGTAGCCTTCCTAGAGTAACAAAACGTTTAACTGTACAGAATTGCGCCTACATCAACGAAAAGTTTCTTGATAGTTTCGATGATTCTTTCGAAGAAATAGATATCCTATATCTTGAGGCCTTACTGCGACGTCACTCCACCGCACTTTGGTATTCAAAAACCAAAGCCACCAAAATCAATAGGGTCCTAAAAAAGATTTATAGTTAAAACATTAGCATCCAAAAAGGAACTATCGGGAAATCAATGCCAATAATTTAAGCACATTGCAAGAGGCCCCGTATGAAATATCAAATGGCTGAGAGCAAGAATTTCTGTTTTCAGCCATTTTTTCGTAAAAACACCTACAGAAAAGAAAAATACGAATCTTTCACAGTATACCATGTGTTAATAACGAGAAAGCTTGTGCTGTCTCTACTATATTGAATACATACTAAGGAGAAAACATTAAGATGCAAGAATATTCAAGAATTCTAATTGAAGAATATTGTATGACTCATAATTCAGCAAAAAGCAGAAGACTGCAAAAGCTGGTTAAAATGTCCTATGATCTGTATGCAGAAGGAACTGAGAGCGATGCGATTTTTCTGGAAAAAGCAATCGATCAGGAGTTAGATGAAGAATTGAAAGAAGCACTTCAAGATTTAGATGATTTTTTGTTTGGATAATAAGTCATGTATCCGAAGAAATTTTTATAATGATAGAAAATAGTTTTTCGCTGCAATTTGCAAAAAATGCGGTCATGATATTTTCTTTGACGTGAATGCAGAAGAGGATATATTTGAGAAAATTTTTGATGCGGATTTTATGGATCAAGAAGGATTTGTTCAGGAAGAAGAAAAGATAAATTATTGTGCAAACGATTATAGAGAAAAATACGGTTGCAATAATGTTTCCTTTTGTAAGAAGTCAGGTCAGTTTATTAACAACACAGCCCAATATGGCTCCTATTGTATTGCCGCCTATAAATACAGCAAAATTTGAGTAATACAGAGGAAATAGCGGTCAGAATCTGAAGAAAAGTATCGATATACATTTCATATGAATTGCGAAGAATCCGGGCATATCAATTTGGAGGATGGAAGATCTATCGTATTTTTAAACATACAGGGTTGTTTCATGAATAAATTTAAAAAGAACAAGAAGGGTAGATTTTATCGGGAGTTATGAGTGTTATACAAAAGCATAAAAACTCTCGATATTTTCTTTATGTAGAGGTACAATATCTATATAATATAGGGACACTCTCCCTATACAGAAAGGAGGATATTATGCCAGTAACAGAGAAAAGGTATCCGGACTGGGTTCAAAGGTATCGGATAAAGGGAACTACGGTGAAGAAAAAAGGAGATTCCTATTATCTCTATAAACGGACATCACGACGTGTGAAAGGGAAAAAATATCCACAGCCGGTCGATACCTATATAGGAGTGATTACTCCGGAAGGTGTCATACAAAGCAATAAAAGGAAAGTCTCTTTAACAGATGCAGAAGTATGGGAATATGGATTTTCAAAAGCGGTCTGGGAACTGTGCCCGGATGATTGGAAAAAACCATTGGGAGATGATTGGAAAGATGTATTAGCGATCATTCTTTTAAAGCAATCCCCAAACTCTTATATTCAGAAAATGAGAAATGTAAAAAAAGAATCGGATTTTCATTATCAGTTTGCAGCACAGACTTCGTCCCTGTCCCGCAGAATTTATAAAAAATGGGGGATTGGACTGGAAGGATTACACCGGTTAGAGACAATCTATTTAGTATGTCTTGACAAAACGGAAATCATTTCGAAAGTGAATGAGGAACAGAGGGAGCTTTTGCAGAAAATACAGGTGGTCTTAGAAATGTGCTGAAAGAACATTTCAGACAGAAAAACTGATTCATTATTTTAGGCAGATACCGGATTACCGATGCGGCAGGGAGAAAAGACACGATCTTGCAGAAATGCTGGTATGTGTTACCCTTGGATTCCTTTGTGGACGGACAACAATCCGCAGAAGTCTGAAATGGTGTAAAAACCATTTGAAAGAATTGCGTCAATATATGAAATTAAAATACGGGATTGCTTCACCGTCTACCATTACCCGAATGCTGTGTGGTATTGATGAGGAATTAGCGTTGTATGCTTTTATGGAATGGATTGGTGAGATTACGGACACAAAAAATACCCATATCGCAATTGACGGGAAAGCACTGCGCGGTGCAACGGAGAAGACGAAAAGTGAGGCGACACCGCTGTTACTGAATGCGGTGGAAACGGTCAGGGGATTGATACTTGCACAGCTTCCGGTAGATTCCAAAACGAACGAGATTACGGGGATACCTGAATTGTTAAAGCTTCTGGATATCAGAGGAAGTGTTGTAACGATTGATGCGATTGGAACGCAGACTGCGGTTATGGAAAAATCCATGAACAGAATGGACATTTTGTTTTGCAGGTAAAGAAAAACCAGCCAGAAGCTTATGAGGAGATTCATGCATTTATGGATAAAATGGAAGAGGAAGGTGCCAAAAAGAAAAAAGGTGAAGTTTTGAATGCGGAAATGAGAGAACTCATTGAGAAATATGAAGAAATCAGCTGGGTGGAAAAGAACCGGGATAGGCAGGAATACAGAACGTGTCAAATATGTAAAGATGCCTCAAATCTGAGCAAAAGTCAAAAAGAATGGTTGCATGTTCGGAGCATTGGACGGATCAAGCAGGTGAGAATACCAGGTGAAAAAGACAGCCGGGGAAATGATATCACTCCGACAATGGAAAGTTTTTTACGAAGCGGCTCCAGAAGAATCCCAGCTCCTTCTGCTGACGAAGGAGCTGGAAAAGATGTTCAATGTACGGCATTGATATCAGATCTTATCCTTACAGCAGAGGAGCTGGGAAGCATAAAAAGAATGCACTGGTCAATAGAGAACCGACTCCACCATGTGTTGGATGATACATTCAGGGAAGACCGTTCACCCGCGAAAAAATCCCGAAACAATCTAGCACTTATCAGAAAATATGCATACAATATCCTGCGTCTGGCAATGAATGAGATGGGGTTGACAAATATAATGACAGAAATGATGGACTGTTTTTGTGATGATGCCAGCTTGCGAAAACGGTATGTATTCCAAGGTATAGCCAGCCTGTATTGATTATATATAAAGAATACCTCTGAAAAAAATATCTGTAAAGAGGGGAAGGGGAATTTTGCGTTTTTTGCAAATGATAAGGTGTATTTTAGTGAACGGTTTGAAAAAAATCCTAAGAGATAGAATTTATAAGTTGGAAATATCCAGAAATAGTTCATGAAACAACCCTGTAGTTACCATACAAAAAGGTTGACCTTTATCTAAGTGTTGGTTATACTATAGGTAGGTGATAATATGAATTTATTGGAAAATGCAGTTGTGCAAGAGCAGCGGCGAATTGAGTATATGATAAAGAAATATGAGACAGAACTTACTACTTTGCCGAAAGGTGCTCTGATTGCCAAAATGATTAAAGGAAATCAATATTACTATTTACAGTATCGCAGCGGGAAAAAGACAATTTCGAAGTATGTCGGGAGAGCAGGAGATAAAGTTGAAAAATTGCAGCAACAGATTGAACGGCGCAGGCATATTCAGGTCATGCTGAAAGCCTTGTCTGAAGAATATGCTATAACACAGAAAATGATGGAGGTTTGCGTATGATTGTATATCATGGAAGCAATATGGTAGTAGACCATCCAAGATTAGTCCGTCAGAATCGGACATTAGATTTTGGATATGGTTTCTATACAACATTCAATAAAGACCAGGCAGTAAATTTTGCAGAAAAAGTAACGGCCCGGAGGGAAACAGGCATTCCTTGTGTCAGTATGTATGAAACGGCCGAGTTAGAAGAACTGAAAAACAAATATAAACTCCTGTTTTTTCAGAACCAAATGAAGAATGGTTGGATTTCGTATTTGCAAATCGCAATGGGAGTTATGAAGGGATAAGTTATGATATTATTTTCGGGCCAGTAGCTAATGATACTATTTACCGGACGTTTATTGCTTATGAGGAAGGTATTTTAACAAAGGATGAGACGATTGCCAGACTGAAGGTTAAAAAACTGTATGATCAGATGACTTTTACGACAGCAAGTTCTTTAAAAGAATTAAAATATATAGGGCAGTTGCCGATAGGGAGGGATTGCAATGAGTGAAAAGGGAATCAAAGGAATGTTGGAACTCATCGTACCGCGCCTGCTCCGTATGATAATGGAAAAACAGTTACTTACAGAGAAAGAAGCCTTAACACAGCTATATGCGTCTGACCTTTATCGTCAGTTAGAGCGAGAGGAAACGAAGCTCTGGCATTTAAGTATTCCTACCTTATATGAAATGTGGCTGGAGGAAAAGGAGAGCGGGCATATTACTTACCCAGAGGAGGTCTGAGTATGGATGAAAAAACGAATTTTATTGTGTATTGTATAGAAGAATATAAAAATGCAAAAGGGATGAATGGAAAAAACGTCATTGATCTGTTTAATCGGTATCGTGTGATTGATTATATTCGGGACTATTACGAAGCGCTTCATACTACTGGCAGGCAGTATATTGTTGACGATATTAATATGTATATCGAGGCAAGGCAGTCATCTATGGGGTAAGGGAACTTCAGTGAAAAGCGATGAAAGAATGTATCCAGGGGGAAGCCCCTGGATATTTCAAGTTACAAATTTTATTTTTGTAGTAAGGTGTGGGAAGTCTTAGTAAATTATTTGTGATGGTTTTGGATTAAAATAACTTTATACATAGAAATTACTTGTTAGTGATTTCATGAGCTGTCATTAAACTGCTCACATCAGTTGGTATAATGGTCTCATAAAATTAATCTGGTGATATCTTGAGAAATTTGCTATAATCATCTTATAGAATTCCTCTGCAAATGGAGGAATAAAATGGGAAGAACAAAACGATTAAAGGAACTCACGATCAAAGATAATTTTATGTTCGGCGCAGTGATGATGGACGAAGATAATTGCAAAGGTCTTTTAGAAAGAGTGTTGGAGATACCGATCGATCGAGTGGATGTCAGTAAAGAAAAAAGCATCGTGTATCATCCGGAGTATAAAGGTGTCCGCCTGGATGTGTATGCAAAAGATGAGAAGCAGACGCGTTATAACGTGGAGATGCAGGTGGAGAGAAAGCCGGCACTTGGAAAGAGGAGCCGTTATTATCAGAGTCAGATGGACATGGAGATGTTACTGACCGGAGAAGATTATACGGAACTTCCGAATACCTATGTTATTTTTATCTGTGATTTTGATCCATTTGGAAAAGACAAGTATCGTTATACCTTTTGGACAACGTGTCAGGAATCTGAAAATGTGGATTTGGAAGATGGGCGAACCACTGTGTTTTTAAATACCCGTGGAAAGAACGAAAGTGAGGTTCCGGGAGAATTGGTCACATTTCTGCAGTACATGAAAGAGGATCTTGAGGGAAGCGAAAAGGAGTTTCACGACCCATATGTGGAGCAGTTACAGAAATTTATCCGCAACGTTAAGGGAAGCCGGGAGATGGAGGAACGCTTTATGATTTTTGAAGAGATGCTGAAAGAAGAACGGGCTGCCGGATTTGCAAAAGGGCGTGCTGAAGGAGTTGCAGAGGGGCGTGCAAAAGGAGTTGCAGAGGGGCGAATTTCTGAGAGTAAGGATACGTTACTCTTATTTTTGCAGAATCTTGGAACGGTTCCTAAAGTACTTTCGGATCAAATTGAAGAGCAAGGTGATTTGGATGTACTGAAGAAGTGGATCGGGCTTGCGTTCAAGTCGAAATCCGTGGAAGAGTTTGCAAAGAAGATAAAATAAGAATCTACGTCGGAGAATATCCGATCTAATATCATCAGCCGTGGCTGTTCTGGCCGGGGCTGATGATAAGAAGGAACAAGTCAATGCCGTTTCGGGCAGATATTCAAAGAAGAGCAGAGGAATTCTATATTTTGTAGGTAAGTATATATATTCAGCGGCTGGAAAAGATGCAATTGTAGTAGTCATGTGATATACTGTTTTTATCTTTTTCTTATAGAATTAATTGTTGTTGACTCCATAAATTAACATAAACGGAATATTCAAGAGGATTATTACTGTAAATTTGGAGTGACAAAGAGGTTGGCCATACCTCATAACCCCGCATAAATACTGGGTATGTGGAGTTTTGCTCATGGCTAAAAGTTAAAATAATCGAGGTGATGGAAATGCCATTGACAAGGATTGAAGCAGAAAATTTTACAGTATTTGAAGATATTACGATACCATTCAGCAAGGGGTTAAATGTATTAGTTGGAGAAAATGGCATGGGAAAAACTCATATCATGAAGCTGGCTTACGCAGCATGTCAGGCATCGAGACATGATGTGTCGTTTTCTCAGAAGACAACTATGCTTTTCCGTCCAGATCAGTCTAGTATTGGGCGACTGGTAAACAGAAATAAGAATGGTAACAATACAGCAAAGATCTTAGTGGAATCCGATACAGCGAAAATAGGAATGCTGTTTTCTACTAAGACAAAAAAATGGGATGCGGAGATTAAGACAGAGGAAAAGTGGGAAAAGCAGATGTCGGATCTTTCCAGCGTATTTATTCCGGCAAAAGAAATTCTGTCTAATGCCTGGAATCTGGATGCTGCGGTCAAATTGGGAAATGTAGAATTTGATGATACTTATCTGGATATTATTGCAGCTGCAAAGATTGATATTTCCAGAGGCGTGGATTCAGCTGCAAGAAAAAAGTATCTGGATATTTTGCAGAAAATTAGTTCAGGGAAAGTAACCTTGCATGATGATAGATTCTATCTGAAACCAGGCACGCAGGCAAAACTGGAATTCAATCTGGTAGCAGAGGGGTTGAGGAAAATAGCATTACTATGGCAGTTGATTAAGAATGGAACGCTTGAAAAGGGGGCTGTGTTATTCTGGGATGAACCAGAGGCAAATATTAATCCTAAATATATTCCGGTATTGGCTGAATTATTGATTATGTTGGAAAGTGAAGGAGTACAGATTTTTGTTTCTACCCACGACTATTTCCTATCTAAATATATTGAGGTAAAGCGAAGCAAAGAAAGTGATATCCAGTACATTTCTCTATATAAAGATGAAGAAGAAAAGGTGCAGTGTGAGACAGCACCGGAATTTGAATTGTTGGATCATAATGTAATTATGGATACTTTTCGACAGCTTTACAGAGAAGAAATTGGGGTGGTACTAAAGTGAAAGTTATAACAGAGTCTGAAATGAATTTTGGAAAATTTGATGAAACAAATTTATTTCATATTGAAGATTCTAAAATTTACAAAGATCTTGGTTCGGGAATAAAAACAGTTGAGTTCATTCTGAAATATGATGAAAATAGTATTGTGTTTCTGGAAGCGAAAAAAAGCTGCCCAAACGCTGTAAATCGTTATGAATCAGAAGAAAAAGAGCAGAAATTTGAAGAATATTACTTGTCTATAACCGAGAAGTTTATTGCATCCTTGCAGATTTATCTGGCTACAATTTTGGATAAGTTTCAGAATACTGAGGAAGTGGGATCTAATCTGAAAACAGTGAATAAAATGAGAGAGATACAATTAAAATTTATCCTTGTTGTTAAAAATGCAGAAGATATTACATGGCTGGCAGGACCATTGGCAGAATTAAAAGCAAGATTGATTCAGATCCGGAAAATATGGGGTGTCGAGATTGCTGTATTAAATGAAGAACTTGCAGGAGAATATAAATTGACTTGCTCACGACCCATATGTGGAGCAGTTACAGAAGTTTATCCGCAACGTTAAGGGAAGCCGGGAGATGGAGGAACGCTTTATGATTTTTGAAGAGATGTTGAAAGAAGAACGGGCTGCCGGATTTGCAAAAGGGCGTGCTGAAGGAGTTGTAGAGGGGCGAATTGCTGAGAGTAAGGAGACGTTACTCTTATTTTTGCAGAATCTTGGAACGGTTCCTAAAGTACTTTCGGATCAAATTGAAGAACAAGGTGATTTAGATGTACTGAAGAAGTGGATCGGGCTTGCGTTCAAGTCGAAATCCGTGGAAGAGTTTGCAAAGAAGATAAAATAAGAATCTACGTCGGAGAATATCCGATCTAATATCATCAGCCGTGGCTGTTCTGGCCGGGGCTGATGATAAAAAGGAACAAGTCAATGCCGTTTCGGGCAGATATTCAAAGAAGAGCAGAGGAATTCTATATTTTGTAGTTTGATGATTAGCATAAATATATGGTATCTGTTATAATGAGAGTTAGAAAGTGTGGAAATACTGAAAGGATGAATTTGAACGTAATATCATAAAAGAGCGAGGAGAGGAACATATGAAAAGTTTATTGATTCTCGGAGCCGGAGGTTTCGGGCAGATGGTGAAGGAAACAGCGATCCAGCTGGGCTATGAGGAAGTTGTATTTCTTGACGATGCGGCGTTTGGAAAGGACGTAGTTGGAAAGTGCTGCGATTATATGGCTAAGTATGGAGAATACAAGATGGCAGTGGCGGCATTTGGGAATAATCATACGAGACTATTCTGGACAGACAAATTGCTGGAGGCAGGATATGAAGTGCCATCGATCGTGCATCCGTCTGCAATTGTGAGTCCAAGTGCGGTTTTGGGACCTGGATGTTTTATTATGCAGCGCGCGGTAGTGAATACGCACACCCATGTGGATCGGGCGGCGCTTGTCAACAGCGGAGCAGTTGTGGATCATGATTCAGTGGTATGCGCCGGAGCGCATGTGGGGCTTGGAAGTGTGGTAAAAGCAAACTGTACGATCGAGCAGGAGAAGAAGGTAGAGGCAGGAGAAGTAATCTTCTCTACCAGAAGAAAGATCGAAGGTGTGGACAGCAGAGCGCTTGAGGATGCACTGTATGCATTTGGATTCGGTCCCCAGTGCAGTTATGTAAAACCGTTTGGGGAAGGGCACATCAATGAGACTTACGCAGTATATATGCCGATGGAAGATGGCACAGAGAAGCCATTATACGTACTGCAGAGAATCAATATCAATGTGTTCAAAGAGCCTGGTAAGGTAATGGAGAATATTTTTGGAGTGACAGAGTTTCTACGGGATGTGATCCGTCGGGAAGGCG
>ENA-OQIZ01000469-OQIZ01000469.1-human-gut-metagenome-genome-assembly--contig:-NODE-469-length-20899-cov-39.545975_pt1 | contig 20899 bp, 20 predicted proteins | sample MGYA00242593_ERZ504758 | MGnify/ENA primary metagenome ERZ504758 (study PRJEB26092, sample SAMD00036364) | human gut metagenome | host: Homo sapiens | study: EMG produced TPA metagenomics assembly of...
CCTTCTTTCTACTGCTGTCAGAAAGAAAGATAACCTTACCATTTTTATATGAAAGAGTAAACCTTTACTGTGCGGGAGTAAATTCCACCACCAAATGTGGTGGTGGAATTTAAAATTTCATTTTTGGTTCACTGCTCTCTGATAAAAATATGCTGTCCTTTTCTTGTAAAATCTGTTACAATATACATGGTGTTTACCAAGGTTCCGGATGCCGATCTTTTGCGGGAAGGGCACCGGGGCCTTTCCTTTTATCTTAATAAGGACAGTATAATGGTTTATGGCTGGACAATCAAGAGGTCAGGTGATAGACAAGATAAGCGTTAATTAAAATCTAGCGTTGGAATATTGAGCGCTTACCATTTTTGAGTGTCCGTTTTCAATGTTTGATATGTGGGCCAGAGTCAGCTCTGACATTTCGGCTAATTTTTCCTGTGTTATTTTTCTGGCATTGCGAATGATTTTAATTCGTTTACCGATTGCTATAATTTCTTTATTTGATATCATATAGTATATTTATTCGCCCTTGATTGAGGATGGTTTGAAAGAAAGAAGTGCAAAAAAATAGTCAACCCCAGGAGCAAAGGAATTCTAAGCGTTTAGATGCCTACTCCCATTCGGAAACCCAGCTTTTTTCCGTCACAAGTTGACCACACCTATTATAATATGATTACATGAAATAATCAATGAAATAAAAAATGTTAACGAGAGTCCTAAAATGAAAAAGCTGTAGTATACATTCTGATTTCAGTGATTGGTGCTGAAACTGGAGATTTTTAGGTTTAAAATTTCAGAAAGTTCACAAAATAACAATGAACATACTATAAATGGAAAACGGAACATTTTGTTCTGAAAACAAAATATGATTGACAAGTGGGGCGGAATAGTATACTATGATAAATGTAAGAATACAATTGAAGGAGTATATACGCATGAAACGGGAAATTGTTAGGCTTCAAAAAATAGAATTGAGAAATTTGAAAAATGTAGGATATGGATGTGTTAAATTTGCGACTAAGAATAGTGTAGCAGCCGATATATTAGGACTGTATGGACAGAATGGCTCTGGAAAGACAACTTTGGTAAATGCAATTGATGTACTTAAAGACCTTTTGATGGGGAAAAGGCTAGCACAAGATTTAGGTAATTATATTAAGATTGGTGAATCAACAGCTGGAGCTACCGTTGAATTTTCTGTGACGAGTAGCGAAGATGATTTGTACAAAGTTATCTATGAATTTGTTTTGGTAAGAAAAGCGGTTGATGATGAAGAACATATCGAAGAAAATAATGATATTGATGAAGAGGAACATGAAAAGCGTAATGGGACTTATCTTGTATCAGAAAAAATATCAATGTCAAGATTGATAAATGATAAATGGACAAAGCTGACCCCTATTTTGTATTATAATTCTGACAGTAATGAAATTTTGCCTAAAAATAGATACAATTTATTGACCGAGGGAAAACAAGAATTAATAGATGAACTGAGGGTATTGAGACTACTAGCAGCAAAAGAAGAACGTTCTTTTTTGTTTTCTAAAGAGATTAGGAAGATTATTCGGGATTCGAAATGGAAAGATGAGTATAAGTTTATTTTTAAAGTATTAACGGAATATGCAATATATAATCTCCATGTGTTTAGTAGTGAAGATACTGGAATGATTAATGCAAATATTGCATTACCTTTTTCAATTGTTTCAAAAGAAAAAGATAGAATATCATTATTAAAAGGGTGTTTGAATTTAAATGGAGTATCTCCAATCCCTAGAAAGTTCTTTAGAGATATTCAAGCAAAAATGGATGCTATTAGTTTAGTATTAAAAGAGATTATTCCAGGATTAACAATAAATTTGAAAAAGTTGAGTACTAGCTTAAATAAGAGAGGTGAAGAGATAGTTAAAGCTGAGATTATAGCTAAAAGAGCGAATATAGAAATTCCATTGCGTTATGAGTCAGATGGAGTGAAGAAATTAGTGTCAATTTTATATTGTTTGATTTTAGTATTTAATGATAGTTCTATGACATTGGTAGTTGATGAATTTGATTCTGGAATTTTCGAATACCTGTTAGGTGAGATTTTAAGAGTTGTTGAAGAGTCAGGAAAAGGACAATTGATTTTTACATCACACAATTTAAGGGCATTGGAAGTGCTGAATAACAAAGATATCATGTTTACAACCACCAATGAAAATAATCGTTATATTAGATTTAAGAATGTAAAAGCAAATAATAATTTCAGAGATGTATATTTTCATGATATTCTACTTGGAGGACAGAATGAATGTATTTATGAGGCAACAAATCCCTATATGATTGCTAGAGCATTTAGATTGGCTGGTGATGAAAATGCCGAATAGAAAGAAGATAATTTTGTTTATTGTAGAAGGAATTAATGATAAAACCAGTTTGGCATTGTGTCTTAGTCAACTATTAAACGATGATGAAATTCATTTCGAAATTACTGACGGAGATATCACGACAAGGATTGGGACGAATCCGACAAATATAGCAGCTAAAGTTGGAGACATTGTAAAAAAGCACAGTGGAAGAGTATTTAAACAAAGGGACTATTTAGAAGTTGTTCATTTGATAGATATGGATGGTGCTTTTGTTCCAGATGAAAATGTAAGTGAATCAGAAAATGGTGGATTAATATATGAACTTGATACGATAAGATGTAAGGATGTGTCGGGAATCAAAAAGAGAAATCATCAGAAGCAACAAGTGGTTAATAGAATGCTTAGCATATCAAAAGTTTGGACATGTATTCCGTATAGCGTTTATTTTTTCTCGTGCAATATGGATCATGTTCTACATAACCAAGCTAATTTATCGAAGCATGAGAAAGATAAATTAGCACAGAAGTTTGAAGATGCGTTCATAGATAAACCCCAAGAATTTGCAGAATTTTTTGATGATGAGCAATTATTTTCAGGAAAATCATACATAGAATCATGGGATTTTATCAGAGCAAGTACAAACTCATTAAAACGAAAAACTAATTTTTATCTATATATTAAAGAAAAGGTTAGTAAAAAGATGTGTCAGTGAAAGGAGGGAGAGCTATCTGGAAAGGAAGGCAAAACAAAAGAGTTGAAGTTGCAGCTTCAACTCAGGCGTTTTTGTAGTGCTAATGACTACAGTGATATACAATGAAATTATAACATTACTGAATCTAATATACAACCCAGAACTGACATTCGCCCAGGAGGTTGGTCATTCCTCCATAACAATGATTGTTTGCTATGTTATGCAATAGCGCCTTTGTAATGATGTAGCTATAGGTAATTTAATGAAATATAAGATAATTAAATATGTAAAAGATGGCTTTGTGCAAGATATGGATGTCACGAATATGTCAACGGAAGAACTTGAAAAGCTCGAAACACAAGGAGAATTCCTATGTCCTGGTAAAAAATGTAATGCTAGGTTGTGCTTAGTTCATAGTTCTAAAAATGGTGGAAAGACCTGTTTTTTGAAGGCTGTAGATGATAAACAACATCATCCAAATTGTGATTACAAGATTGGAAATTATCAAGAACGTATGTCAAGTGTACGTATGGATGGAGTATTTACTGAAAAGCAGGTAAATGATGCAGTGAGACGTATTTCTAACGACTATATGAATCCTGTTCAGCCTAAAAAAGAAAAAGGTAAGAACTCTGATAATGAAAAGAAAAATACTGGTCAGAGAAAGGGAACTGGTGCAACAACAGTTGAAACAGCAGCTGGTGGTCGTATCGTATATGGCGATGAAGGGGAAGACGGAGTTCATGGCAGGATGAGACGTCGATATAAAGTCTCTACATCGGATATAGGAATAATGACAACTTTATGTGGAAAAGCACAAACAATATCACTCAATAAACATAGAGAAATGTTTATTAAATTTCAAGATGAACGCCTTAAAATATTGAGGTGATGCTTGGTGCAGTATACAAACAAAATAATCCCATAGAATTTAGAAATCTTTATTTGGTAAAAGAGTATTTTGAACAAAAATCTAAGACGGAAGAAGTCTGGGTTGCAGCGGGGGGATTAGTTAATCAGCTGAATGGTAGATTGATTTTGGAGTTGCAGGCGAATGGTTCTTTGCGTGTGGATAATCAGACGGTTATGAAGATGATTATTGATGATGTAAAAAGACGTGAAGAGAATCAGTAAAGGAGTAACCTAAATGTTAACTTCCGGTAAAACGTGCAACTAAAGAAAAGGTGTACGCAACCGAACAGATAAAAAACCTTGAAAATCCTAGAAAAATGATGACTTGAAAAAGTAAATTCCAGTGCAAGAGTAAATTCTACTAGCCGCATCTTAAAAATGTGAAAAGTTTACATCCAGTCTGACAGCAGATTTCAATTAGTTTTATTAACGGTTAAAGCGTATCAGCTTAGGCATCAGATTAACCTTATCTGGTTAAATCGGCTTAAGCTGAAATGCTTTTAAGATATCTTCACCAAGCGTTTCTAATGCAACTTCATATGGTGTCTTTCCACTGAGGATTTCTCGCGGAGTGGAGTTGATGTGGTTTACGATGAGATTCACATCCCATTGTGTTAAGAATTCAAAAGAAGTTCCTTTCGGCAAAACCATACGAAGCATTGTGTGTGCTTGTTCTATAGCGCCTTTTTGTCCGCTGCGCATTGGATCACAATAGTAGATGCTGCTTCTCTGGATTCCCTGAATGCCTGTCTCAAGGCTTACCGGATCTCCGAATTTGGAACCTCTATCAGTCAATATATTTTCAAAAACGGATATAAATTCATATGTGCCCAGGCGCTTCTCTAAACGGTCAAAGGTAAGTCTTACAGCACCTTTGGTACATCGTTCTTTTTCAAAGTCCTTGCAGGTCTGATTACAGGTTGGACATGAGGCACATTTAATGCCACAGAGAAGGATTTTTCCACAGGCATTGGTCTTTTGGCAATGGTAACGATGAATACAAAAGTTCTTTGCGTTATAAAAAGTACCTTTGTGATACCAATCTGAAAGCCGATGAGTACGGACTTCTTTAGATATAGTTGTTGGATCTTTACATAGAAATGCTGCAATGTCTTTAAAGGGAGTCCCTTTTGCCAGTTCATTTTCAATATAGATCCGATCATTTAAAGTAAGGTGCTTCTGGTTTCCTGGTATATATTTACTCATAATGATTCTCCTTCTACTGCTGTCAGAAGGAGTCATAACCATAACATGATTGTATGAAAGAGTAAATATCTACTGTGCGAGAGTAAATTCCATCACCCCCATGCCGGAATTTCTGCTCTTTTATGAGACTTTTCCTTAAATAAGTGGTAAAATGACAGTGTACCTGATTATGTGAATAAGCAAAGGAGAAGATACATTGTCAATTATCAGATGGCTACATATTTCAGATTTGCATTTAAATACAAATGAGACAGAATCTATTAGGATGCGCAGAAAACTTCCTCAATATATATTGGACAATAACATCGAGTATGATTATGTATTTTGTACAGGGGATATCAGAGATTCGAGTGCAGAGCATTGGAGAGAACCATTTCCGAGTGCAGATTTTTTGAAAAATCTTTGTGAGATTCGTAATATTTCTTTGGATAATTTATTTATTGTTCCGGGAAATCATGATGTCAATCGAACTGCATCAGATCGTGAGAATGTTGTAGAGAATATGTTATGGCGTGATAATAAAAGCTGGAGTAGGAATTACAAAACCGAGCTTGGAAATATTGGTGATTCTACACTGCAGGCTTTGCATGATGGTGAGAAAGAGTTTAGGAGCTTCCTCGGGAAAATATATGATAGAGATAAATTACAATTATATGATGATTATTTAAAACCACATTTTGTTGTTGAGACAGAGCATTTCAATATTTTACATATAGACAGTACTTTGGCATATTCCGAGAAACAGAATAGAGATTTGATAATTGGTTCAAGGCAGCTTCAACTGGCATTGGATGATTTAAATGATAGCAAACCAACAATTGTTTTATCTCATTATGCAATCACATCCTTGGACCCTGAAGAACGCAGAATGGTTTCTAATATGCTGGATGACTATCATATATATTTATGGCTGGCAGGGCACGAGCATTATCATGATCTTAAACCATGTGGATATATTCATTCTATTCAGTGTGGGGAACTTAAAATTGAAGATAGATGTAAGTCTACATTTCTGGTAGGAGAATATGACACAGAAACAGGGCAGGTAGATATTCGTGCTTATAATTGGTTTTCACCGGAGGGATGGGCAGAATACCCGATTTTGTGGCGAAATAGCAAGACATATACTTTACGGCTCTCTACAAAATGCAATGATGGCAGATCATTTGAATGTGTAAAAGCAGAGAAAAATAATGAATCTTATAAAGCAAAAATGCCAGCAAAAATTATTTCTGGGTTGTTTGCAAACATTGAATCTGATAATGAAATTTACTCTAATGATAATCCCTTGGTTGAGCTTGTTAATACAGGAAAGAATTTTGTTTTATTGGGCGATGGCGGAATGGGAAAAAGTACTATGATGCTTGATGCCTGTTTTCGTCTTTCGAAGTCGGGAAAGACCGTCTTATTTTTATCGCTGGAACAGCTTGAGGCATTCGGACAGTCGATAAGAGCTTGTATAAAAGATTATAATCTTAATGAACTTATTCTTTTTCTTGATGGCATGAATGAGGTTTTGGCTGAACAAAAATTTTCCAAAGAAATAAATATGCTTGCAATGGAAAAACGGGTACAGATTATTGTTTCATCAAGAGGAAGTTTTCTATACAAATATGGTGTGGAAGGTTTCGAGGATGCGGTATTATTGTTATTACGTGATGAACAGTTGAAACAGGTGTTTACTGAGAGTCAATGGAACGAGATAGAAAAAAATTATACATTAAAACAGCTCTTAAGAAATCCGATGATGGCTTCTATGTACCAAAAGACTTATCCTGTAATGGAAAAGTACAGAGATATTTCTTTTTTGAAATGGAATTATGCAGTAGATAATGCATCGGATTTACTGGAAAATTATTATACCTCACAGATTGCTATTTTATTGAACAGAAAAGATGTGCGTGGCGAGAAAATAATGATGGCATACGTGGCAATACAACAGATCTTATCAGTAATTGCTTTCTCTTGTGAGAATGTTAATGCTTTTCGCATGGACACGCAATCGTTTCATGATTTAACTGATTCTATTATAAATGTTGTAGCTTTTGATTCTGTAATGAATGATATCAGAACAAAATACCGACTTAGACAAAAACCTATAATTGATTGTTTTGAGGTAGAGGATTATTTATTGAATGAATCAAATCTGTTGAAGCAGTCTGGAAATTATGTGTATTTTCCCCATCAGATTTATCGTGATTTTTTGTCGGCTAAGTACATTGTGAAATATACTGCTGCGGATAATGTAGATGGTATATGGAATTCAAGAATGTTTCCGCAGGCTATTATCAGACATATATCGGAACTGGATGGTCAAATGTGGAGTAATACAGCTAAGCTTGTTTCAGATGACGCAAAGGGAAAAGCTAATGATATAAAATATAACCAGATTTTTAATTTGATTTCTTCGTATCAATGTGAAGATGCGGATTATACTTGCCTGGATTTGACAAATGTGAGATTACCTAAACTTCCTAATGGAGATATCAGTCTTAGAAATTCAGACATTTCAGATTATAGTATTGGATGTGAGAAAGATAGAATCCCGTATTATAATATATTGATTTTCTCAGATGATAATGATTGGCTTGTAGGATTTCAGAACTCTATTATGACTATATGGAATGTTGAAACAGGAAATAGTGTGGGAGAATGGAGATTATCTGCTCAGCCATATAGCGTTTCATTTGAGAACAATTTCCTTTACTTGAAGATAAAATCAAGACAGCATGATGAGATTATCGCTTTCGAATTAAATGATAATGTGTGGATCGTGAATACAGAAAATAAACCGGATAAGTCAAGTATTAGGTTTAATAGAGTAGATAAGTCGGGTAAAGCTGTTTCAAGAGATAAGGAGTTAATGGCTGGTTCAGCTCCGGATGGATTAACAAGGATTTGTTATAAGGGTGGACAAATAAAGCATATATTATCGAGCAGACGTACTGTATTGCAATCAGCTTCGATTTCGTCTAATGGAAGTCATGCGGTAACACTTGACTACGAAATTGAAAATGACCAGAGAAAAATCCAAATGTGGGATATCACAAACAAGAAGAAACAGATGGAAAGGTTTTGCCCAGGTAATACGCAAAATGTATATATGCTTGCAACAGATGATTGGATTCTTGGAAAAACAGATGATAGATTCTGGTGCTGGAACTGGTATGATGAAGATAATTTTTATTATTTGGAAGCTGAACCGTTATCAAATTCCAATATGAAGTATTCATCTTATGAGAATAAAATACTATATTACGATGGAAATGGCTTAGTATTGTTTGATTTGGACTCTAAAGTAAAAAATGTATTGACCAGCAATTATTCTTATATTCCTGAAAATTTGAGTCAGGCAGCGTTTCTTCCTAATGGGAAGCTGGCGATGGTGGATGAGCATGAGCGGAAGGTGATATTTAATAGTATCAGAAATGATAGATTGATGAAGGTTAATAGCGAGAAATTATGTAAGATACGAGGTATATATGCGTTTGATAAAGAACCTTTTATTGCTGTAGCTACTTCTAATGGTTTGGTAAGTATGTATCACACTGGAACGGGACAGAGAACACGTAAGCTTGAAACACATTCGAATCCGAGAATAATCGCGTGGAATGATCAGAAGATGGCGGTTGCGTGTGTAAGTTCTTATAGTAAAGTAATAGTATTTAGATATTTTTCCTGGGATAATGGCAGAAAAGGAAACTGGTATGAAGCTGGACCAAGGATTAGCATTGAGGGAGAAATACTTGATGTCTCGTTTAATTATGAGAATGAAGAATTAATTATTATTACTTCCTTAGGTCGTATATATTATTTGAGTGATTTATTCTGCGATTATCATGCACAGACACAAATTATTAATAGCTTTAATGTTGGTGCATATGATTTTTCTGGTGTTATATGTGATGAACATATTAAGGAGGAGCTTTTGATGAATGGTTGCAAGGGGAATTTAGCGTAAGTACAAAATAAGCTGATTGTATTCTTATTGGTTATGATTCCTTAAAAACAGACATGGATATGGAGCGGCTTCCACCCGGAAAGTTCGCGGCCAATGCATTGATACTCGAATTGGGGATGATTGCAAGCGTTAATTAAAATCTAGCCTTGTTAACATTTCAAAAATATACTGGTGCGAAATCTCAAAGACGGAGCTATTAAAACAAAGTATAACGTTATATCATATATTTTTAGAAAGTCAACACTGTATTTTTTTCATTAGAGCATATAATAATATCAAGGAAAGAAACATTTATCCTTTGGAGATTCAATGCCATTAAGTGTGACATAAAGGGTAAAGTGATTGCTTTACCCTTTTAGTATGTTTGGAGAAAATATGGAATTATATGAAGTTACAGAATAATATGTATCTTATTTAAGAAGATTTGAACCTAAAAAGATACTTTCAAATGCAGATCATAAAAACTCGAGAAAGTTTATAGGATTGATTATTAAAAAGGGAAAATACAATTATGTTGTTCCTTTGAGTTCGCCGAAGTATAAGATTAAACTGATGAATGAGTTCCTTCATGGTCCAATTTGGATATATGATGAGAATAATCTTGTTAGAAGAAAGTATCCTTTGGTTACAGAAGATGAATTACTCATGAATTTAAATGAAGAAGCACAGAGATTGTACGATGAGTGTTATTCTTTTGATGAAAATGAAGAACCGTATACATTTGATGAAAAATTGTATCAGAAGAATTACCCAAAATTAAAGGAGATTATTGATTCAATTGTTTGTAGGTTGTCTGAAATAAATGATGGTGGTTTTGAAATTGATAATCAAATTAAGTAGTAGCTTCTAGTGGTCGTTACTTTGTGGCTTCTCACAAGCTTAATAATTTTATTGAAGAACTTGTGAAAAATAATATTGCCATTATTGAAAATGCGTTAAAATTTGAAAAGTGAAATGGGGTGATTAGAATTAATAGCAATAAAATTGCGTATTTCGCAGTATTTACCATTTTATATCCTTTAGTTGTTGTATGTATCAGTATGCGTATATACAATACAATAGATATTCAGCCAAGCTATATATATAAAACCTTTGAGGAATATAGTTTAAGCGGACAATGCTTCTTTATATCGGAGAGTGCAAGTGATACAGGAGTATTAGAGGATATAAAAAGAATTTATCCAGAATGTGACATACATAGTGAAAGTAGTATTTGGTTTGCGATTAATAAGGATCCTGATAAGTTTGAAACAACGGAAAAAAGTAATGACCGATATTTGTTGTATCTAAAACAAATGGGAGTATCAGTTGAGAAAGTAAGATATATTGCAGCTGAGTATTGTACAAAATACAATTCTCTACTAAGGGCATTGATATATATAGGCTCGCTAATTTGGTCAATTGTCTGTCTTGTGTGTTTTAAATACAGAAAGTTATACTATATTTTGACAGCTGTTTTAAGCTTGGTCATGACTCTGGATAAATTGTCCGCCGGAATGTCTTCGGTGTGTTTTTATAAACTGTTATCTAAGTTAAGATTTGAAAATTCTTATGTAGAGTATATGGACATGCAGTATTTTTTTTGGTCATCGTTGCTTGAGGCATTTATGACAATTGCATTTTTGGATGTAGTATTGCAATACATTCAAGATTCGAGAAATTCATTTAAATCTCAAAAACTAGTATATAGTTCACGGTGGCTTATGATTACATTAGAAAAACAAATTGATTATTTTCTGAATTTGGATGATTGGCAAAGCAACATAATTTGTCGACAGAAATTTGAGTGGTGTACAAATCCAATAGAAGAAGATTGTAAGGTAAGAGAAAAAAGGATAGCAAAAAAACTTAAAATTCAAATTAAATATGTAAACCGACATAGAGGAAAAGGTCAAAAGTTTTTGGATCGTTATAAACTAGAGGCTGAAAATATTGTTTACCTTACGGAATTTCTTGAATTTACAAGAGTGAATAACCAAGAGTACACAGTTAAAGAATATGTAGAAAGATTTGAAAAAGCCAGAAATGCGATGTACTACCTAGGGTATGGTTATATTTGATTTAAAGCAAAAATGACATAGATTAATGGGAGTGACTCAAAATATTAAAAGAGATAATATTTTTATTTCAATCAAAAAGAAACTTTTTGATTGTGAATATTCCTGTGCGGCTGTGCCGCCAGTCCAGTGTAGCGTGAGCCACCTGTCCAGACGGACTGAGCCACATATGGTATAAATTATTCTGGCAATTTTTAGTAAGCGCAAAATAATTCGACGGATTGCAATAAGATAATTATCAACTCATAATAAATATCAGGAAATGCCAGCATTTTACTCTAATTATTATGAGGTAGAAGATATGAGAGCACCAAGAGTATCAGTCGAAGAACAATACCGCCGGATCATGGAATGTCGCAAAAGCGGACTGTCTGATCATCAGTGGTGTTTAAACAATGACATTAATCCAGGCACCTTTTACAACTGGGTTAAGCGTCTCCGCAAGAATGGCTGCGGAGATATTTCTGAGAAAAATCAGCTGTCAACTTATGAAAAGTCTCATCAGGAAGTTGTAAAAATTGAGATGAATTCCATTTCGGTTCCCACTGACATGAATAAAAATACTGATACAGCCGCAATGGAGTTAATGATTGGAAACATGAATCTGCGCATTTCAAACGAAACGGATCCACTGCGTCTTGCTAAAACAATCCAGATACTTGCGGAGCTTTCATGCTAGGCGATATAACAGCTGCAGACGAGCTTTATATTGTGACTGGGTAAAGGCACTTCTATGGGAAAAAGATGGCTTTGTACTCCTGTATAAACGCATGGAAGTAAAAGGCAGATTCCGCTGGCCACGTTCAAGTCAGGAAGTGCGTCAGCTTACATGGCAGCAATTCGATTGGCTTATGTCAGGTCTTGAAATCGAACAGCCCAAAGCATTTAAAACACCGTGAAGCCTTGAAAATACTGGCATTTCTGCTTCTTTTTTAATGCTCTTTGTGGTATAATAAGAGTATCGAAAAAGGAGCAGAAAATCACATGGCAGATGAGACACGAATACAGGTACTGAAGGAGCCTGAAGGAAATCCCGAAACTGATTCTTTCATGTGGCTGTTCCGCTCTGGTGAAGATGGACTGCCACCTATCGTCCTTTACCATTACACTGAATAAGAGCAATATACAATGCAGTTGATTTCCTTGATTGTTTTTTGGACGGATACCTGGAAACGGATGGTTATTAGGGATATAATAATCTTCCTGGTATCAGGCGCTGCTTCTGTTGGGCGCATACAAGAAGATACTCAATTGATGCGGTTCCAAAAGGGAAGCAGTATGATTACAGCAATTCGGCAGTACAGGGAGTCTAGTTCTGTTCAAAGCTTTTTGAGTACGAGCGCAGATCACAGAACAAGAAGCACACATTTGAGCAGAGAAAAGCATATCGTCTTGAAAAAGAAAAACCGATACTCGGTGCGTTCTGGAACTGGATTGACGAACAGAAGCTACGTAAGGGAAGCCGTTTCGAGACAGCGGTGAAGTATGCTCAAAACCGGAAAGACACGTTGATGACATATCTTGAGGATGGACAATGCAGTCTTTCTAATAACTTAAGTGAGAATGCCATACGTCCATTTACAGTTGGAAGGAAAAACTGGCTGTTCAGCGAAACACCAAAAGGTGCCACTGCCAGTGCGCAGGTCTACACAATGGTCGAGATGGCAAAGACCAATGAGCTTAACATTTATAAATACCTGACATATCTTTTGGAGCATCGTCCAAGTGAAGATATGTTAGATGAACAGCTTGAGGCTTTGACTCCGTGGAGCAAAGAAGTTCAAAATATTTGCAAAAATTAAAATGTAGTAAAACGCTTGCATCTAGCAAAGATGATGCAAGTGTTAATTAAGATCTAGCGTTGGAATATTGAGCGCTTACTATTGAACAACAAAGTATCGTAAAAGCTTGAAATTATAGGATTTAAGGAGTCTGTGGAGAAATCAACTTCACGGATTCAGGTAAAAGATAAGGTAGTAATACTATGGATAGTAAATGTCAAATTTTTATAAGTTCAACATATAATGATTTACAGGATATTCGTTTGAATCTGATTAATGTATTATATGCATTTGGATATGAACCGATAGGTATGGAGTATTTTTCAGCTTCTGATGAAGAACAGTTCGAATATGTTAAGAGAATTATTAGAAAGGTGGATTTTTATATACTTATAGTTGCTGGAAGCTATGGAAGTGTTTCGGATGATGGTTTGAGTTATACTGAAAAAGAATATGATTTTGCGTTAAAAAATAATAAATCAATTTTGGTATACATAGAAAATTATAATACTGAAAAATACGATGATATTAGATTAGAAACATTTATAAATAAGGTATCAAAAAATCGAATTATTGCTTGTTGGAAGAGCAAAGATGATCTTGCTATTAAAGTACTTCTTTCATTACACGAAGAATTGATGAGACGTCCTAAATTAATTAGGAAGAAAAAGACTTATAGAGTGGCGAATTCAATATATAGAAGAAGATTAAAGCAATTAAGTTTTCAAATAAAAAAATTGAGAAAAGATCAAGAGCGTGAAGAAGAGTTCTTTAATTTAAATTATAATACGATACATGAATTATACAAATTTTTGTATCAGAGAAAGAATGAATGGATTAGAGAGTGCGTAATAGCAATTGAAAAAAATATACCATTAGATACTTACATTCAAACTGGAATAGAAATTGACGCAAGATTATCTTCATACTTATTAGAGGGAATCTTTCTGCCATATTCTGCCTTACATGATGGAGCCACCATTGTGAGAGATAATAGAATTGTTGCAACAGCTTGTTATTTGACACCAACATTAGAATTTAAATATGAGGATTTGGATTTGGGATATAGGTATGCTGTTGAAATGTGTCAAATTACTGATAGCATAATAATTGTACTCTCAAAAATGGGGGATAGCATTACATTAGCCCATAATGGAAAAGTGTATGATGATGTTAAGGAAAATGAATTTGAAAATCTAATAAGGAATTGGTGTGAAATAAAATAGATATAGGACGAGTAGTGCATGATGTATTGTGAACTTCCGTAATAATTAACTCTTAACTTCCATGTTGACTTCCGGTAAAACGTGCAACTAAAGAAAATTTGTACGTAAACGTCAAACCACGCGCCTTGGATAATTAGCATTTTTGTGAGACACTCTTAAAAACACGAAAAAACTAATAGTTTTTTAGAGGAGGCAAACTATCATGGATCAACTCACTCACAATGTAAGGCGTGCTAACTGGTTAAATATCATGAATCAATGTCAGAAACGACCTGCAAATGTAACTGTTCGCCAATGGCTGAAGGACAACGATATCAATGAGAAGTCTTATTATTACTGGTTGCGCAAGTTTCGTAAAGAATCATACGACCAGATGCAGCTCCCTGTAACAGCTGAAAGTCCTGCAGAAATTTCTTTTGTTGAAATAGCTGCTCCTGCTGTATCGGAGAAAGTTATTCCAACGCAGAAGCTGCTGAATATTCCTGCGCGGCGGGAATTCTTTGCGTGGGTAAAACAACAGGTTGACGACTGTGCAGTACCTCCAAAATCAAAAACAGGTCAAGGACTGAATTTTATAATCAATCAGGAAAAATAGCTGAAGGTATTTCTCGAAGACGGAGATGTTTCTATCGATAATTCTGCCTCGGAGAGAGCCATACGTACCTTTTGCCTTGGCAAGAAAAACTGGATGTTCCACAATACCGCCAAAGGAGCATCGGCTAGTGCGATGGTATACAGCATTTCAGAAACAGCCAAGCTGAATAATCTGCGACCGTATTATTATTTTAAATATATCCTCACAGAACTGCCAAAGCTCAGTGACGAAAGAGGAAATATAGATCCCCAAAAATTGGACTATCTCATGCCATGGTCAGATAGTCTTCCGGACGAATGCCGGAAGCTACGTCGCCCATAACGGGCGGCGTTGATTTTAATAACTGGCGCATTGTTTGACGTTTACTTATGTTCGTTGGTACGCAGCAACGCATTACGCTAAACAATACACACTATTATGTGGATATGGTTTTCTACAACAAAATCCTCCGGGCGTATGTGCTGATTGAATTAAAGACAACTAAACTCACGCCGGAAGCTGCCGGACAATTTAATATGTATCTGAACTACTATGCCGCAGAAGTAAATGATGAACATGATAATCCACCAATCGGTATTATCCTTTGTACGGATAAGGACAGTATAGCTGCGGAATATGCTCTCGGCGGTTTGTCAAACAATATCTTTGCTTTACGCTATGTTTCTTATATTCCAAACAAAGAGCAGCTAATTGCACAGGTAGAAGCTGTTTTGAATGAATGGCACAATTCGGAAAAAGAATAACAAAAAAGAAAAAACGGGACGCGACAGCTAATGAATAGCCACCGTGTCCAGTCTTTTCATAGGTGTAGTTTTGATCGTTCTTCAACATGAAAAGTGATATGTGAAAATATGGATTTGTTTGGATAGACATGATATAATTTGTATTTAGAAAGCAGGTGAATAAATATATGGCAACTTTTTATGAAGTAAAACAATTACTTTGCAGGTTGTTTGGACATAGAGATATAGAAGATAACGATGATGATATAACCGTCGAACTCCGTTCTTATAGAGGTGAATGCGAAAATAGACAAATTCAAATTTCCAATACAGAACTACTTGAACTCTATAATAAAGTTTCTGCTATGGATAACAATAGTTTAGAACTGTATTCTGAAAATACCTATGAAACAGCAGTGGACTTAGACCATTTCATAATGCGGCGGCAGGAATTTCCCCTTACTTCCGATGATAGTATAAATGGTATAAGTTACGAAGTTGGTTACCCAACTGCTGAATATAGCCTTTATCTACTTATGCTAATTAAAGATGCTATGAATCAACAGCAAGGACGTAATAGTAGAATACCACCTATGCGACTCCGAAGACCATTTGAAAGATACTTTGGTGAGGGAGAAAATACTTTAGAAACTATTTTACCTAAGATGATTGGCGAATTTTCTTTAAAAATAGTAAATACAAGCGGAAACTATAAATCATTAAATATATTGAGAAAAATGAAAACCTCATTTGAATTTGAGTTTATGTATAAGACAGGAAATTCACTTGTCGAGTTTTTAGATATTCTTGATATGTTTCCAATGGATAATGGTATACGTAGTAGAACTAGTGAAACGCAGATTGATACTCCGCCATTGAGAAAATACACGGAAGATGTAGTTGATTATTATAAGCAGGCATTAGCTTCAAATGACCCTTATATTAAATATATTTCCTTTTATCATGTTATGGAATATTTTTATGATGAAGTGTTTAAACGGAAAATGGTTACTGATTTGAAAAATAAAATTACACATCCAGATTTTTCGTATAAAGACGAAGATAAAATATATGAAATTGCAATGTTTGTAAAGAACAGATTACGCATGAATGATGAAACAGGTCAAGGCAACGAACTGGAATCTTTAAAATATGTGTTAAATGAATATGTTTCTGTTGACGACCTTAAAGCGAGGATAAATATAATAGATTCTAATGCGCTTAATTATTATCAAAACAATAAAGTTGCTTTCTGTAATGCCTCTGTTATTGGGTGGTCAGACTCTCAAGGAGTCTTTACACAACTTGCAAAACGAATATATTTCACTCGAAATTCATTAGTACATAGTAAAAGCGGAAAGAACAAAGAACGGTATCGTCCATATCAAGATGAAAAGCAATTACAGTTAGAAATACCTCTTGTCAAAGCAGTTGCAGAAGCAATTATTATCAATTCAAGTGAAATCATATAAAAAGACAGGACGCGGCAGCTAATGAATAGCCACCGCGTCCCGTCTTTTGTTAGGTGCAGTTTTTATGGTGTTGCGCAGTAGAACACTGTTTTTGTGGGGTTATGGATAAATCCCTTGCCACCATAGGAAATGCTCCCGGAAAGCCTTGTAAATCAAGCCTTTTTTCGTGCCTACTCCGTAACATGGGTGCGTCTTTTCCTCATACGCTCGGCGGCTTGCCTGCGGGTAATACGCTTGCGGCAATCCGGGCAGTATTTAACACTGTTTGACTTTGACGCAAAGGAAGTCCTGCATACGGTACAACGCTTTTTATCTTCGGTATTCTAAGGGATTTATGATAAAGGTTTCCACCACCGGAATGGTGGTTTCCTTAAAAACGGATTTGCGGTTTCCTATCCCCGGACAGTGGGGACATGGAGGCCGGATTATTCATCTGCTTCTTTTTCAATGCTCTTTGTAGTATAATAAAAATATTAATACTAGCGGATTACAAGTTTGGGATTGTTAAGCCTTATATTATATTAAATGTTAATTCTATGATGTAAAATGTTTGATTGTACGGAGAAGGAGAAATCACTGTGAAAGATAAATTGGAAAATTATATTGAAATATGGACCGAAAAAGCGGAATGTTTGTCATTGTATAGAGGACTGAAATTATTACATGTAAGAGATCGGGTTGAAGAAATATTGGGACAAATTGGCAAATAGGATTATTTGAAGAATATACAGTACATGATAGATCTAATATATGTAAGGCTTTAAAGAGACTTGCAGTTGAGGCGGATGTGGATGGGTCAAAGGATAGTCCGCGTAATATGAAGCGTCAACTTGAGAAAGATGTTTATAATATATCATATAATATGAATAGGTAAATATGGAAGAATGCAAAACAGTTATTGATTGATTTAAATGCAATTTGGAGAGGAGGATATTCTATATGATTTTATATCACGGAAGCAATGTTACTGTAAATCAACCGATGCTCATTAGGCAGAATCGCTATCTGGATTTCGGATTTGGATTTTATACTACCACAAATCGTGAGCAGGCAGTAAACTTTGCGCAGAAGGTCACAGAGCGTCGAAAAATTGGTGATGCTACGTTGAACACTTATTTGGTTGATGAAAACGTGACATTTAAGGAGTGTAGTCTACTACGATTTGACAGTCCTAACGAGGAGTGGTTGGATTTTTTTACTGCAAATCGTCAGGAAACTTATCAGGGAAAAAAGTATGATCTGATTTATGGTGCCGTAGCCAACGATGATGTATATCGTACCATTACATTGTATATGACGGGGGTGTTGGATAAGAAGCAGACTTTAGAGGCTCTTAAAATTCGTAAATTGTTCAATCAACTGGTATTTACAACGGAGAACTCGCTAAAATACTTGCATTTTGAAGGGAGGGAGTTTGTATGAATGAAGACCAGTTCAGTGTAATGCTTGCGATTATTGTGCCACCTATCATTGAGCAAATTACGAAAAACAGTAATATAGACGATGATAAAGCAATTTCTGGATTCTATCAGTCCAAGCTCTATCATGAACTTTCGGATGAAAATCCAAGTTGTGGCATTACAGTCCAATGACTTTATACACGATGTATCAAGATGAACTTTTGACAGGTTCGTATGATTACCCAGAGGAGGCATAAGAGATGAGTAAGGAATCTGGATTTTTAATCTATTGCATGGAAAGATACCGTTATTTTAAGGGTCTTACAGGTTATGACGTAGCAGGGATATTTGATAAGTATAGAATCTATGACTATATCACAAGGTATTTTGAATCACTTCACACGATGGGAGAGCGTTGCATTGTGCAGGATATTGACGATTATATCTGCGATATAAATGGGGAAGGTAGACTTCAAGGGTAAATAACGAGGTGAATGTATGAGAACTATAAGTGTTAAGATACTTATGATATGTGATGTTTTGGAGGTTACACCTTATGAGCTGTTATCTGGGCGGAACATATTGGAGAGAAGATTATAAATGTACGATTGCAACAATGAAAAGAAACGTTTCGAATTCCAGCAGAGTATTAAAATTACAATTGAATAGTTTTAAAAGTCGAACTAGGTTCTTACTGTTTTTTATTTGATAAAAAATGATTTTATTCGACAAAATGAACTCATTTCGGTTTCTTTTATATTCTATTATTAGTTGTATAATTATTGGTGTTCCTGAGTTACACTCTAGCAATAATGGATATTTGACATTTGAAGTGTATTCGCTATTGGAATATGACGAATATAGATATTGTTTTAAGGACGAAGAGAAGAAGCCATTAGAACATGAAAATCAAATCAGAGGCTTGCAACTGGTAGGTGAAGAGGTTGATTTGTTTTATCCTCCGGAAAGAATATTTGATATGCAATGTCTGGAGATGGATTCAGGTATATATTATTCAAGTTATATTAGCATGTGCAAAAGTGAAATATGATAATAAAACGTAGTGTAAAGACTTTGGTTTTATGGTAATATATAACAGTATTGAGCGATTACTAAATAACATTGAGGGAGGAAATTTTCAAAAGTGCTGATGAAATGGTGAGGTGTTTTATTATAAAATCTATTATAAATTACAAGTATTTATTTTTAAGAAGGGAGAAGGAAAATGAAAAAAGCACTTTTAGTGGGATTGACAAAATATCCTAATTGTGAATTGAATTGGTGTGACAATGATGCAATAGCAATGAAAGAATTGTTGGAAGCAAATGGAGATGGATCGCCTAATTTTGAGATTATGCTTGAAACCGATTCTTGTACTTATGATTCTTTATTAATGAAAATAGAAAGATTATTTGCGGATGATGCCGATATAGCATTGTTTTATTTTTCAGGACATGGATCAGAGAAAGATGGAGGATATTTGTGCACCACAGATTATTGTAATATAGATTCATATGGCGTGAAAATGTCAGACGTTTTAAAAATTGCTAATAATTCGAGATGCAAAAATAAAATTATAATTCTAGATTGCTGTTTTGCGGCAAATATGGGAACGAGTTTATTAGACAGTAATACATCTTTATTAGGTGATGGTGTTACGATTATCGCAGCAAGTCAGACATGGCAGAAATCATTAGAAGATTCAAAAATAGAGCATGGTGTGTTTACAAATTTAGTTATCCAAGGACTTAAGGGTGGCGCAGCAGATATTGCAGGTAAAATTACACCTGCAAGTGTTTATGCTTTTGTTGATCAATCTTTAGGAGCATGGGAACAGAGACCAGTTTTTAAAACTAATATTTCGCAATTTTTGCCTATTAGAACAATTCAGCCAAAGGTATCTAATACTGTTTTGAGAAAATTAAGCAAGTACTTTAAAAATCCAACTGATGAATTTAAATTGGATCCATCATATGAATATACCAATTCGCCAGATATAGAGCATGAAGTTGTTGAACCGTATGCTGATCCAGCAAATGTTATAGTCTTTAAAGAATTACAATTATTTCAAAGTGTTGGACTTGTTGAGCCTGTTGATGAGGAATATATGTATTTCGCGGCAATGAAATCAAAAGGTTGTAAATTGACAGCTTTAGGATTACATTACTGGAAATTATCTAAAGATAGAAGATTTTAAAAAATATTGTAAAAAGTTTTAAGAAAAAGTTTAAGATGATGATAATAATGAGTTATCAATCATATTTGTGAGGTGTTTCATGATTGATTTAAGTGTAATAATCCCAGTATATAATGCAGAAAATGAAATTTCAGTATGTTTAGATTCATTACTTAATCAAGTAGATGTGTCGTTAGAAATCATTATTATAAATGATGCTTCAAACGATTTAACGTAAACGCTCCATAGGTGGTACTCTTGTAGACCTGCCTATTTTCCTAGATAATTAGCTTACGAAGGTAATCGGTATTTTCGCCGAATTCGTCGAATTCGCCGATTACGTCGAATAAATCGTAAGGAG
>ENA-OQIZ01000487-OQIZ01000487.1-human-gut-metagenome-genome-assembly--contig:-NODE-487-length-20305-cov-3.636535_pt1 | contig 20305 bp, 16 predicted proteins | sample MGYA00242593_ERZ504758 | MGnify/ENA primary metagenome ERZ504758 (study PRJEB26092, sample SAMD00036364) | human gut metagenome | host: Homo sapiens | study: EMG produced TPA metagenomics assembly of...
GATTAATTCCTAATTTTTTACTCAATCGTTCCAATTTTTGAATCGGTGTATTTAAAATTCCCACCTGACACTTTGAAATTGAATCAAGATCAATATTTTTTACTGGTGTAATATTCATTTGACGAAACCTCCAACATAGTATATGATTTATGTGTAATTTACACATAAATAAGATAACATCCAGTCGATATTTTGTCAATTTGGTTGATTTTTTCGATAAATATGCGTGAATTATAGTTTTTATCAATGAGGTGGGAAATATGAAAATTTTTATTAGCGCTGATATTGAAGGTATATCATCTACAGTTTCTTGGGAAGAATGTACTCCTGGAAATGCTAATTATCCACGTGCAACGGAACAAATGACACGAGAAGTTCTTGCAGCATGTGAAGGTGCTCATGATGCAGGAGCAGATACAATATTAGTAAAAGATGCTCATGGACCTGGAACTAATATCGATATTTTTCAAATGCCAGATTATGTCACTTTACGTAGACGGTGGAATGAAGATCCATTTTGTATGGTCGAAGGATTAGATTCAACATTTGATGCTGCACTTTTTGTCGGATATCATTCAGCAGCAGGACAAGATGGAAATTTATTATCACATACTATTTCACAACGGCCTTTTTCCATTACAATTAATGGGATAACTGCAAGCGAGTTTTTGATTTATAGTTATGCAGCGGCATATCTGGGTGTTCCTAGTGTGTATTTGTCTGGGGATTTACAGCTTTGCCAAACAAGCAAAAATCTTCATCCTAATTTAATTACAACTGCAGTAAAAAGAGGGGATGCCTTTGCGGCCGAATGTATGTCACCTAGCAAGGCAGTTCAACTAATTCGTCAAGATGTAAAAAAAGCTTTGTCTCAATCACTTGAGCAGGCTTTAATTAAATTACCTGAGCATTTTGTAGTAGAAATTAAATTTAAAGACCATGCACATTCTGCAAGACCATCTAATTATCCTGGTATGCGGAGAAAAGATTCTCATACTGTTGTTTTTGAACATGACGATTATCTAGAAGTACTGCGTATGATTCTTTTTGTGTTATAGCATATATTTATAAAAATTCACAATATATTACTACTTAAACGGAGGATTCTGTTATGTTACAGTTACCAGAAGAATTTGAAACTTTCTCAGAAGCCCGAAAAAATGGGTTCATGAAAATCTTAGAAATGAAACGTCAAAATGGAAATAAAGTTGTCGGCGTATTTTGTTCATATACACCAGTAGAATTAATAGTTGCTGCAGATGCTACTTATGTAAGTCTTTGCGGAACTGGTGAAGAAGGGATTTTGGCTTCTGAGCGTCATCTTCCTAAAAATTTATGCCCTTTAATTAAATCAAGCTATGGTCTTGCGCTTACAGATTCCTGCCCTTATTTTTATTTTTCAGATGTTATTCTTGCTGAAACAACATGTGATGGTAAAAAGAAAATGTACGAACTCATGGGACGCATGAAACCTACTCATGTCATGTCTCTACCGAACAGTCCTAATGGTGAGGCTGCTGAAGAATTATGGTTATCCGAAATATATCGTGCAAAAGAATTTCTTGAAAAAGAATTTGGAACAACAATAACGGAAGAAAAACTTCGAAAAGCAATCCATCAAAAAAATCTTGAACGTCAAGCAATGGTTCGGCTTTACGAAATAGGGAAATTAAACCCTTGTCCTCTTTCAGGATATGAATTAAGCACCATTATTGAATCAACAGCTTTTATGTTTTCAGGGCAAAAGAAACTGGATGTTATGAACCAACGAGCAGAAGAATTAATTACTGAGTATGAAAAAAATTTCCGTGGTAAATCCTCAGGACCACGTATTTTAATTACTGGATGTCCGTTCGATGGTGTTCGAGATAAAATCATAAAAGAATTAGAAATACAAGGTGCTTCTGTTGTTGCTTTTGAAAATTGCTCAGGTCCGAGAACTCAAGAAAATCTTGTAGATGAAACTATAGATCCTTATCGTGCGCTAGCTCGTCGTTATCTAGATGTATCATGTTCCGTCATGACACCTAATACCAAACGTTTCGACACATTGCGTGAAATGGTAAAGGAATATCAAGTTGATGCTGTTTTAGAAATTGTATTGCAGTGTTGTCATACTTATGCGATTGAGTCTCATTTAGTTCAAGAATTTGTAAGCGATGAATTAAATCTTCCATACCTAGGTATCACAACAGATTATTCGTCTGCTGATTCAGGACAATTATCAACTAGAATTGGTGCCTTTTTAGAAATTATAGGTTAATTTAGAGATATAAAAAGGATTTTGCTATCCTTAACAGAAGAAGGAGTATATCTTAAAATTATAGAAATCGTACAGTAAAATAGCCAATTAAATTAAGTATAAATAGGCATTTCTATAGCGATGGGCAACGTTCTTTTTGGAGAAGTTTTTATAGAAAATTTGAATAAAGTATATAACGAAAAACAATTTAACATATGAAACGGATAGTGTTAGAATGTGACTGGTGTTGGAAAACATAAAAGAGGAGGAAAAATATGAAAAAGAAATTTTTAAGCATGTTTTTAGTTGCTGCATTATCCGTTTCGATGTTCGCAGGATGCGGAAAAGGCGAAGAGAAAAAAGAAGAAAATGCTGCAGCGAAAAACGAAACAAAAACAGAATATGTAAGTAAAAATGGGAACACCATGGTTCTTACATTATTTCAAAACCCAAAAACATTAGACATTCAAAAAACAAATGCAGATTATTTTATTCCGCTTCAGATTTATGATCGTCTTGTCGATGTAACTGTAAATGAAGCTGGAGAAACAGAAATTATTCCAAGTCTTGCTGAAAAATGGGATATCAGTGAAGATGGTCTTACGTACACATTCCACTTAAGAAAAGGTGTAAAATTCCACAATGGCGAAGAATTAAAAGCAGATGATGTACTATTTACCATTGATAAAGCTGTAAATCCAGAAGAAGCTTGTATCAATGCAGCTCAGTATCAGGAAGTAAAAGGGTACCAAGATCGTCTGGATGGAAAAACAGATGTGATTGAAGGTGTTAAAGTAATCGATGATTACACAGTAGCGATCACACTTTCAGCGCCATCAGCATCTTTTCTTGCAAATATGACAGGTGCTCCGGCTTCTATCTATAACCGTAAAGCTGTCGAAGAAGGAAAAGATAAATTTGGATTTGATCCAGAATATACTGTTGGTACAGGGTATATGAAGTTTAAAGACTGGACACAAGATCAGGAGATCAATCTTGTAAGAAATGATGAATATTTCAATACACCGGCTAAAATCGATGGAGTCCGCTATTTAATGAACATTGATGCCTCTACCGAACGGATGATGTTTGAAAATGGTGAGTTAGATTACATGGGTGTAAAGGCAGATGACCTTGAGCATTTCAAAAATGATGAATTTTGGAAAGATTACTTAATCGGATATCAGCCACCAAGCATGGATTACATGATTTTTAATCAGAACGATACATTCATGGCGGATGTAAATGTAAGAAAAGCTGTTCAGGCAGCAATCAATCGTGATTTGATCAATCAGAACTTCTATAATGGTGAAGGAACGTTATTAAATGGTGTTCTTCCTCCGGCAATTCCGGGATACTCTGAAGATCAAACACCAATTAAATACGATGTAGAAGAAGCAAAAAAATTATTAAAAGAAGCAGGCCATGAGTCAGATGTGACACTTACAATTCTTCAGAATGGAGAAAGTACATATACACATCCTATTAATGAAATGATTCAGTCTATGCTTGGAGAAGCAGGAATTAAAGCTGAAATCAAAAACATGGATATGACATCTTACTGGGATACCATTGCAAGTGGAGAAGGGTATTCTATTTCATTGGGACCTGTAACAGCAGATGTTCCGGATCCAGGAGCATTCTTCACAACATTTACAGTGGAAAATAGCGCTTCGAATGGATATAACATCAAAGACAAAGCGTTAAGCGATAAGATCAAAGAAGCAAATGCAAAACTTGATCCAAAAGAAAGAATTGCAGCCCTTCAGGCATTAGAATCAGAAATCGTAACAGAACAGGCATTATACTTACCGATCGCAGCTGAAAAACGTACATGCATCATTAGCCCAAGATTGAAGAACTTTCAGCTTGGCTGGCAGGGATGGGTTTGCTGCTCAACACATAATGTAGAAATCGATGATTCTTACAATAAATAAATAGCAATGTATAAAAGGTATCAGATTTGATACCTTTTATACATATAAGGAGAAAAACTTATGCGTAAATATATTGCAAAACGAATCGCAGTATCTGTTCCTATTATTTTAGGGGTCATACTGATTACGTTTGTCTTGATGAATTACATTCCAGGAAATGCAGTAACCGCGATGATGCAAAATAAGATCAATAACGAAACGGTGGCTCGAGTGGAAGAAGAAATGCATTTGAACGATCCGATTTTGGTACGATTTGGTTTGTATATAAAAGATTTATTACATGGAGATTTGGGAACCTCTTTTGTAATGAATCAGCCAGTATTCAATCTGATTAAAAATGCATTCCCTAATACGATAAAGCTGGCATTATCGGCAATCGCATTTGCATGGATTTTAGGAATACCGATAGGAATTATAAGTGCTTTAAAGAAAAATACATGTCTGGATAAATTATTTATGGGAGTGTCGCTCATGGGAATATCAATGCCGACATTTTCCATTGGAATTATTTTACAGTATTTAATTGCCTATAAATTAAAATGGCTGCCAATTAGTGGATTTACAACACCGGCACATTTAATTTTACCATCTATTGTGTTGGGATGGAGCATGGCAGGAGAGATTTCGCGTTTAATACGTACAAATTTGATTGATGTGATTCAGGCAGATTATATAACAACAGCGAAGGCAAAGGGAAAATCGCGTATGGGAATTGTTATTTTTCATGCACTAAAAATGTCGATTCTTCCAGTGATCACGATTATGATGATGCAATTTACATCATTGCTGGGAGGGGCATTGATCACTGAGAATATTTTTAGTATTCCGGGAATTGGAACATTATCAATCTCTGCTTTGAGCAATCGTGATATACCATTGTTACAAGGAACGATTATTCTCAGTACATTTTTAATTATTATTGGAAATCTCATTGCGGATATTATTTATGCGCTGGCAGATCCAAGAGTGCATTATGATTAGGAGGATAGCATGAAAAATATGATGAAAAATACCGGACGAAAAATAAAAAAATATGTCAAAGAGGATCCAGTAGGATTTATAAGTTTTCTTATGATCTTGCTGTTTATTTTTCTTGCTGTTTTTGCAGATTTCATTGCACCGTATGGAATCAATGAAACACAGTATATGAAACCGAAGGCGGCTCCTTCTATGGAACACATTTTTGGAACAGATGAATTGAGCCGTGATATTTTCAGCAGAATTTTGTATGCATCAAGAATCTCTCTATTTATTGGATTTGCACCAACAACAATCAATTTGATCATTGGAACATTTTTGGGAATGATAGCTGGAATGACTACATTAAAATGGGTAGATACATTGATTATGAGAATTGTTGATATTGTATTGTCTTATCCGTTTATGATTCTTGCGATGGCGATTGTTTACAATTTAGGAGCAAGTACAAAAAATTTATTTTTAGCACTGATCTTAGTTGGATGGGCTGGAACAGCGAGAACGGTGAGAGCGCAAACATTGTCTCTAAAAAATAGTACATATATAGAAGCAGCGCGTTCCATGGGAGTGAGCAAATGGAAGATTATGATCAAACATATTTTACCGAATATTCGCTCCTTGCTGCTTGTGCTTTACACAATGTCTATCCCGGTTGCAATTCTTTCAGAGGCAGGATTGAGTTTCCTCGGATTTGGTGCACAGCCGCCACAGACAAGTCTCGGAGTTATGGTATCTAAAGGACGTACGTATCTGTTTGATGCCCCATGGATTTCTCTGGCACCAGCAATCTATATTCTTTTGCTTTCTTTGTGTCTCAATTTTTTCGGAGATAGCCTGAGAGATATGTTGGATTCCAAACGTTCAGAAAGATAGGGGGATATGATGGAAGATATAGTATTACAAGTAAAAGATGTCACGATTGGTGATAAAAAATCAGGGTATTCGATTGTAGACAAAGTAAATATAGAAGTAAAAAAGAAACAGATTGTAGGGATTGTAGGAGAATCTGGCTGCGGGAAAAGCATGACAAGCTTGGCAATCATGCAGTTGATGCCGGTGAACATTGCAATAAAAGAAGGACAGATTCTATTTTCTGGTGAGGAACTAACGGCACTAAAAGAAAAAGAATTACGGAAAGTGCGAGGAAAAGATATTTCTATGATCTTTCAAGAACCAGTGCGCGCCCTGCATCCACTGCATAAAGTAGGAAAACAAATTGAAGAAAGTCTGAAGATTCATACAAATTTGTCAAAAGAGGATAGAAAAAAACAAACTATTTCCCTCATGAAATCTGTCGGAATACCAGATGCAGAAATGAGGTATGATCAATATCCACATCAGCTTTCCGGAGGGTTAAATCAAAGAATTATGATTGCTATGGCGATTGCAGCAGATCCATCCCTGATTATTGCGGATGAGCCGACAACCGCGTTAGATGTTACAATTCAAGCTCAGATTTTACAATTGCTGCGATCCTTGCGTGAAAGAAGAGGAGTATCGCTCATCTTGATTTCGCATGATTTAGCGGTGATTTGTGAAAACTGTGATTATGTATATGTGATGTATTGTGGCCAGATTGTAGAGGAAGCAGATGTAAGGACATTTTTCCAATCTCCGAAACATCCGTATACGCAGGCACTTATTCAGGCTTCTCCTGATCCAGAGAAAAAAATAGATCAATTGATGGCAATTAAAGGAACGGTTCCGTCTATCGAAAATATTCCGGAGGGATGTCGATTTGCGGAGCGATGTCCGCATAAAACAGAACGATGTACCAAAGTAGAGCCAAAATTGTATGAGCAAAATGATGGGACAAAAGTCAAATGCTTTTTATTTGAAGAGGGTAGATAATTTATGGGAAATTCATTAATCATAGCACAAAATATAAGTAAAACTTTTGTGGCAAAAGGACTGTTTAGTGCAAAAAAGGAAAATCATGTATTACATCATGTTGATTTAGAAATTTACAACAATGAAACGTTAGCTCTTGTGGGAGAATCGGGATGTGGAAAAACAACATTGGGACGAATCATTCTAGGATTAGAAAAGCCGACAGATGGAAATATACTTTTTGAGGGAGAAAATATTTTTTCTAAAAAAGAAGTAAAAAAGGAAATGCGTAAAAATATGCAGATGGTCTTTCAGGATCCTTATGCATCTTTAGATCCAAAGATGAAAGTGGAAGAAATCCTGATGGAACCGCTTTTGGCAAATAAAGTGTATACAAATAAAAAGGAAGCAAGAAAAAAAGTAAAAGAACTATTGGAAATTGTGGGGCTTAACGAAACGCATATGAAGCGATATCCTTATCAATTTTCAGGGGGACAACGTCAGCGAATTGGGATTGCAAGAGCATTAGCATTGGAACCGGCATTTATTGCATGTGATGAACCAGTATCTGCACTGGATGTTTCTGTACAAGCACAGATTTTGAATTTATTAAAGGAAATCCAGAAAAATCGTAATTTGAGTTTATTGTTCATTTCACATGATTTGGGAGTTGTGCGCTATATTGCGGATCGAGTTGCAATCATGTACTTGGGAAGAATCTGTGAGATTGGTTCCGTTGAAGAAGTGTATACCAATCCAAAACATCCTTATACAGAATATTTGCTCCAATCGGTTCCTAAAATGAGAATTCCAAATGGGGACAAAGAAGATTTGCAACAATCTTTACAAGAGGCCAATGAAATCAAAGTAGAAAAAAGAGAAGATATGTGTCCATTCTATTCACGTTGTAAATATCATACAGATATTTGTAAGCAGAAATTTCCAGAACAAAAGAAAAGAAATGAAACAATATTTTTTTGCCATCATCCCTTAGATTAGTCAGGAAACTGTATATGAGATAAAAAAAGACTGGTAAACAGTGGTTGATATGATTTTACCACCGCTTATCAGTCTTAGTATTTTATTCGATAGGAAGCTGTAATTGTGTAATATATTCTGATTCATCAGAAGTTGTGTGAATGTCGATCCAAAGAATTTCCAATAAGTTACCAAGCACTTTGAAGTTGTGAGTGTGTGCATATTGGATGAGTTCTTGTCCCCAGTAGGAGCTCTGTTTATAATCCCCGCGATAAGTGACGCAAAGGTAATGACCGCCGGCAAGAATATCCTCGCCTTCTTCATCGATAAGAAAAACAGATTGATAGGAAAGCACTTTTTTATTTACGAGAGAGGGCAGAGAAATCATAGTTCCAATTTGATTACTTCCGATAATGTATAAGCGATTTTGATTTAGATTGATAAGCTGTTTGATCAGAACATCCATTTCTTCTTCATTTTTATATCCTTCGGGAAGAAGGTGGCAACGGCGAGGGGGAATATTCATTAAGCAGATTTCACCTAAGGGAAGAGATAATGCGGAATGAATGTTATGCAATCTGTGCTCTACATTTTTTTGCAACTTTTGCAGATACTGTATTTGCTTTTCAATCGCGTCTTTTTCGTCTTCCAGCATAGAAATTGAAGACAAAACTGTATGATGGTCTAAGTATTCGCGGATTTGTTCCATTGTAAATCCAATGGAGCGTAAATCTCGGATTACATTTAATCTCCATATGTCGTGAATACTATAATAGCGATATCCAGATTCAGAACGCTGAGGTTTGATAATTCCAATTTCTTCATAATAACGTATAGAATCTACACCGATTCCATATAATTTAGAAATTTCACCAATTTTAAAAAAATTTTTCATATTTTCTATTGATCTCCTTGACTCTAGTATTATACCAGAGTTTATAATGAGTGTATAGATTTCATGATAGGTTAATAGAAAGGATTTTTTAAAATGCGTTCAGTTTGGAAGGAAATGAAATTATCATCCGTATTACTTTTACTATTGGGAAGTGCGATATTGGCATTTGGACTTTACAATATCCATTCAATGTCCAATGTGACAGAGGGCGGAATTTTAGGGTTAACACTTCTTTTAGAATATTGGTTTGGGATTTCGCCATCGGTTTCAGGATTTATACTGACGGTATTATGTTACCTTTTGGGATGGAAATTATTGGGAAAACTTTTTCTTGTATATTCTTTTATTTCTTCTATTGGATTTTCTGTTTTTTATGGGATCTTCGAACAGTTTGATCCATTATTCCCTGACATTGCCACAAAACCACTTCTGGCAGCAGTTGTAGGAGCAATATTTGTAGGTGTAAGCGTAGGATTATGCGTTCGAGTAGGTGGAGCTCCGACTGGAGATGATGCGCTTGCAATGAGTTTGGATCGAGTACTTCCGTTAGATATCCAATGGATTTATTTGATCAGTGATCTGGTGGTATTGCTTATCTCTCTTACCTACATTCCAGTAAGTAAGATCATTTATTCGCTTTTGACCGTTATTTTATCCGGACAGATTATTGGAGTTATGCAAAAGATTCCATTTAGAAAAAAGGATAAAGAGGACTCTTATTCTTTTGCTGTGGAACCAAACAGAGAGAGTTGGACAGCGGGGGATGGAGATATCAGCCAATAGACAGAAAGCATTTATTACTCCTCAGGATTTTAATCTTGAGGAGTTTCTGTATATGTTTTTAGTCGATCTTCATTTCCATCTGCGAGCGCCTGCTCGTAATACCAGCATTTGAACTGGATCATGTCGAGTACTTTTTCCAGTTTTTCAATTTTTTCTTCTACCGCTTTGCGCTGATGTAGAAATAGTTCTAAGCGCTTTTCGTAAGTGGAACTTCCTTGGGCACACCATTCCATAAATAACTTGATTTCTTTGATCTTCAGCCCAGATTTTTTCAGGCATTCGACCATCCGAAGTGCTTCCAGTTCTTTTTCGCTGAACTTACGGATGCCGGAAGTACGCTCAAGTGTCGGGAACAGACCTTCCTTGTCATAATAGCGGATGGTAGAGATGGGAAGGTGAACTAGTTTTGCGACTTGGCCAATTGTATACATATGGGTTCCTCCAATTTCATTTATCAGATCTCTTTTTTGATTTTTGAAAATAAGTATTGACCTAAAGTTAAGTTCAGGTATTATGATGAACATAACATGAATAGCGAAGAAAGTCAATGTGTGCAGAGCTGCTCAAAAGCGACAAGGGTTCTTGGATAGAGCATGCTTTGCAAAAAGTGGAAAGGAAGGAAAAATTATGTTAGGAAATTTTCAATATTGTAATCCAACAAAACTTTATTTTGGGGAACAATCCCTTACTTTTTTGAAAGAAGAATTAGAAAAATACGGACCAAAGGTGCAGCTGAGTTATGGAAGAGACTCGATTAAGAAAAACGGCATCTATGATCAGGTAATGGAACTGTTAAAAGAAGCAGGGAAAACAGTGTTTGAGGACCCAGGAGTAATGCCGAATCCGACAGTAGAAAAATTGTATGAGGGATGTAAGATCGCGAGAGAAAACGAGGTGGATCTGATTCTTGCAGTAGGGGGAGGATCGGTGTGTGATTATGCAAAGGCCGTCTCGGTATCTGCATATTGTGAGGAAGATCCATGGGAAAAATATTATGAGAGGATGGAAGAGGTAGATAATCGAATCATCCCGGTTGGATGTGTGCTGACGATGGTAGGAACTGGATCAGAGATGAATGGTGGTTCAGTCATTACAAATTGGGAGAGGAAACGGAAGATCGGTCATGTATTTGGGGAGAATGTTTTCCCGAAATTCTCCATTTTAAATCCGGTATTTACCTATACATTGCCAAAATATCAGATGGTAGCAGGAATCTATGATATTTTTAATCACATTACCGAACAATATTTTTCCGGGGAGGATGACAATACTTCAGACTATGTCATGGAGGGGCTGATGAAGTCCTTGATCCATTCTTCAAGAATTGCGGTTGTAGATCCAATGGATTATGAGGCGCGCAGCAATATTATGTGGACGGCAACATGGGCATTGAATACTATGGTGGAGCAGGGAAAGACAACCGATTGGATGGTTCATATGATAGGGCAGTCAGTCGGCGCATATACAGACGCCACACATGGAATGACACTGGCTGCAGTCTCAATGGCATACTACCATTATATTTGTCCATATGGTTTGCAGAAATTTGTGCGGTTCGCCGAGAATGTCTGGGGAGTACAGACAGAAGGAAAGAGTAAAGAGCAGATTGCAAAGGAAGGTCTGGCAAGCATGGAAAGCTGGATGCGTGAAATTGGGCTTGTCATGAATCTGCGGGAACTTGGTGTGACAGAAGAGATGATAGAGGGAATTGCAGAAGGAACATTTGTGATGGACGGAGGATATAAGATTCTTTCGCATGAAGAAATTGTCGATATTTTAAGAAAAAGTATGTAATCAATGGTGAACATTCGTTTGCCTTTTTGAGAGGGTCAAAAAACAGACAAAAAGTAGTTGATACTGAGGAACGATGAAAGATTAAAAAATCTCCCACAAAACCGATAGATGTTCGGTTCTGTGGGAGCCATTTTTATTCTAAAATCGTTATTGTCCAGGTGTTACGGTAAGTTTCTCCGGCATTTAAGCTTATGAGATCTTCCTGCGTTTCTAGATCTTCTATGACATCTACCCTTGCAGAGAGCGAAGACCATGGCTCAATACACACATAGTTTACAGCCGTTTTTGGCCAATGCCACAATCCGAGGTATTCCATTTGCGGGAAACATACTTTGACACCTCTTGTTCCTAACGGTGATTTTAAAGTAACTTCTCTTTCGATATTTTGGAGTACAATGACATCATTATTAAACATATCGTGGGAAAGAGGAAGTTGAATATTATTTTGTAATGGAAAAGAGTTCTTTTTATCGGTGACAAAGCATTTTTCTGAAAAAATCACACGCTCCGGATGACAGGTTTTTCCAAATTCCAGAATATAGTCTTCAAAACGTAGATTTTGTTCAAGCGGAACATAAAATCCCGGATGACCACCGATGCCGAAGTACATCGTTTTCTCATCTTGATTGAGGATTTCAGAAGTTACAGAAATTTGGTATCCATCGATAGTATAATACAGCAGATATTCAAAACGGAATGGATAGCATTTTCTTAATTCTTCGGTATCTGTGATACGGAATGTCAGATGAGTTGGTGTCTGCTGAAGCAATTCCATTTCTTCGTAAGGAAGAAAACCGTGAATGTCCAAAGAATACTTCCTGCCTTGATACTGATAGGTTTTATCATTCAGCCGGCCAACATACGGAAAGAGGTTCAGAGCGCGGTCTGGCCATGTGTTGGGATCCCCTTGCCAAAGATATTCCGTTCCATCATTTGTCCGGATAGACTGCATTTCACCGCCTTTTGTAGATACTGTCACACTTAATTTTTCACTGTTTATCGTATAGTTCATATATAGAATCTCCTTTACTTTTGAATTGAGAGCATTACTGTTTGTAATATTGAGAAAATATATGAAATACTTTTTTATTATACATAGTATTTCGGAGAAAAGGAAGATGCTATAAAAATAAGTTTTAAGTAAAGCAGGATTCGTTTCGGGGAAGAGTGAAAGTAGTTGTAAACATGGGAAATATGTGTAAAAATAGTAAAGGGTGAAAAGGAGGATACAGGTGGAGAAAAATGTAAAATCCATAGTGGAAAGTGATAAAAATACACTAACAAAATTATACAAAATAACTAAAAAAAATCACACTATAACTAGTGATATTGACAAATACAGTGCTGTATGATAGGTTATAGGATGTGAGGGCGAGTTAGGAGAAGATATATGGCGAAAATACAAAGAGTGCCTTTACAATATGAGATTATTTCTTATATTGAGAATTATATAGAAGAGAACAATTTAAAAGCGGGCGACCGTCTTCCATCTCAGGCAGAATTGCTGGAGATGATGGGGGTAAGCCGGACTGCTTTGCGGGAAGCAATCAAAACACTGGAAGCAAAAAATGTTTTGGAAGTAAAAAATGGAAAAGGAGTCTATGTAAAAGATGATTTTCAGGAAGCACTTTATAACCAAGTGAACTTTGTAAAAGAGCAGCAGTCGATTGTTCAAATGCTGGAAATTCGTCTTGTGTTGGAAAAGGAAATGCTAAAGCTGATCGTACAGAATAGTACGCAGGAAGAACTCGATGACCTGGGAGAAGTTGTGAAAGTATTAATGGACAAATATCATCGAGGTGAAAAGCAAAATAAAGAAGATGAGGAATTCCATAGAAAATTATATAAAATGTGTCATCATGAAGTGCTGGAACAGCTTTTAAACTTTTTGGCAAACCAGATGAGAACATTATGGAATTTTCCATTAGAGTTGGAGAGCCCTTTTACCACGACAATTCCTTTGCACGAAGAATTATATCAGGCCATATGCAGCAGAGATGTAAAAAAAGCAATTGAGATTGATAAAACAATTTTAAAAATGGAGATTAAGGAAATTAAAGAGCTTTAAAACTCTTTAATTTTTAGAAATAAGCTATAGTATAGCATATACCATATAGCAATAAGGAGGAGAGCATGAGTATACTGTTTGAACTGGAAAGGATGGAACGACTTGTGCAGGATATCGATAAATTGAAATATCCGCTCAGTATTCCGATTCGGGATTATAAGATGTATGAGGGAAAACTAAAAGATGGAGAAAAGTGCAGTACGGAAGACTGGCAGGATTATCAGATTGATACACCATGGGATACATTAGATTCACACCGATGGCTTCGTACTGTCATTACAATTCCGGAAGAAATGGATGGTAAGCATGTAGAAATGCAGCTGATTTCGGGAAGAGAGGGACAGTGGGATGCAACAAATCCACAGATGCTTTTCTATATCAATCAGCAGCTTATCCAAGGGATAGATGTCAATCACAGAGAGGTGACTCTTTCAACAAGTGCAAAAGCAGGAACTATATATGAGATTGCCATGTTGATCTACAGCGGTTCTGTTCCGGGAGATTTGATATTCAGAAGTAATCTGATTGTGATCGATGATGCCGTGCAGAAATTTTATTATGATTTTTCCATTCCGGTGCAAAGCGCGAGACTTTTGAAAAATCATGATATGGAAAATTGCAGAAGAATCTTACAGAAGCTGAATGCGGCTGCAAATACAATCGATTTAAGAAAACCATATAGTGATACATTTTATCATTCTTTAGCAGAAGCCGATGAACTTTTAGTCAAAGAATTTTATACAACGATAAATCAGGAAGCACCTCTTGTGAGTGCAATCGGACATACCCATATTGATATCGCATGGCTGTGGACAGTGGAGCAGACAAGGGAAAAAGTACTCAGAAGTTTCTCAACGGTATTAAGGCTGATGGAACAATATCCAGATTATAAGTTTATGTCAAGCCAACCGATTTTATATCAGTTTGTCAAAGAGCAGGAGCCGGAACTGTATGAAAAAATCAGGCAGAGGATTAAAGAAGGCCGGTGGGAGGTAGACGGAGCCATGTGGCTGGAAGCGGACTGTAATCTGACTGGGGGAGAATCGCTTGTACGACAGATTATAAAAGGAGAGAGATTTTTTCAGGAAGAATTTGGAATTTCCAGCAAATCCTTATGGCTTCCGGATGTATTTGGATATTCGGCAGCATTGCCGCAGATCTTGAAGCGTTCCGGGGTTCCGTATTTTATGACAACAAAAATTGCATGGAATCAGTACAATCAGCTTCCGAATGACACGTTTATGTGGAAGGGAATCGATGGAAGTGAAGTGTTCGTCTTTATGCCGACTGCATGTGATTTTGACAGAACACTTGGGTTGAACGTATCCTTTACCGATACAAGAAATACAACAACCTATACAGGAATCATCAATCCGAATATGGCGCTTGGTACGTTTAAGCGTTTCCAGAACCGTGATCTGACGGAAAATACGATCATGCTGTTTGGATTTGGAGACGGAGGCGGCGGACCGACAAAGGAAATGCTGGAAAATGCAGAAAGACTTCGCTATGGAATGCCGGGCATCCCGAGGATTGAGCAGGAATTTGAAACAGAATTCTTTGACCGGACTTACGACACGATTGCAAAACTTCCGGATATGCCAAAATGGAATGGGGAACTGTATTTTGAATATCACAGAGGTACCCTGACCTCGATGGGAAAGAACAAACGGTATAACAGAAAAAATGAAATTCTCTATACACAGTTAGAGACATTGGCTTCGATGTTAAAAGAAAAAGGTGTGGAGTATCCGAGAGAAGTCATTGAGCGCGGATGGGAGATTCTGCTTCTGAATCAGTTCCATGACATCATTCCGGGAAGTTGTATTGAAGAAGTCTATGTGCAGACGGATAAGGAATATGAGGAAATACTCGCCGGAGGAAAAGAAACGCTGCAGCAGATTGCAGAAAAAGGGGCAAAATCTATTTGCACAGACGAGAATGCAATCATTGTATATAACACACAAGGGTATGTGAGAAACGATATTATAGAGGTAGAAGGCCTTGAGAAATCAGCGGTTGCGAAGATTACAGATGCGGAAGGAAACACACTTCCAATGCAGAGAACTTCTGAAGGGAAAATTGTATTTTATGCGAAAGACATTCCAAAGCATGGATATAAAGTATTCTATTATGCAGAAGGAAACGAGGAGACACAGGATCCGGCATGGGATGGCCATTTTGAAAACAGATTTTACTATGTGACATTCAATGAGGAGATGGAGATCGTTTCTCTCATAGAAAAAGAGACTGGAAAAGAATTTATCCAGAAAGGCAAAAAGGGAAATGAACTTGTGACTTATGAAGACCGCCCGATGAACTGGGATAACTGGGATATTGATGTATTTTATAAGAAAAAACCGTATTTTGCAGATAAAGCTTCCGAAGTTCGTATTGTAGAAGACGGAAAAGTAAGAAAAACATTGGAGATCGTAAAACAATTTGCAGATTCAGTAGTCACACAGCACATACATCTTTATCACGATCTTCCACGAATTGACTTTGAAACGCATGCAGACTGGAAAGAACACAATGTGTTGTTAAGAGTGAACTTTCCGGTAGATGTAAATACGACAAAAGCAACGTATGAGATTCAGTTTGGAAATGTAGAGCGGGAAACAACGAATAACCATAGCTGGGATACTGCGAAGTTTGAAGCATGTGGTCACAAGTGGGCAGATCTGTCAGAAGATAATAACGGAATCAGTTTGTTAAATGACTGCAAGTATGGATATGGAATTAAAGAGGGAAATTTATCACTCACTTTGATCAAAGCAGGTACTTATCCAAATGAACATGCAGATATCGGAACACATGATTTTACGTATTCTATTTATCCACATGCAGGAAGATGGCAGAAAGCAGAAACGGTCGAGATGGCATATAATCTGAATGTTCCTCCAGTTGTCGTTTTACAGGACAAGAACGAAGGAGAAGAAACCGGAAAAGAATTTGTGGCATGTGATGCAGAAAACTGCTTTATCGAAGTAATCAAGGAGGCAGAAGACAAAAATGGCATGATTATTCGTATGTATGAAAACAAAAACAGACATACGAAGACAAGGATGACACTTCCGGATTCAGTAACGCAGATGTATGAGTGTAACCTTCTTGAAAAGAATGAAAGAGAAATCGAAGTAAAAGAACATGCAGCAGAAGTAATTCTGAAACCGTATGAAATCAAAACATATAGGATTTTATAAGACAGGAGGGAAAATATGTTAAAGAAGTTAGTGGAAATTTGGGGCGTCAGCGGATATGAAAAACAAGTATCTGATTATATTGTAGAACAAGTCAGAGAATATGCAGATGAGATTACAAGAGATGCAATCGGCAATCTGATCGTTTTAAAAAGAGGAAACGGTGAAAATAAAAAGAAGATCATGGTTGCAGCACACATGGATGAGATTGGGCTCTGTGTTGTGAAAATCACACCGGAAGGATTTTTAAAAGTCAAAAAAGTCGGGGGTGTTTCGGCACATTGCTCTTTCATGAATCGGGTAATTTTCCGAAATGGAACTGTGGGAACGGTAGCTTCTTATGCAAAACCGGAAGAATTCAAAAGCGGAGAGATTGATAAGCTTTACATAGATATCGGAGCCAGTTCGAAAGAAGAGGCAGAAAAGTATGTAAATGTTGGTGATTGTGCAATGTTTGAAGGTCCGTATCAGGAGCTTGCCGGAAGAAATGTGATGGCAAAGGCATTTGACGATAGAAGTGCATGTTATATCCAGATCGAAGCATTAAAGGAAATGGATGTGCCATACCATGATGTCTATTTCGTATTTACCGTACAGGAAGAAGTCGGACTTTTTGGAGCTACAACATCTTCCGAAAGAATCCGTCCGGATTTGGGAATTGCAATCGATATTACGGGATCTTTTGATGTGCCGGGAGATGAGCATGGTAATGCAGCGTTAGGGAAAGGAGCTGCAATCTGCATCAGCAATGCATGTGTGGTATGTGATGAGGAAATGGTAGAACAGATGGTGCAGTGCGCGAAGGAGAAGCAGATTCCATATCAGTTTGATGTACTGGCAAATGGAGGAACGGATGCCGGAGCAATTAATAAATCTTACCGAGGGGTAAAAGCGGTGGGGATTTCCGTGCCAACCAGATATGGACATTCGCCAAACAGTATCATTAACCTGGATGATGTCAGGGCATGTATCGACTTACTAAAAGCTTATGTGGAACGTCCGCTTCGTATTATTACGGAAGAAGTGTTCAAATAAAAAATCAGGAGGAAAAACAGATGAAAGGGAAAAAAGTGAAAAAGCTGATTGCATTTGTTGCAGCAGTGACAGTAGCAGCCGGCAGTATGGCCGGATGTTCGGGCAAAGAAAAGGAAGCAAAAAAAGAAGAAAAGATTGCGAACATTGCAATGTCATCAGAGCCGGACAATATCGACGGCAGCCGTGGGGACAGCAGTGCAAAAGGTGCGATTATTCTGGAAGTGCAGGAATCATTACTGAGAATGGATGAGAACGGGGAGACACAGCCGGCAGGTGCAGAAAGCTGGGAGATCTCAGAAGACGGACTTGTGTACACTTTCAAAATTCGTGACAATAAATATTCAGACGGAACAAAGGTACTTGCAGAAGACTATGCGAACTGTCTGATCCGTACCTTAGACCCGGAAGTGGCAAGTACATATGCAGCAAACTATTATTTTATCAAAGGTGCAGAAGCGTATAATACGGGGAAAGGTTCTGAAGAAGAAGTAGGAATCAAAGCACTGGATGAGTCCACACTGGAAATCACATTAAACCAGCCAGTTCCATATTTCCTGAAGATGATGACATCAAATCAGTTTACTCCGATCCCGAAAAAACATACAGAGGGGGAGAAAAACGTAACGTATGGTGCAGATGCTGAAAACATGAGCTTTTCAGGTCCGTTTATGATCGAAAAATGGACAAGAGGAGAAGGATTTACATTAAAGAAAAATCCAGAATACTGGGATACAGATAGTGTCAAACTGGACGGAGTCAATTTCCTTCTCGTTCAGGAACAGAACACACAGCAGCAGATGTTTGAGCAGGGAAAACTTGATCTGATTGAAAATATTCCGGCAGAATACTATGACAAAGTAAAAGGGAAAATCGACAGCGGCGATATCAAATTAGTAGAATGGCCAAAACCAAGTATACTGTATCTGACATTTAACAACCAGGACCCAGAAGGAATCTTTACAAATGCAAAGATCAGACAGGCATTTTCACTTGCAATCGACAGAGAGCTTTATTTTGAAAAAGTGGTAAAGAAAGATGCAGTGGCATACGGTCTGATTCCACCGGCTACAAGCATTGGAGATGAAAAATTCCGCGACAATCACGAAGAGCCATTACTTGCCCTGAAAGATGAGGATCCGAAGAAACTTTTGGAAGAAGGACTGAAAGAAATCGGACGAGAGGGTGAACAGATTGAGATTACTTATTTGCAGGGGGATGCAAATAATAATACAAAGGTTCGTTCTGAATTTTTCCAGAACCAGTGGGAAACAAAGTTAGGCGTGAAAGTAAAAATAGATACAGCAGCAGACAATGCGACATTCAATAATATGGTCAACAAGGGAGAATATCAGGTTTGCAATACCGGATGGGGAGCAGACTACAATGATCCGATGACATTTATGAAGATCTTTACATCGGATGACAGCAATAACAATCCGAAATATTCTAATCCAGAATACGATGAACTAGTAAATGCATGTATGTCTGAGACAGACATGAAGGTACGTGAAGAAAAATTTGCAGAGGCAGAGAAAATTTTATTAGAAGATGCGGCAATCGCTCCATTGAACTTTGGGTTACAGAAAAATCTTGTCCAGAAGAGACTGGAAGGTGTTACATTCAGTGGACTTGGAGGACCGGACGTAGAGTTGAAGAAAGCTGATATCAAATAGAGTGATATCAGATCTGATTTCATGGAGAGGCGACCGGTAATTGAATTTAAAACAGCACACGTTGAGTAAAATTATGCACAGACGGGCAGGGGATAGTGATATCTTCCTGCCCGATTAAGAAAGAAGGGAATGGAATGGTAAAATTTATAGCAAAAAAGCTGCTTTATATGATTTTCACGATATGGATTATTATGACAGCAACATTTTTCCTTATGAATACATTACCGGGGGATCCGGTACAGTCAGGAACAAAAGTGCTTCCAGAAGCAGTGGCGAAGAATCTGGAGGCAAAATGGGGACTGGACAAACCAATCGGAGAACGATATGTGATTTATTTGAAAAACTTTTTAAAAGGAGACTTTGGTGAGTCTTATACAACAGTCGGATTGACGGCGAATCAGGTAATTGAAGAACGTCTGCCGGCTTCCATACAGCTGGGTCTTCAGGCGGTAGGACTTGGTATCGTACTTGGACTGGCACTGGGAATTGTAGCGGCGTTCCACAGAAATTCCTGGATTGATTTTATTGCAATTTTTGTTGCAATCGTAGGGGTATCAGTACCAAGTTTTGTCTTTGCGGCGTTGTTGCAGTTAAACTTTGGCGGTGGATTCTTTGAGATTACCGGATGGGCTACACCGTCAGAGGGACCACTTGCATTGCTGAAGGTGACATTTTTACCGACATTGGCAGCTGCAATCGGAAGTATCGCGACATATTCAAGATTTATGCGTTCGTCTGTATTGGATGTAATGAATAATGATTATATTCTCACAGCAAAAGCAAAAGGACTGTCAAAATGGGAAATTATCCGAAGACATGTGCTCAGAAACAGTCTGACACCGATTATTTCTATTGTAGCACCGCAGCTTGCAGGAATTTTTACCGGATCCTT
>ENA-OQIZ01000491-OQIZ01000491.1-human-gut-metagenome-genome-assembly--contig:-NODE-491-length-20178-cov-43.417984_pt1 | contig 20178 bp, 14 predicted proteins | sample MGYA00242593_ERZ504758 | MGnify/ENA primary metagenome ERZ504758 (study PRJEB26092, sample SAMD00036364) | human gut metagenome | host: Homo sapiens | study: EMG produced TPA metagenomics assembly of...
AGCCCCAGTCCATCTGGTAGGCCTCTCCGGGCGCCGTCCTGAAGCGCTGGCCGCGGCAGCCCTGCGGGGCCGCCTGCCGCCTCTTCGCGGGCACGAGGTCCCGGTGCGCGGCGATGTAGGTCTTCACCGTTGTGAGGCCGCCGGCGTAGCCCTGGCCGAGCAGCCGCTCGAATATCACCTGCGAGTTGATGACGCCCTTCCGCAGGAGGTCGTCCACCAGGCCGGTGTGGCCGGCGAGCACGCCCGACGCGGTCCTCCTCCCGCTGTTCCCGTGGGGCAGGGCCCTGAACCCGTGGGCCCTGACCGTCCTCGCGCGGGAGCGGGTGAGCCCCGTCCTCCTGCAGAACTCAGCGAGGTTGCATGCCTGCGGGTCGAACCCGTCGCCCTCCTCCGCGGCCATCTCCCGGAGCGCCGCGTCTATAATTTCCTGTAGGTCATCGTGTCTCTCGTTCACCTCAATGGTCCTCCTAACGCTGGCGTGTTGGCACCACCAGCGTAGTGGCGGCGGGGAGGCACGGTGGCCATTATTCGGTGACCGGGATTGGTCAAAATCGTTTGACTATTAGCGGCTAAAATCGCCCGGCGCTAACACTGCATTGTGGGTGGAATCTTTGGACCATGGTTCAAAGGGGCGTACGTTGACTTGCCCACGCCGTACAAAAAGGGTGACATTCTTGAGATCGACTGCCGACCATGGACGCCAGGACCTTGCTATTGCCTGGTAGCAAACTCGAAATTGGACTGTCTGTATCCCGATGGCGATGGGCAGATCAGATGTGGCTCTATCCCCTACGGCAGCTGCTTTGCCGGATGGGCACACACGAACCTGATGCTGTCGCCCGTGTTTAGGGCGAGAAAAGCAACGCAGCCCTTGCCGAAAGCATGCGTGACCTTGCAAGCAATCGGGCTGGACCGGATAGACGACTTGCTAGAAGCGTGCGCCGGCAACAAAGAGAAAGAGCCGATTTGGCTAGACATATATCGGCATCGCACACGGTGACAGAAGCCGGATGCATATCGGTACTCGAGGGGACGATCAACAGATGCGGCGGATCCACTCGAGACGAACGTCGACGCGGCGGCAACGCAGACTTTCCGAATAGCGATCCTAACGATGACATTTGACCACCCCACCGCTCATCCGTCTAGATTGTCCGCACACCTTTGTTGCTCAACAATTGCACAAAGCCCACGTTCTAGTATTTGTTGTTAAAGCGGTCGCTAAAGACAGGAGCAAAATGGATGCCAAACCAAGTTCACCTGGATTGATACCTGCACTGCAATCGCTCAAAATTGCTGGCCATGCGAAACGACGAAGAAACCCTTCTCGCAATCTGTAAGTCCCCCGCATCTACAACGAAATGATTGGATCGAGTGTTAACTGGAGGTCGACAATGAACAACAACGAGCCAAAAGACATTTTAATTAGCGTATTGTTCTCAGGCACTTATTTAGATGAAGGGAAAAATATCGGCCACGAGATTATCAACTTCTTCCCTGACGACAACGGCAATAGATACCTATACATACCCAGCAAGGGAACCATTGCGAAAAGCCACGACTTGAAATCAACGGCAATAATTCTCGCGCATAAAGACGGCGAACAGGAAGTTGAGGTCGATGCACTCGCACGTTCTCTTGCTAGCGTGGATGAAAATGAAGTATCGACAATAACGTTTAATGGAAAACCACTCTCAGCTCTTTTCGGCGATAACACGCACCGAGGCGAAAACGACAAAGAAGCCGGACTAAATCTTGCATGTCGTGTCGATGAGTTTTTGCTGCCGGCATCGGGGAAACGCATATTTATTGCAACTGGAAAGGAGGACGTCCTCAAAGATGACGAGTGCATTGAAGTATACGTAGGCGATGCCAAGATTCTCAACCAGTCTCAGAGAACGTACTTTTCAGAAGCGAAACGCAAAGAGGGCTACAGGATATTAAGAGATCTGATTGATGACGAGAGTCTATGGAAAGAAGCGAGTGAAACCGCCTTCGATGCCGAGAAACTGCAGAAAAGTGAAATACTCGCCGAGCATCAAACGCCAACTTTCCTAGAAATCGCAAAGAAGCAATACGATGAGCTAGTCTTTTCCAATTTGTTTGCCTATTACTTTAATTACAGCGACGAAGGCTTTCGGGAGTTTGCTAAAGAGGTTTTAGGGCTACCAAATGTAGGCAGCATCACTTCTCTCGTAAGAGAGTCCGAGAACAATATCGATTTATGGATTGAAACAGAAACGCATGTCATAGTCATCGAGAACAAAATTCGCTCCGGAATCAACGGAATTAAGCGAGGCGAAGATGGAGAAACCAACCAGCTCGAAAAATACTACGAACATGCAGAGACAAAATGTAGAGAGGGCCAGAAACTAGCTCTGTATTTATTTGCGCCAAACTACAGCAGTATTAAACCCTCCGATTTGAAAGGAATAGACCCGGAACGCAACACAGAGTGGGAGTATGCGCTCATTACGTACAAAGAGATTTATAACTTCTTCAGTAAACACGCCACCTTATATGAAGATGAGTGTCATTTTTCCGACTTTTGTCGCGACTTGAAACGCCACATCGAAACCTCCGAGGACAACAAGCGCAGGGTAATGCACGCAAGGTTCGCCCAAATGCTCGGAAACGCCGATCAATCCCGCATCTCTCCAACCTTCAACGATTAAGGCGCGTCTAATCTTCGAATCAACTGGCTCTTGGCCGCCAACTTCAAGCCAACCTCCAATTTAAAGCCCGGCCTGCGGCGCAATTGCCCCGCGGGCCGGGCGCTTTTATTGGTTATGGCATCAGCAGAAAACTCGCACGTAGGTGGGAGTTTCGCCGCCGTGAATCATCCTCACCAGGACGTCCACGTTGCAGTGGGTCTCGGCGAATGCCGCATCGTTGTCTCGGCCCTCTGCTGCAAAGCAACCTGCCAGGATGGCAGATGTTGGGCTAAGCATATTGCGTAAATCGCGCAGGACAGCGTTTATCGGGCGGTTGTCGTCGAGCATCTCGAGTCCGTCGATTACGACCACGATGTTCTCTAGTACTGCTCTGTTCCACGCTTGGTCGCCGAGCATCCAGCTCGTTAAAAGGTCTATGGTCATGTTATCTTCGACAAAGATGCCCAGGTTACGCTGCTTGAGCCGCATCGTTGCGCGGACCGTCTCGACCTGTTGTTCCTCAAGATCTTTCGGCACCTTGGCCCCCATCTCGGCTCGAATCAGCCGGGCGACCGCATCCTCTTCACGCTCCCGCATCGGCACGTAAAGCACAGTGCACTGCTCGCTCAGGCATAAAACCGCATGCGCCAGTACGTTCGAAACGTCTTCATGCGCGCCGCCAATCACGCTAAGCTTGCCTAGTCCAATACCACCGCCCAGGATGTCGTCAACAGGCGTACCAGTCTTCAATACCTGCAGGGCCTCGAACACCGATGTTTCCATGACATGATCGAGCTCGGAAGTCAGTCGATCATGGAAACGGCTTATGTCAAAGCCGTCATCACCCCGTTCTTCACGAATCCAACCACGCTGGTTCGCATCTGTCGGCGGCATAATGCCTGGCATGCCCAGCATCTCGCCCAAACTCGCAGAACGGCCAATTCGGTTGTCCCTGGAGTCCATCTTTCGCGTCATCGCACCCCTCCTAACGCCTGCCACGCTTGCCGGTGGCCTTAAAATTCCAAATCGGCTTGAGTCGGTGAATAACATCAACCGTCGGGTCCATGAGTCTCAGCACATCATCCGCAGGTTTATACGCTTCGGGCGACTCATCGAGCGTCGTCTCGCATGCGCTCGGACAGTAGATGCCGGCATCGCGCATCTCGTTAACGAACAACCTGGTATCGAGCGTTTGGAACGCTTTGGTGCGGCTCATCGCACGACCCGTCCCATGCGGCGCCGAGCAGTTCCAGTCCTCGTTTCCCTTGCCGCGCGCAATAACGGCACCGTCGCGCATGTTGAACGGAATCAGCACCATCTCGCCCGCATGAGCGCTAATAGCGCCCTTGCGAATCATGCCACTTTCAGAAATGTAGTTGTGCATGGTGGTAAAGCCGTCTCCGTCGAGTCGAATTCCCGTACGCTCAACAATCTGCGCGACAATCGCCTTGCGGTTCTGATTCGAGAAGCGCTGGCAGTTATGCATATCGACGAGATACTCGGCAGATAAATCTCCCACGAGATACTTAAGCTCGTCAGGGATATCTGCCGTGCACGTCTTCTGCGCCAGCGCCTGATGGTGCTCCGCCGTCTGCTTGCCCATGTTGCGCGAGCCGGTGTGCACGACCAGATATTGGCACCCATTCTCGTCCTCGTCAAGTTCAATGAAGTGGTTACCGCCGCCCAGCGTGCCCATGGAGCGCTCAACCTTGCGTTTATCCTGAAGCCAATCGCGCGACTCCATGCCAAAGTCCGCAAGTACGCAGGCAGGATCGCGATGAAGGCTAAAGCCCGTGGGCACTGCGCGCTTCACGTCGCGATTGAACTGAATGAGGTCATCGCGCGCAATAGTCTCTGCAAGCGGTACGCAGTACATACCGCATCCGATGTCGACGCCCACCAAATTAGGAATGACCTTGTCGCCCAAGTTTGCCGTAAAACCAATCACGCAGCCCTTGCCCTTATGGGCATCGGGCATGATGCGGATCTTGGCGCCTTCAAACGCCGGGCAGCTAGAGATCTCCTCGATCTGCTCCTTGGTTGAATCCTCAAGATTCTCGGCAAAGACTTTGATGTCTGCCATCGCATTTCTCCTGTTCTGATCCTTGTAAATCGGAACCGGCCCCAAGCCAACAGAGTGCACGTCACACCAACCAGCCAAACCGCCGATTTCCGTTTAACCACCTTTCGCCCTATTCGGGCCCTTATTGCTGCGAATACTACGGTCGCGCGGGCTACAATGAGTCCCAATAACGGGTCTTGTTTTGCATCTCCGGCTGATACCCTGCCGGCGAAAGGAGACAACGTGGCGAACAGACCAAACCAAAAGCTCAGGCTTCTGTTCCTGCTTAAAACCTTGATGGAAAAGACCGACAGCACGCACGGACTCACGACGCAGCAGATCATCGAGGAGCTCGCCTATCACGATCTCGAGGCCGAACGAAAGGCCATCTATCGCGACCTGCAAACGCTTCGCGACTTTGGGCTCAACATCGACCAGCGCGGTGGCAAGGAATGGGCGTTGGTCTCACGCCCGCTCGACCTGCAAGAACTCATCATGCTTGTTGACGCCGTGCAGAGTTCGCCGTTTTTGACCGATGAGTTGACCGACCATCTTATCGGCAAGCTGCAGAGCCTCGCCAGCCTGGGCGAACGCGAGCTGATGCACAAGCGCGTCGACGTGCCTTCGCGTGTGAAGATGCAAAACTCCGATGCCCTGCTCAACATCGACTTGATTCAGCAGGCTATGCGCGAAAAACGCAAGATTCGGTTTCGTTACTTCCACTACAACGCCGTCAAGCAAAAGGCCCTTAATCATGACGGAAAGACCTACGAGCTCACGCCTGTGCGCCTTATCTACTCCGACGAACTCTATTACATGATTGGATTTAGAGATAAATGGGCTAATGCCGGCTCGGGTCATCAGCCGTTCACGCCCTACCGCGTCGATCGCATGCTCGACGTTGCGGTGTCCGAAGAGTCCGCGACCAAAGATCCGCGCATCGCCGGCTATGTGCTCGAAGATCACGTCTCGCCATCATTTGGCGTGTATGCGGCGGACAAAACCACCATGGTGCTGGAACTCGACGACCGCGCGATGAATCCGCTCATCGACAAGTTCGGACTGGACGCCGTTGTGTTTGAAAACCAGGATGGGCGCCTGTTAGCAACTGTCAAAGCTCCGCTGTCGCCGCAGTTCTTTGGCTGGCTGCTGCAACTCAGCACCTTCATTAAGATCGTTCAGCCCCAAAGCGCCATCGATACGTATCTCAAATATCTCGACGACACTCGGGCACTTTACCAGGAAGACAGGTAATATTTCATGGCTACAACCCCTAAATTCGATGAATCGTTTAAGAACCTGAACCCCGAACAGCGCGAGGCCGTCGAATGCCTAGATGGCCCGCTGCTCGTCATTGCCGGTCCCGGCACCGGCAAGACGCAGCTACTGAGCCTGCGCGCGGCGAACATCCTGGCCAAGTGCGATGTCGCCCCGCGCAACATCCTCTGCCTTACCTATACCGAGGCGGGCGCGGAAGCCATGCGCAAGCGCCTGATCGAGCTGATTGGGCGCGACGCCTACGGCATCGAAGTCAGTACGTTTCACGGATTTGCAAGCAGCATCAGGTCGCGCTATCCCGAGTACTTCATGCGCCCATCGACCGACACGCTTGTTACTAGCCTGCACCAGCAAGAGATTTTTGATCGGCTGCTCAAATCACTGCCCTTTGGTTCTCCGTTAGGCGGAGGGTCACCTGATATGCCTGCGCCAAATATTGGCAAGATGATTGGCTTTGTCTCCAAGATCAAACGCAGTGGCCTGGACTACGACACGCTGGGCGCCATCGCGCAGCAGAATATCGACGCCGCTGTCTGGCTCACCGAACATTCCGAGCTGCTTACGCTCGCCTGCGAAAGGGCAAGCGCCGCGTTGGCCGAACGCTTTGAGGAAGAGGTCGAGCGTGCCTGCGGCATGGCGCCCACATCGCTCACCCGCCCGATCGACTGTCCCGCCGGTACGTACGTGCCCTATATCCTTGAGCTGCGCGATACCGTTCGCCGCACCGAGCTCATCGATGAGAAGGGCAAATCCTCGGGATACACCAAAGTGCGCGATGCCTTCTTTGGAGGCAGCAACTCTCAGGGACGCACCTTTAAGATTGCGGAGCAGAGCGAGCGACTTAAGACCGCTTGCGACGTCGCGCGTCGCTACCAGAGCGAGCTCGACCAGCACCATCTCTACGATTACGACGACATGATCGGCGACTTTGTTAACGCCGTAGAACACAATGACGCGTTGCGCCAAGTACTCCAGGACACCTATACCTATATCCAAGTTGACGAGTTCCAGGACACCAATGGTGCCCAGATGCGCATCATCGAGCTGCTCTGCGACGGCGTTGATGTGCCCAATATCATGGCCGTTGGCGATGACGATCAGGCCATCATGCGCTTTCAGGGCGCCACGATCGAATGTGCCAACCAGTTTGCGGCCGAGTTTTCGCCCCGGAGCATCGTGCTCAAGACCAACTATCGCTCCACGCCCGCCATCGTTGAGCTTGGTCAAGCTATCGCACGCCAAATTGAATATCGCCTCGACGCCAGCTCGAATAAGTCAATCGAAGCCTCCAAGCCTCAGGGTGATCAGGTCGACTTTAGCGAGAACGTCTACGCCGGCAAAGCTGAAGAATACGCCGCTGTCGCTGCGAGTATTAGGCAGCGGCTTGATGATCACTATCTCAATGAATGCGAAGATCCCAATGAAGGAATTGCAGTCATCTCTGCCAAGCACGCCGCCTTGCGCTCGCTGATTCCCTTCCTCGTTAAGGAGAAGGTGCCCTTTTCGTATCGCGAGCGGCAGAATCTCTTTGCTTCCGAGCGTATGCAGACGATGCTGGCACTGTTGCGCTGCGTTACCGCGCTTGCTCGCGGGCAGAAGGAGCTCGCCTGCAGCTATCTCCCCCAAATCATTTGTGCCGCCGAGCTGGGCGGCGATCATCCATCGTCCGTGACGTTTGCGCTCAGCGCCAAGCGCGAGCATCGCGGCGACTGGATGGACGCCATGCGCGAGAGTAATAACGCCCGCGTCAAAAAGCTGCACGACGATCTTATGCAGTGGGCGGCCGAGGCCGGCGCCTCCCCGGTCAGATCGTTGCTCTTTAAGATTGCCAAACGCAGCCTTGACTATTATCAGGATCATAAGAAACAGGATCCGCTGGGCGCCGCCGAATTCAATGCCGGCATTCGCGCCCTACTCACCTTTGCTGAGGGTGAAATGGGCGACGCGCGCCGCATGGGACGCACGCTTCGCCTGCCCGATATTGTCGACAAACTCGACGCCGCGCAAAAGTTTGGCGTGAGCATCGACGCATCGATCGATCTTGGCACACCGGGAGCCGTTCGCCTTACTAGCGCTCACAGCTCGAAAGGTCTGCAGTTCGATTGCGTCTACCTGCTCGACGCCGACGACTCCACCTGGCACAAAGGTGCTGGCGGCATGAGTCTGTACCCGTCCAACCTGCTTATTCGCGACGAAAAGGATGACGACGATGCGCGCCGTCTGCTGTTTGTAGCCATCACACGCGCCAAGCGACACCTCGAGCTCTACCGCGCCGGCGGATCGGCGCTGCAGGAGCTCACGGGGCTTATCGACTCTTGCGAGGTTTCTGCCAAAGCGGACCAGCTCAGTGCCGCCATCGAAACCGAATGGCGCGACAACTACGTGTTTGATACGCCCGAGCTCCGTGCGCTTTTGGAACCTCACACCGACGTAAAACACCTCTCTGCCACGGCACTCAACAACTTTGTGACCTACGAGCCTGGGTGTGCAAATAGCCAGCACTTCCCTGAGAAGCAGATTGTGCGCCTGCCCACTGCGCCCACGATCCAAACCGAATTCGGCACTATCGTTCACGCGATGTTCGAAGAAATCGTTAATCGGATGGCAAACGATGGCGCGGCGGCAATTGAGACAATTGAGGCCGAGTATCGCCAGCAGATTTCGTGGCTCGATTTTGCCCCCGAGGACGTCCATCGCTATTCGGACCGCTTCGAACGCATTTGTAATGCATTCGTCCCTTGGCTTGTCGAGCACGTACGTGGCTACCGTTGCATCGCGGAAGCGAACATGCAGTGTCTAACTGCCGGTGGAACTCCACTCTTTGGTTTTCTTGACCTGCTCCTCGTTGACGATGCAGCTAAGACGGTGCAGATCGTCGACTACAAGACTGGCTTTGGCAAAGAAATCCCTGCAGGCTACCATCGTCAGCTCAAGTTTTACAAACTGCTGGTCGAAGCGTCACCCGAGTTTTATGGCTACACCGTCACCTCCATGGGCGACTACTATGTAGAACCCGACAAGACGACGGGCGAGCTCCGCCCGCCGTTCGCGACAACCGCCAACGCCGTTGACATTGCCGAACTCGAGCAGCTCATCGATGCCACATGGGCTCGCATTGAACACGGTGCTTGGGATACCAGCGCTTTTGAGCAGAGCGATGCCTATGAGCTTGCCATCGAGGAGCAGAAGGGCTGCCGCAAAAAAGCCGATAAAACCGAGGTCATGCAGCGCGCCTACGAGCACTGGCTAATTGAGAACTCTAGAATGTGACAAAGGCGCTGCCCCTTTGCCACATTATTCGATGACGGTGCGGGAGTTTTGCTTGCGCATGGTGGCGAGCATGTGTTTGGGGACGGCGTGGGCCATGCAGCTGCCGATAGTTGCGCTCGCGGCGGCCTTGGCTGCATCGCTTGCGTTTTTGGTCGCGTAGCTGTGGCGGAAGCGTTTGAGCATGGCAATGTCATTGCCGCCGTCGCCATAAACCGCGACCTCGTCCTCGGCAATACCGTAGTAGCCCGCCAGCCAGGCCACGCTCTCGCCCTTGTTGCACGCCACGTCCGTGATCTCAAACATCACCGGATCGAACGGCGCGTTGACCACGCGGTCCGAGCGCTCGACAAGATAGGCCTTAAGGTCGCGCTCCAGCTCGGGCGAGGTCACGCGGCAGTTGATCTTGCACACATCGTGGCGCAGGATGTCGCCGATCGACTGGTCGAAATACTGTTCCTCGTGATACCCGCCGCGCGCACGCATGCCGCGCATCACGATGCGCTTGATGGGGCTGTCCTTTTTAAAGCCCGCCTGGTGCATCTCGAACGATCCGCTCGAAAACATGCCATCGGGCGTGGAGCAGTCAAAACAGATATCCGGAAACTCCTTGAGCAGCTCCTCGGTGATCTGCGGGTCGATGGTCCAGGTCTTGAGTACCTCGCCATGGCTGTCGCGCACGATGGAGCCGTTAGAGCAGCAGGCATCGAGCGCCAGCCCCGTAAAACCATGCTCGCCGATTGGTAACGTCGAGCGTCCGGTCGCGGGAACCACATGCAGACCAGCCTCGGTCAGCTCACGAATGGCACGGCGGATGGTCCCGTCTGCCTCGTGCAGGGCGTTCAGCAGCGTTCCGTCTAAGTCACTCGCAAACATCTTGATCATGGGCATGCCTCTCCTTCGTCTGCACGATATTGTAGACGAGAATGAGCGCGCCCCAAGAGAGGCGCACCCGTCAGGCGAAAGATTGTCCTACACCGCAGAAGGGCCGTGTTCGCCGGTACGGATGCGGATAGCTTCCTCGACCGGCTCGACCCAGATCGTGCCATCTCCAACGGCGCCGCAATCTTGGAAACGGCGCAGCAACGGGCGCGAAACGAACGGGAATACGCGAGCAAGGGGGCCGTGAGCGCGCCCGTCCCGGCTAGCGCCGAAACAGCTCGTGAGCGCGGTCGCGGAGATTAGTTGCTCGAATGACACCCTCGTAGCGGTTGATGCGCAAGCGCGGGAAGGCATTGAAGAAGCGCAGGTCGCGACGACTGAGCGACACACTCGGCACCGGACGGTTCGCGCGCCTGCCGGCACGGAGACGGGCGAGCGATGGATGGGGCACGCTCGGCGCGGCATCGGCCACGCGGCGGGCGGCAAGCGCCAGGCCATGAGCGCCGTCCGAGATAAACGTCGGCATCGAAGCCTTCTCACGCAGGGCATCGAGCGTTGCGTCGCCCAGCTCGGCCAGCCACGCGTTAACGGCACGGCTGCGGATATGCGTCTGCGCCACCGAGTCGATCGCCGAATCGGGAATACGTTCGAGCATGGAGTCAGACGCGTCGGCAAGCGACTCGTTGATGCGGTCGGCAAGGTCGGCGCGCACACGCTCCAGCTGATCGGACAAACGGCGCCAGCTGGCCAAAGAGCACACCGCATCGACCATCATCGCGACCGCGACGATAAAGGCCGCCAGCCGCACAATCAGCACCGGCAGATGGCCGAGCAGTCCCAGCAATGCCGGCTCCACTAAACGGCAAATGCACAGCGCACCCAGGCCAAACGCGCAGGCCCAGTACAGACAGATGCGTCCATGCAAATTAAACGGCAGGTGCGAGTAATCCCAAAAGCGCGCGCCTGTTGTCTTTTCCAATAGAAGGCCCACGCTGTACTCGATTACGCTGCATACAAGCGCCGCCGCGACAAACTGGCCCGAGGTATCCGGAATCCCGCGCAGCAAAAGCCAGCAGGCTATGCCGCCCACACCATAGATAGGACAACACGGCCCCAGCAAGAATCCGCTGTTGGCGAAGCGTCCTTGGTTAAGCATGGCGCATACTGTCGACTCCCATGCCCAGCCGCAAAACCCGTAAAAGGCAAACGAGAGCACCAGTGCCGAGAGTGGACAGGCGGCAAGCGTCGCGCCACCAAACGCCATATCAATCGCGGTTTCCACCGTCTACCCTCTCCTCTTTTCGCTCGATGCTTTACTCGAGCCGTCACTCGAGCCCTCGTTCAAATCGTTCACGCCGTCTTTGCGCGGCAGACGGCCGGCGACCGTCTCGCGCAGCGCGCACCATTTATCTGCCAGGCACACAATCCATGCCTCGCGACACGTCGGCGGCACTGGCACCAGCGGAAACATATGTCGCGCGATAATATTCCGTTCGCGCGGCGTCAGCTCAAAATCCTCTTCGGCACGTGCCAGGGCAAAAAATGGATGCCGAAATCCGTGCAGTCGATGGCTCGGATCGGGGTCATGCCAATCGTAGAGAAAGTAATCGTGTAACAAGGCTCCGCGCAACAGCGATGCACGGTCGACCGAAATGCCAGCACGGCCCAAGCGCTCGGCAAAGGACAGGCTCGCCCGCGCTACCGAAGTCACATGTGCATAGACCGTCACGTCGCCATGCTGGATAAACTCGTGCGTCAGGTCCAAGCGGCCCGCCTGGGCCAGCTGGTGGGCGGCATAGTCGACCTCGTGCGCGATTTTCTCGGCACGAACGGCATCAGACATGCTGCCTCCTTCCAGCGGCTCACGGCGGCAAGCCACGGCCTGCACGCATTGAATAAAATCATCATCGAATCTACCAGTATGGCATCGGACAAAACGTTTTGCCCCGCCAGTTGGCGAATTACCGCGCCGCCGTCACATATCAAACGCCAAAATGTGCGAGACTGTTCTGTGCAATTGTGCCGGCCGAGGGAGCGCCGGCGCTCGATTCGCATGGAGTAACCCACAACGATGCTGCTTACGCAAACGACAACGCCCGAGGACGTCAAGGCTCTTAATCGCGCCGAGCTCCCGCAGCTCTGCGACGAGATTCGCCACGCCATCCTCGAAAGCTCCGCCGCTGTCGGCGGACACGTTGCCCCCAACCTAGGCGTCGTTGAACTCACGGTCGCACTCCATCGCGTGTTTAACTCCCCCATCGACAAGCTTGTCTTTGACGTTTCGCACCAGACCTACGCCCACAAGGCGCTGACCGGGCGCGCGTACACCTATATCGATCCGGAGCGTTATGGCGAGGCCTCTGGCTTTGCCAATCCCGACGAGTCCGAGCATGACCTGTTTGCCATGGGTCACACCTCGACCTCGGTGAGCTTGGGCTGCGGTCTTGCCCACGCGCGCGACCTGGCGGGTGACACGTATAACGTCATTACCGTTATTGGCGACGGCTCGCTTTCGGGCGGTCTGGCGTTTGAGGGCTTTAACAATGCCGCCGATCTCGACAGCAACTTGATCATTATCGTCAACGATAACGACCAGTCCATTGCCGAAAACCACGGTGGCCTGTATCGCAATCTGGCCGAGCTGCGCGCCAGCAACGGCACCTGCGAGCGCAACGTTTTCCGCGCGCTGGGGCTCGACTATCGCTACCTGGACGCCGGTAACGATGTCCAAGCGCTGGTCGATACGCTGCAGGAGCTGCGCGATATCGATCATCCCATCGTGCTGCACGTCTCCACCGCCAAGGGCAAGGGCTTTGAGCCAGCCCAGAGCGACCCCGAGCACTGGCATCATGTGGGGCCCTTCGATATGGCAACCGGTCGCAAACTTTGCCCGGGCCACCCGAGCGAGCCCGCACCGCGCACCTATGCCGATATTACGAGCGAGGCACTCAACGCCGCTATCGCGAACGACCCGCAGGTTGTCGCTATCACGGCTGCCACGCCCTATATCATGGGCTTTACGCCCGAGCTTCGCGCCGCGGCAGGCAAGCAGTTTGTCGACGTGGGCATTGCCGAAGAACACGCCGTCACCTTTGCCACCGCGCTCGCCAGCGCCGGCGCCAAGCCGGTCTTTGGCGCATACGGCACGTTTTTGCAGCGCGCCTACGATGAACTGTGGCACGACCTGTGCCTCAACGACGCCCCCGCAACCATCCTGGTGTTTGGCGCTTCGGTCTTTGGCACAACGTCCGAGACGCACCTCTCGTTCTTTGATATTTCCATGCTGGGCGGACTTCCCAACATGCGCTACCTGGCACCGGCCTGCATGGAAGAATACCTGTCCATGCTGAGCTGGTCGCTCGACCACCGCGAGCATCCCGTGGCAATCCGCGTACCGGGCATCGGCCTGGTAAGCCGTCCCGATCTGGCGCCCGCCGAGGGCGCCGATTACAGCGTCGTGCGCTACAACGTCGCGCGTCAGGGCCGCGATGTAGCCGTGCTTGCGCTTGGCGACTTCTTTGAACTGGGCGAGCGCGTGGCAAACCGCTTGGCTGCCGAGTACGGCATCGAGGCCACGCTCGTCAACCCGCGCTTTGCAACCGAGCTTGACCGCAAGTTTCTCGACAGCCTTGCCGCCGAGCATCGCGTTGTCGTCACCCTCGAGGACGGCATCTTGGACGGTGGGTGGGGCGAGCGTGTCGCGTGCTACTTGGCCTGCACGCCTGTGCGCACGCGCACCTTTGGCATCGCCAAGGGCTTCCCCGACCGCTACGACCCCAACGAGCTGCTCGCGCAGAACGGCATGACGGTCGAGAACATGGCCGCCGAAGCCGTAAGGCTACTCAACGAGTAAATAACCTCCGCAAGGGAAGCACCCCTGCGGAGGTTTTTATTTTCGCGGCGCGATTATCTCAATCTGTAACATCTAGGGCCCGAATTCCCGTCTAACTGTTACAGATCGAGACATTCGAATCCCCTGAAGAGATAATCTCGATCTGTAACAGCTAGAACCCATTTCCTCGTCTACCTGTTACAGATTGAGACAAAACAGAGAGGCAGGCCGCCACATCTGCAAGAACCACCACAAAGGTGCCTGTCCCCTTTGTGGTGGTTCTAAGTCATGGTCGGCGCGAAAAACGAATAGCCGTTCATACGCGATCTCCTTACTTATATACGTGTCGCGTTGCCGCCATTATAGCGACCGCCGCGAGCGACCACGCCATCCGCAAAACGCTTTCTCAGCTGTAATAATCGGCGTTTGCCCAGATAAAACCTGCCAAAATAAACCTGTCCCTTTTTGGTAGGTAGAATTACCCATAAGACAAGTATGTTTCTGAGTTATTTCGTGTTGACCCATTTGAGCGGGATAGGGTATAACTCTACTCAACCGCTAGGGATTTTATTGAGAAAGGTGTTCTACCATGAGCAAGAACCTCTCCCAGCAGGTCGTTCTCGACCGCCGCGGCTTCGTTGCCGCCACCTTCGCAACCGTCGCCGGCCTTGGTCTTGCCGGCTGCTCCGACACCAGCGCCGAGGCCGACAAGGGTTCCGCCACCGGCTCCTCCAAGGGCTCCGAGGATACCGAGGCTTCCACCACGCTCGATGCCAAGGCATTCGACAAGCTCGTCAACGACGGCCCCAAGGCCGATGACGACGCCATCGCCGCCAGCACCTGGGCCACGGCCGTCAAGGACGCCGGCGTCTTTAAGATCGGTGGCGTTCAGACCTCCACGCTCTTCTCCCTCCTCAACGAGAAAGACGGTCAGACCCGCGGTTTCGACGCCGGTATCGCGCAGCTCCTGTCCAACTACATTCTGGGCGAGAACAAGGTCGAGATCACCCAGGTGACCTCGGACACGCGCGAGTCCGTTCTGCAGAACGGCCAGGTCGACGCTGTCTTTGCCACCTACACCATCACTGACGAGCGCAAGAAGCTCGTCTCCTTTGCCGGTCCCTATTACTACACGCAGCAGGCCATCCTGGTGCTTGCCGACAACGACGACATCAAGAGCGTCGACGACCTGGCCGACAAGAACGTCGCCGTCCAGTCCGGCTCCAACGGTCCCGCCATCCTGGAGGAGCTCGCTCCCAAGGCCAGCCAGCAGGAGTTCAAGACCGACGAGGAGGCCCGCCAGGCACTCCAGCAGGGCCGCGTCGATGCCTACGTCATCGACAACAACATGCAGCAGAGCGCCCTGGTCCGCGAGCCCGGTAAGTACAAGATCGCCGGCAAGTCCTTTGGCAACAAGGAGCCCTATGGCATTGGTCTGCCGCTCGATTCCGACGGCGTCGCCTTCGTCAACGACTTCCTTAAGAAGATCGAGGACGACGGCACCTGGACTGAGCTGTGGCAGATCTGCATCGGCGACCGTACGGGCGACACCAATGTTCCCGAGCTGCCCGAGATCGGCGCCTAGGCAGCGAGCCTGGTAACGGCCGCAGCGAAACCATATGGAAACGCATGGTACGCTTTATTGCGGTAAACTGTTTCCTCACTGAGTTGTCGGGGCTTCCGTACACACGGGAGCCCCTTTCCTTATCGACGGGAGGTCCGCATGAGTCTCTCCGAGCTCTGGTCGCTCTATGGCCAGAACTATATCGACGCGCTGCTAGCAACCTGGGGCATGACGCTTGAGTCGTTTGCCATCGCCATGGTGTTGGCCGTCGCCGTCACCGTGATGCGCGTGTCGCCGCTCAAGCCGCTGCGCGTCTTTGGCGACCTGTATGTTCAGGTCTTCCGTAACATCCCCGGCATCGCGCTGCTCATCATCGTCGTCTATGCGCTGCCGCCGCTTAAGGTCGTTCTGCCCTACCGCACCTGCGTTATCGTCGCCACGGTCCTTTTGGGCTCGGCCTTTGGCTCCGAGAACTTTATGAGCGGCATCAACACCGTCGGCGTCGGCCAGGTGGAAGCCGCCCGCTCGCTGGGGATGAGCTTCAGCCTTATCCTCGCCAAGATCGTGATTCCGCAGGCGCTGCGTTCGAGCGTGCTGCCCATGACCAACCTCTTTATCGCCGTCATGCTCACCACCGCGCTCGGCAGCCAGGTGCCGCTTAAGCCGCAAGAGCTCACCGGCGTGGTGAGCTACATCAACACGCGCTCACTTGGCGGCGTCGCCGCGTTCTTTATCTCGGCGCTCGGCTACCTGGGCACGGCCTTTGTGGTGAGCCACATTGGCAACTATATCGATAAGAAGGTGAGGATCCTCCGATGAGCAAGCATTCCTCCCCTGCGCTTACCATGCGTGATGCGCTCTACGAGGCTCCCGGCCCCAAGATGCGCGTCAAGATTCGCATCGGCACCGCCATCTCATTGGTTGCCGTGGCAGCGCTCATCACCTTGGTACTGCAGCGCTTTTATGTGACCGGTCAGCTTTCGGTCCACTACTGGTACTTCTTTACGCACCTCACCACCTGGAAGTTCCTGCTTGCCGGCTTTGAGGGCACCGTCAAGGTCGCACTGACCGCGGGCGCCATTGCGCTGGTGTTGGGCCTCGCCCTCATGCTCGGCCGCACCAGCGACATTAAGCCGCTGCAGCTGGTCTGCCGCGTGCTTACCGACTTCTTCCGCGGCGTGCCGAGCCTGCTGTTCATCTACTTCTTCTTTTTGGTGCTGCCGCAGTACAAGATCTCGCTGCCGTCGTTTTGGATGCTCACGCTTCCCGTCGCGCTCGCCGCAGCCGGCGTGCTGGCCGAGATTTTCCGCGCCGGCGTCAATGCCGTGCCGCGCGGTCAGGTCGAGGCAGCCCAAGCGCTCGGTCTCTCCAAGGCCAAAATCACCTTTAAAATCGTGTTGCCGCAGGCTATTCGGTTTATCATTCCGTCCTTGATTTCGCAGCTTGTGGTCGTAGTCAAGGACACCACCGTTGCCTACGTGGTGAGCTACCCCGACCTCATGCAAAATGCCCGCGTGCTCATTACCAACTACGACGCCCTCGTATCGGTCTACCTGGTGATCGCGGTCATCTACATCCTCATCAACGTCGCGATTAACAAGGCCGCTGTCTATGTTTCGCACAAGACCGGCGCGACCATCATCCGCTAACACTTTACCATTTCGAGTCATAAGGAGCCGAGCACCATGGCACAGAGCACCTCTTCCACCGGCAATCAGCCGCTGATCGAGCTCAGGCACGTCGATAAGCACTACGGCGATCTGCACGTTCTCAACGACATCAATCTCTCGGTCGACCGCGGCGAGGTCGTCGTTGTGATCGGACCCTCGGGCTCGGGCAAGTCGACCATGTGCCGAACCATCAATCGCCTGGAAACCATCGACTCAGGCGAGATCCTCATCGAGGGCGAGCCCCTGCCACAGGAAGGCAAGGATCTTGCCCGCATGCGTGCCGAGTTGGGCATGGTATTTCAGCAGTTCAACCTGTTTGCACATATGACCGTACTGCAGAACGTCATGCTGGGACCGGTCGATGTGCTGGGCGTCTCCAAGGAGGAAGCTCGTGAGCGCGCCATGGACCTGCTGGGCCGCGTGGGCGTTGCCGAGCAGGCCGATAAGGTGCCCGCACAGCTCTCGGGCGGCCAGCAGCAGCGCGTAGCCATCGCCCGCTCGCTTGCCATGCAACCCAAGGCCATGCTTTTTGACGAGCCCACGAGCGCCCTTGACCCCGAAATGATCAACGAGGTGCTCGAGGTCATGGTCCGTCTGGCTCAGCAGGGCATGACGATGATCGTCATCACGCACGAGATGAACTTCGCCCGCCGCGTTGCCGATCGCGTCGTGTTTATGGCCGACGGCCAGATCGTGGAAACCGGCACGCCCGACGAGTTCTTCGACCACCCCCAGACCAAGCGCGCCCAGGACTTCCTCAACTCCATTAAGGGCCACTAACCCAATTGTCACGCGGGCAAATTCATCACCAGCGTTTGTCCTGCGCCGCCCCTGTGCCATGTCCACCCGGATTCGAAAGCCGCACCCATGATCGGAACCCGCACCTCATCGTCCTACACTCCGCACGTCGACGTCGATCCCGCTGACCGCCCGCTTATCCTGGTAGCACCACGCTGGGAAGAAGCGAAGCCCTTTTTGAGCGAGACACTCTCCCCCAACGAGGAGATTGCGAGCGTATTTGTCGACGCCATTCTTGCCGCCGGCGGTCTGCCGCTGCAGATGTCCATTACCGAAGACGTCGACGTTATCCGTCATTACGTGGAGATCGCCGACGGCATCGCCATTCCCGGCGGTCCGGACGTCAACCCCAAACGCTGGGGCGACGAGCGTCCTTACGACCCCACGCTGTGCTGCGAGATTCGCGACCGTTTTGAGTTTAAGCTGGTTAACGAGGTACTTCGCGCCAAGAAGCCGCTCTTTACCACCTGCCGCGGCACGCAGTTGCTCAATGTCGCCACCGGTGGCACCCTGTGCATGGACGTGCCGAGCCTAGGCGCGCGCGAGGGCCGCACGCAGTGGCGCCATACCCACGTGCTCAACGACCCTGTGCATCCTGTCGAGGTCGTGCCGGGCTCGCTGCTGGAGCGCGCGGTTGGCGGGCACAGGCTGATCCAGACCAACTCCGCACATCACTGCTGCGTCGATCGTCTGGGTAAGAGCACGCGCCTGGTCGCCAAGGCAACCGACGGCGTTCCCGAGTGCATCGAAGTCGAAGGCCAGCCGTTCTGCCTGGGCGTGCAATGGCACCCTGAGTATACGTGGAAGACGCTCGAGACCGACTTTAACCTGTGGAAGTCGTTTGTCGAGGCGGCGGCCAAGGTAAAGCAGGCCCGCTAGCTCGCCAACCGCACAACAGATAAGGGCGCCCCGCCGGCCACATGGTCCGGCGGGGCGCCCTTTTGCCTATACGCGACAGGCACACAGCCCAAGGCTCGCAAGCTCTTATTCGGCCGCCTCGCGCAGGGCCGACATCGTAGCCGCATATTGCTGCTGCAACGCATGCATTCCCTCGCGAGCGCCGTCAACGGCATCGGCGCCGCGCAGCGCTTCGGTTACCACGACCGCCGGCTCGTACAGATTATCGAATCCCAGGTTCTGGCTCACGCCCTTGAGCGTGTGCGCTGCCATAAACGCTTCCTCGGCGTCTCCTGCCGCCATGGCAGCTTCCAACTTGTCCATGCTCTCGTCATCTAAAAACTTGAGGGCAAAGCGGGCAAGCATTTCCCCGCCCATCAGCCGAGCACACGCGTCATCATAATTAGCGCCGATCTTCTCATACGCCTCACGCATGGAAATCATGGATTAAAACTCCTTTGGTCAAACTAAATCGTAGGAAACGCGACGACATCGGCGGGGCGTGCCAACGTCTCGGCAATTTGGTCTTGCACCTCGAGCAGACAATCGAGCAGCAGCGGGTTAAAGGTACCGCACTTACCGTCCAGAATCATCTTGATCGCTTCCTCGTGCGGGATAGCGTCCTTGTACACGCGCACGCTCGTCAGGGCATCGTACACGTCGGCCACCGAAACCACCTGTGCGGCAATGGGAATTTCGTCGCCCTTAAGGCCATCGGGATAGCCCTTGCCGTCCCAGCGCTCGTGGTGCCAACGCGCAATCTGGTACGCATATTCCATAAGCGCATTACCGACGTGATGACGGCCCAGCTCAAGCAGCATGTCGGCGCCGATCGTGGTATGCGTCTTCATAATCTCGAACTCCTCGGGCGTAAGGCGTCCGGGCTTGTTGAGAATCGCATCGTCTATCGACATCTTGCCGATATCGTGCAGAGCCGAAGCCAGGGCGATCGTGGAGCGTTCCTCATTGTCGAGGGAGATCGCGTCGCTACGCCGGACCAGACAGCCAAGCAGCAGCTCGGTCAGCTTCTCGATGTTCGTAACGTGCCTGTCGCTCTCGCCGTTGCGAAGCTCCATGACGCCGGCCATGATGTCGATGAGCATGCGACTGTTCTTGACGCGCTCGTTGTACTGCTGGGACAGCAGGTTCGTCAGGCGGCGCTGTTTGGCGTATAGGCGGATGGTGTTGCTTACACGGCGGCGCACGACACGGGAGTCAAACGGGCGGTTGATATAGTCCGAGGCGCCCAGCTCGTACGCGCGCAGAACCATATC
>ENA-OQIZ01000507-OQIZ01000507.1-human-gut-metagenome-genome-assembly--contig:-NODE-507-length-19833-cov-7.805186_pt1 | contig 19833 bp, 16 predicted proteins | sample MGYA00242593_ERZ504758 | MGnify/ENA primary metagenome ERZ504758 (study PRJEB26092, sample SAMD00036364) | human gut metagenome | host: Homo sapiens | study: EMG produced TPA metagenomics assembly of...
GACTTCATGCGGGTGCCCTCGCCGGCAGCGAGGATAATTGCGGTTGCGTCCATGTGATCTCCTGTTACGTTATAGAGACGTGTGTTTGGAAACGATACACGGCGCAATATGATACCGCAGGCATATGTTGAGCGCGTAGCGATTGGTTTGCGGCGGTTGAGGCTTGCGCCGCCGGCGTGGCGTTTGCGCTGCTTGCGTGCGGCGTTGGCGGTGCTGCGGAGCTGTCGTTTGAGCGAGGGGACGGGGGTGCCCGTGGACAACATACGAGAGGAGTTTGGCGGCGAGCCCGTCGCGGCATTCTCGATGTCGCATCCGGCTGTGCCGGCGCTCTATATAGTGTTGACGCTGGGGCTCACCATGTTCTCGATGCAGCCGGTACTGATTGCGCTGTCGCTTGCGGGCGGGCTGGCGTATGGATTTGCGACGCGTGGGGCTGCCCGCACGTTGGGCGCACTCCGCTGGCAGCTGCCGGTGATTTTGATTATCGCGCTGGTCAATCCGCTGTTTAGCGCTTCGGGTTCGACGGAGCTGTTCCGTATTGGCATGCGCGCGGTGTATCTGGAAAGCATGGTATACGGCCTGTGCATGGGCGGGCTGTTTGTGGCGAGCGTGCTGTGGTTTGAGGCCGCGGCGTCGATGCTCGAATACGACAAGGTGCTCGCGCTGCTGGGCAATGCCGCACCGGTGATTGCGCTCATGATTTCGATGTGCATGAGGCTTATCCCGCAGTTTTTACGCCGCGGTCGTACGGTGCTGGCGGTGCAGGATGCGATTGATGTGCCGGGCCGCGCGCCCACCGATCCCGTGCGATCGCGCCTGCGGGCGTCGAGCGTGTTGATGGGCTGGGGCATGGAAGATTCGCTGGAGCGCGCGGACGCCATGCGCTCGCGCGGGTGGGGTGCCGCGACGCGTCGTACGACGTATGCGCGGTATCGGCTGGGGCGCAGCGACGTTGCCGCGCTGGTCGGGCTCGCGCTGTTTGGTGCTGCCGCGGTGGCCGTGGCGGCGACCGCGATGACGCAGTATTCGTTTTATCCGCAGCTCTCGGTGCCGGCGCCGTGGCCGGGCTATGTCGTGTACGTTGCCTGGATGGTGCTGCCTTGCGCGTTGCACGCGATTGATGAGAAGAGGTTTGGCTGATGGCTCGGTTGGATAGGAGCTCGGCGGCGGGTGAGGCATATGGCTCGGCCGCGCCGGCGATTGAGGTGCGGAGCCTGAGCTTTGCCTACCCCGATGCTGATGCTGCGGTGCTCGAGGGGCTCGACTGGTCTGTTCCCCAAGGTGCATTTGCGCTGCTTGTTGGCGGTACCGGATCGGGTAAGTCGACGCTGCTGTCGCTGCTCAAGCCCGAGATCGCTCCGGCGGGCGAGCGCACTGGCGATACGCGCGTGCTGGGCGAGAACGTTGCCGACATGGACGTGCGGGCATCGGCGGAGCGCGTGGGTTATGTGTTTCAGGATCCCGAGAACCAGATTGTGTGCGACACCGTGTGGCACGAGATGGCGTTTGGCCTAGAGAATCTGGGTGTGTCGCGCGACGAGATGCGCCGCCGTGTTGCCGAGACCAGCTATTTCTTTGGTCTGGAGGACTGGCTCCACCGCGATACCGATACGCTTTCGGGTGGCCGCAAGCAGCTGCTGTCGCTTGCCGCCGTCTTGGCGCTGCGTCCGCGTGTGCTGTTACTCGACGAGCCCACGTCTCAGCTCGATCCCGTTGCCGAGAAGAATTTTCTGCACGCGCTGTTTCGCGTGAACCGTGAGCTGGACTGCACGGTTGTTGTGGCGACGCATCAGCCTCGCCCAATGCTCGAATACGCGACGTGTGCGTACCGGATTGAGGACGGCCGCGTGCGCGAAGTGGCGGATATGGCTTCTTTGGGACGCCGAGAATCGCTGTTTTCCGACGACATGTTGGGGTGGGGTGCCATCCGATGTGCAAAAAACGGAGTATTCAGCAGGCGTGAGGACAATTTGGGCTCTCTGAAGCCGCCCGGGGACATATCGAGCGCGAAAAAAAGTTCGGAATTGGACAAATCGTCCAATTTTGTGGCGCAAACGTCGCTCGAGAACGGCTCGGAAGCCTTCCCGCGCACGGATGGAAGCAGAATACTCCAAAAAATGCACGGCGGGTCGGCTACCACCCTGTCGGAAGGCTGGTTTCGCTACGATCGCGCGGGCGGTTGGGTGCTGCGCGGGCTCGATGTGACGTTTTCAGCCGGCGCGGTGCATGCGGTCGTGGGCGGAAACGGCTGCGGTAAGTCGACGATGCTCTCGGTGCTGGCGAAGACCGCCAAGCTGCAGCGTGGTCGCATGGTGCGTGGGGCGGCTTCGGCGGCACTGCTGCCGCAGAATCCCAAGGCATTACTGGTCGCCGAAACGGTGCGCGACGAGCTGATGGAATGGGCCTCGACCTGCGGATATGACGAGAACTTGGCGCGGGAGCGCGCGGCGCAACTGGGGTTGGACGGCCTGGAGACGCGCCACCCCTACGACCTCTCGGGCGGACAGCGCCAGCTGCTCGCACTGGCAAAGCTGCTGCTGATCGGCCCCGAGCTGCTGCTGCTTGACGAGCCCACGAAGGGCTTGGACCTGGAGAGCCGCCGCATCATCGCCCGTGCCCTGCGTGACCATGCGAAGGTTGGCGGCACCGTCATCATGGCCACGCACGATCTGGATTTTGCCGAGCAGGTTGCCGATGACGTTGCCATGATGTTTGACGGTGAGATTGCCTGCATGGAGTCCCCGGCCGACTTCTTTGCCGACAACGTGTTCTATAGGGCGTGATGGGATGACGGACTGTCGTTTCTCGCGCTTGCTTGCAAAACTGGAGATGCCGCTGCTGCTGGCGGTTCCCGCAGTGATGACTGCGGCGTTGCTGGCGGGTGTTGAGCAGGCAGCGCTTGCCATGCTGGTTGTGGTGGCGCTCGTGCTCGCGCTGTTCTTTGCGGGTTACGAGGCATCTCGTCCGGGTTTGCGCCAGATTATGCCCACGTTGGTGCTGGCGGCGCTGGCGGCGGCGGGGCGCATCCTGTTTGGGCCCATTCCCGACTTTAAACCGGTGAGTGCCATCGCCATTATCGCGGGGGCGACGTTGGGTCGACGCAACGGCTTCATGGTCGGTGCGCTGGCAGCGTTGACCAGCAATTTCTTTTTTGGACAGGGCATGTGGACGCCATGGCAGATGTATGCCTGGGGTCTGGTTGGCTATGTTGGCGGCGCGCTGGCGCATGCGGGCGCGTTCGACCGCGCCGACGGCACCGTGCGATTGCCGGCGCTACTGGCGTACGGCTTTGCGTCGGGCTTGCTCTATGGCGTCGTGATCAACGCGTATGACATCATTGGTTTTGTGCAGCCGCTCACGTGGGCGGGAGCCGTGGCGCGTCTTGCCACGGCAGTGCCGTTCGATATCACACACGGCCTCGCGACCTGCGTGTTCTTGGCCGCCTTGTACAAGCCTTGGTGCCGTCGCATTAACCGTGTCGTCGTGAAATACGGGCTGTAGGGCATTTTGCGTTCCCTCACGAACTTGCGGTGGAATAGTTCTTGTTTTTGGCTATTTGCTGCCCAAACAGGAACTATTCCACCGCAACTTATAGGGGGAGAGGGGTCACATGATCTGTTTTCCTCTGTCCCCCAGGAATTACTTGGCGCTAGAGCTCTAGCGTGAGGGTAACGGGGCAGTGGTCGCTGCCAAAGATGTCGCCGCGGATGCCGGTGTCGCGTACGTTGTCGGCGATTGCGTCGCTTACCAGGAAGTAGTCGATGCGCCAGCCGGCGTTGTTCTTGCGGGCATTAAAGCGGTAGCTCCACCAGCTGTAAACGCCCTCGACGTCGGGGTTTGCCGCGCGCCAGGTATCGGTAAAGCCGGCGTCGAGCAGTTCGGTAAACTTGCCGCGCTCCTCGTCCGAAAAGCCTGCGTTGCCGCGGTTGGACTTGGGGTTCTTAAGGTCGATCTCCTCGTGCGCAACGTTAAAGTCGCCGCAGGTCACGACGGGTTTGCCGGTCTCGCGCTCAAGCGCGCTCAAAAAGTCGCGGTAGGCATCGTCCCAGGCCATGCGCACGTCGATGCGGGCGAGTTCGTTTTGCGCGTTGGGAGTGTAGACATCCACAAACCAGAACTTGTCGAACTCCAGCGCGCAGACGCGGCCCTCGGTTGCGGCTTGGGCGACGAGCTCGGCCGCCTCGCCCTCGCCGGTGTGGGGTAACAGCGCGTCGGCGTGCAGCACGCGCAGCGGTTCCTGGCGGCTAAAGACCGCAGTGCCCGAATAGCCTTTACGCTCGGCGTAGCTCCAGGTTTGGTGATAGCCGGGCAGGTCAATATCAACCTGGCCTTCTTGCAGCTTGGTCTCTTGCAGCGCCAGGATATCGACGTCGAGTTCTTGCGCGATCTGGATAAAGCTCGGGTCCTTTTTGAGCACGGCGCGCAGGCCGTTGACGTTCCACGAGGCGAAAGTGTAAGTCTGAGACATGGTGTCCTTTCGACGGGGTTGGCAGGCTTAAGATTAACGCAACAAGAGCGGGGCGGAGTCCGCGAGTGATAGTGCGAACGCCGCCGTCCCGGAGACACGGACGGAGGACTCATATGACGCAGGCGATAACGGACTCCAAACAGGCCTCCGCCGCGCTGGCGGAGCTGTTTGGCACCCACAAGCGCGTGGTCTTCTTTGGCGGCGCGGGCGTTTCCACGGCGAGTGGCATCCCCGATTTCCGCAGCGTGGACGGCCTATATCACCAACAGTTTGCCTACCCGCCCGAGACCATGCTCTCGCATAGCTTTTACGAGGTGCACCCGGCCGAGTTCTTCGACTTCTACCGCACCAAGATGATCGCGCTTGGCGCCAAGCCCAACCGCTGCCACACCAAGCTGGCCGAGCTGGAGCGCGCCGGCAAGCTAAATGCCGTGGTGACGCAAAACATTGACGGCCTGCATCAGATGGCCGGCTCACAGCGCGTGTTCGAGCTGCACGGATCGGTCCATCGCAACATTTGCCAGTCGTGCGGCGCGGTCTATAGCGCCGAGTGGATTTGCTCGCGCGAGCACGAGGACGCCGCGGGCGTGCCCGTGTGCCCCGCGTGTGGCGGGCGCATTAAGCCCGATGTGGTGCTCTACGAGGAGCCGCTCGATGAGCACGTGCTGACCGGCGCCGTTGCCGCCATCGCCGCGGCCGATGCCCTCATTGTGGGCGGGACCTCGCTCGTGGTGTATCCGGCGGCGGGCCTTACGCGTTACTTTACCGGCGATACGCTGGCCATTTGCAATCTTGCTCCCACCGATCAGGATGCAAATGCCGACCTGCTGATTTCTTGCGACATCGCTGCCGCGTTTGCGTTCTAGCCCGCGTGCGCGGATACAATAGAAAGACTGAGTGCAAAGCGACCCCGCCGCCAGCTCCCCAAGCTCGGCGGCGTGGGCATTTTAGGAGGATGTTCATGGCGAACGACAGCAAGACATGGCGGTGCGGAAAGTATGAGCTCAGCTTTGACCGTCCGCGCATCATGGGCGTCCTCAACGTGACGCCCGATTCGTTTAGCGATGGCGGGGAGCACTTCGACCCGGATGCCGCCATCGAGTACGGCCTGGCGATGCTCGACGCCGGCGCCGACATCATCGACGTGGGCGGCGAGTCCACGCGCCCCGGCTTTACCCCGGTCAACCCAGACGAGGAGGCTCGCCGCGTGCTGCCCGTGGTGCGCGCGCTGGCCAAGGAGGGCGCCATCGTCTCGATCGACACGCGTCATGTGGCGGTTGCCAAGGCGGCCGTGCGCTGCGGCGCCTCGATCGTCAATGACGTGACCGGCTTCACCGATCCCAAGATGGTCGAGTTTGTTAAGACGAGCACCTGCGGCGTCATCGTGATGCATGCCGGCGAGGTCGCCGCGCCCGCACGCACACACGCAACGGTGCAGCTCGATACCTCGGCAGCGGCGTTTGTTGCCGAGAAGGCGCGCGAGGCGGCTGCCGAGGCCGCGCGTGAGGCCGAGAAGCCGGCTCGCCGCCGTCGCGGCAAGTTGCTGGGCGAGCCTAAGCCGGAGGCCAAGCTTCCGGGCGGCGTGGTGCAGCCCTCGTTGCCGTTTGGCGAACCGGAGCCCACGTCCGAGCCTTCAAGCGAGCAGGAGACGCCGGCCGCCGAGCAGGCTACTGCCGCCGAGACCGTCGCGCCCGCGCCCGAGGCCACTCCCGCAGCCACCGAGGCCGCATCGGAGTCCAATGACCGCCTGGCCGCCATGATGCGCCGCAGCGCCCGCCGCGAGGAAGCCTACGTGCCCACCTCGCAGCTCCGCCGCTTCACCCTGCCCGATTCGGCGCCCATCATGCGCCGCGTCATGGGCTTTCTGTCCGACCAGGCCCGCACGCTCATCCATGCCGGCGTGTCGCGCGACCGCATCTGCATTGATCCTGGCCCGGGCTTTGGTAAGTCGGCTAACGAGGACATCGTCATCCAGCGCGAGACTGCCAAGATGGCGTCACTGGGCTATCCGCTCATGTGCGCCGTGTCGCGCAAGCGCTTTGTGGGCGCCGTCTCGGGTGTGACCGAGGCCGCCGAGCGCGATGCCGCTACGTTTGGCGTGTGCCTGGGCGCCATCCAGGCCGGTGCCAACATCGTGCGCGTGCACGACGCCGCGGGTTTTGCGCAGTTCCTGAACGGCTACTGGGCGGTTGCCAAGCCGCAGCCGCGCCGCGCGTTTGTGGCCGTGGGCTCCAACCTGGGGCATCGCTGCGACAACATTCGCGCCGCACGCGAGATGATCGCCGAGATTCCACTCACCTGCGTGTCCAACTCCTCCAAGATCTACGAGAGCGAGCCTGCCTACGAGACGCGCCAGGACGCGTTTGCCAACGCCGTCATCGAGATCAAGACCGAGCTGGCGCCGTTGGTGCTGCTCGACGAGCTTATGAAGATTGAGGCCGAGCTGGGGCGTGACCGCTCCAAGAAAGCCAAGGTCAACGGCCCGCGCACCATCGACCTGGACCTGCTGTGGATGGACGGCGAGACCCACGGCGGCAAAAAGCTGCGCCTGCCGCATCCGCTGATCGGCGAGCGCGATTTTGTGCTGGTGCCGCTCGAGGACTTGATGCACGATCCGGCGCGGTTCTTCCGCTACAACGGCGTCGAGGTTAAGGAGCCCGAGGACCGCGTGGGCCATATCGTGGGCGAATTGGGGCGTATGTAGATGATCGAGATGAATGCTGTTGTTGCCGGTACCGAGCTTGACGCCGCGCGCGACGCGGGCCGCGAGGGTGCGTCCGCGGGCTGGTGCGCTTGGAGCGCGGGCGATGCTTCGCTGACGTTTTCGCTGGTCGTGCGCCCGGACGTGAACATGCATGCCTTCCACGGCCTGCCGTTTGTGGCGGCGATGGGCATGATGGATGCGCTTGTGGGCACGGCTTCGACGCCGGGGTTGGGCCTTGCCGGTAAGGTGGGTATCCAGTGGCCGAGCGATATCGTGTGCGGTGCGCCTGCGTTTGAGACGTCGCTCGCGCGTGTTGCCGTGAACGGCGGTGCCGGTGCTGCGGGCATGTTCGGTGCCGTGACGGTGGATATTGAGCGTTCGGCGTTGAGCGAGCTCGGTGTGGGTGTGGCTGACGAAGCGCTGGTCGAGGCGCTGGCCGCCGCCGTGTTGACCCGCGTGGATGCCTGGGCGGTTGTCGCCAACACGCCACAGGGTGCTGCCGGTCCGCTGGCCCCCGTGCTGGGCGAGTACTTCGACATGGTGCCGCTGCTCGGTCGCCAAGTTGCGGCGGTGTCGCCCAACGGCTTGCCGCTTGCGGTCGGTGTGTTTGCGGGCCTGGACATCTGGGGCCGCGCGACCATCAAGACCGATGCCGGCGAGCAGGAGTTTCCGCCCGAGGCCGTACGGATTCGCGGACTGTAACGCGAGGCGCCCGCGCTCAAAGATAGCGATGACAACAAGACCCTCCTCGGCTGTGCCGGGGAGGGTCTTGTTGTCTGGGGAATGGGCTGTCAGCACCCTATTCCTCAAAACTGAAAATCTTTCGATTTTGAGGAATAGAATTAAGCCAGCTCGGCCTTTAACGAGGTATATTCGTTGCAGAGTCTATTCCTCAAAACTGAATAATTTTCGTTTTTGAGGAATAGCGATAGAAGACCGCAGGGAGGCACCAATGAAACTCATCAATAGAACGTCATATATGGACACGTTGACGAGCCTTATTGGCGTACCGGACATCAAGGTCATAACGGGCATTCGCCGTAGCGGTAAGTCAAAATTGCTCGAGGCCCTCCGCGATTACGTGGAGGCAAATCTGTCCAATTCGAATGTCATCCATATCAACTACAACCTCGATGAGTTCGAGGGCCTGCTCGAATATCATGCCCTGCTCGCCTATGTGAAAGAGCATCGAGTGTCCGACAAGCAAAACTTCCTGCTTATCGACGAGGTTCAGATGTGCGACGGCTTTGAACGTGCGATCAACAGCCTCCATGCATCCGAGCAGTACGACATTTTCATTACCGGATCGAACGCTTTTTTGCTGTCGAGCGATCTGTCGACGCTCTTTACGGGGCGCACGTTTGAGATCGAGGTGTTCCCATTCTCGTTTGAGGAGTATCGCTTCTATGGCGACGAGGGTGAGGTCGATCGCGACTTCGATGAGTACGCGAGAACCGGGGGCATGTCCGGCTCTTACCCTTATCCACTGCAGGAGCAGCGCTATCAATATCTCTCCAATGTCTTCAAAACGCTCATCGTGAGGGATATCGTGCAGCGGCATAACGTGAGAAACGAATCGGCGCTGCTGCGTATTGCCGACTACATGATGGACAACGTCTCCAACATTACGTCGGCGCGCAACATTACGGACGTTTTGAATGCGGATGGGCTCAAGATAACGAACAAGACGGTCGGTGCGTACATGGGGTACCTGTGCGATGCGTTTGCCTTCTATAAAGTTCGTCGATATGACATTCGCGGCAAGAAATACCTTAAGAGCGGCGAGAAGTATTACCTGGCAGACCACGCGTTCAAATACGCACTGCTCGGTACACGCGATATGGACTGGGGTCGCGTGTACGAGAACATGGTGGCCATCGAGCTGCTGCGCCGCGGATATGAGGTATACGTCGGCGTACTCTATAAAAAGGAAATAGACTTTGTAGCAATCAAGCGAAGCGAGAAGCTCTACATTCAGGTGAGCGACGACATTAGCTCGGATAAGACGTTTGAGCGGGAGATCTCGCCGCTCTTGAGCATTGGCGACGCGTACCCCAAGATGATTCTCGCCCGCACGCATCACGAGACCACGGACCGCGATGGGGTGCAGATTGTGGACCTGGCGAGGTGGCTTTGCAGCGAGGCGTAGCAGAAAGCTCTATTCCTCAAAACTGAAAAATTTTCGATTTTGAGGAATAGAGCTGCTGCGCTGTCTGTCCTACTGCTCGCGATTGCGCCGCGCTCGGCTAAGGCCCCTGTCCTACGCCAGCTCCTGCATGCGGCGGTAGATTTCGCAGATGCCCTTAATGGTAAGTTGTCCGTCGACCACGTCGAAGGCGTCGGTCGAATCGGCGACGACGCCGGCGAGGCCGCCCGTGGCGATAACGGTGGCGTCCTCACGACCCAGCTCGCGCTTCATGCGCGCGACCAGGCCCTCGGCCATGGCTGCGGCGCCCGTTACGGCGCCGACCTTGATGCACTCCTCGGTATCGCGGCCGATGGCGTGCTCGGGCGCCTCGAGCGGAACGCTGGCGAGCTTGGCAGCTCGGGCGGCGAGCGCGTCCATCGAAATGCGGATGCCCGGCGCAATCGCTCCGCCAATGTAATAGCCGTCCTCGTCGATGACGTCGATATTGGTTGCGGTGCCAAAGTCCACCACGATCGCCGGGGCGCCGTAGAAGGTCTCGGCAGCGACGGCGTTGGCGATGCGGTCGGCACCAACGGCCTGGGGACGCGCCGCCCGCAGCTTGGTCACGGCGGCCGTCTGCGGCCCAATGACGATAGCGTCCGCCGCGATGCGGTTGGCCACGGCGTGCCACTCGCGCGAGAGCTGCGGCACCACGCCAGCAAAGGCAATCGCGTCGACCGCGTCGAGCGAAAGATCGTACATCTTAAAGAAGCCCATCAGACGCACGTGGATCTCGTCGGCGGTATAGGAGCGATCGGTGGGCATGCGCCACGACTGCACCAGCTCGTCTCCGTCAAACAGGCCCATGGCCGTCTGCGTGTTTCCCATATCGATAGCGAGCAGCATGTCTACTCCCAGTGTTGGCATAAAAGGACGCGCACCATTGTATACGCGCCGCCCGCGCTACGCCACGATTTGCCAGCGCGGAACAATCACGTAGCTCAGGTCGTTGCCGGGGATAAAGATGTGCTCGCCGGGGTGAAGGTCGGCCTGTTCGCCGCAGACAACGTGGCGGTTCTCAATCCACGCGCCAGCGGGGTTGTGAACGCTTGCGCGCAGCGAGCTATCCTCGCGTATGCGCAGGTCGAGCGCCTGTCTGCCGATATCGGCGCTGCTGAGGATAATGGCTTTGATGCCTGCGCCATCCTCGGTCGTATCGAACGCGCGCGGGTCGCGGCCCAGGCGGCACGCGCGACAGCCGTCGAGGGGCACCGTCTTCCAAAGTGCCTCGCTGCCGGGTATCGGGCGGTCGCCGGCGGGTGCGATGGAAATCTCGAGCGCGAGCGTGCGGTTGAGCCCGACGGGCATGGGGGCGCTGCTTGCTGGCGGCTCAATCTGCATGCTGCCGAATCCCTGCTCGGCGGTGGCGGCGCCCAGGTCGGCACGGTTGAGTTCCATGTCGTGGGCGATGCCGTACAGCACGGCGGCGAGCTGCGGCCCCAGGTAGTGGTTCACGATATAGCTTGCCTGCTCGCGCACGATGACATCGCGATCGGTACGGCCGCTTTTCTTTTGGAGCCAGTTGAACATCCAGCAGGCCTTGCCCAGGTTACGGCGGAGCGTTTGCCGTAGCAGGCGAAACTCGACGAGGCCGTTTTCGTTGCCGGCAGCGGCGGCGGCCAAGGCAAGTGTGGTGTCGTCGACGGCGTGGATGGTCCCACCAGGCGTGGTCGCCGTGCTGCACTCCCAAATCCAGCGGGCGAGCAGCTGGCCGGCCTGTTGCCAGGCGGCCGAGTCGTCCGCGGCGATCGGGGCGCGCCGCGCGGATGCATCTTCGGCGCGACCTTGGGTGAACTTCCAGAGCCAACCGGTGCGTGCGAGCTCAACGCGACACGCGGGCATTGCGCCCACCTGTCCCGCCAAAATGTCGACATTGCCTTCGATAGCGGTGAAAAACGTGCGTTTGGCCAGGTATTTGACCCAGTCGGCGCCCGCCTTGCGATTGGCCGGCTTGGGTGTTGAGGGAATGCTGCCGAGCTGCGGCTCGGCAAGCGGAAGCTCGGCATCTGAAGCTTCCGAATAACCGGGCGCGTCCAGCAGCGTACCGATGCGGCGCTGCGTCTTTGCAAAATTGCGATTACGGACGATGGGCTGAAAGGCGTCCCAATCGCCGCGGTCGATAAAAGCGAGCGTGGCAGGGTCGATGCCGCCACGCTGGTCGTATGAGCCCATCTTGATACAGGTGCTGCGCAGCAGGGCGCTTTCGTTTTCGAGCACGGCATATTGCAGGCAGAGCATGCCGATCTGGCGACGCAGCAGCTTGGGATCGGGCTCGCGGGTGTCGGGTGCGCTGACTTCGATGCCCGCTGGTTCGTCTGCCGCGCTCCAAGGATCGCAGCCCCCGTGCTCCAAAAACAGCAGGCAGGCAGCGGCACTTCCCGTCAGCGCGCGGGGCCGAAACTCGGCATCGTTCGCCATACTGCCGCAAAGCACCTGCTCGGGCGAGGCCGAGCGGCGACGCACCGTAAAGTAGTCGCCCAAAAAGCTCTCGAGTTCGTCGCGGACGCGCTCTGCGGCAGCTCCCGTGCCGGCCTGAGCGAGCACCTCGCTTACCTGCGCGCCCGCGCGATACCAATCGACGTCGATGGCGTAGGCGACCTCGTCACCGAGTGCCTGGGCGCACCATGTGCCAAAGCCGCGGCTGGTCAGGGCATCGAGCTGCTCAAACAGCTCGGCATAGGCATTGTGGGGCGCGGCGCTGGCCATGGGATGTCCTTTCGTGATTACTTAGCTTCGCAGGGTATCAGATGCCGTCCATGATGGTGCGCGCGACCGTGAGCGGTGGGCGACGTCGTTCAGCTGAAACGCGCAGTGCAGGTGTGCGGTCGCGTCCGGGTAGGCTCGCCGACAAGTTGGACGAGCGGACGGAGGATGCCATGGATGCCCAAGGTGTGGTGAACAGTGTGTGGGAGCCGCTGCGCCGCGCGGCCCGCGGATGGCTGGATGCCGAGGCCGAGCTGGATCGATTTGCTGCACGCGTGGAGTGCGTGCTCGCTCCACGGCCTGGCGCGGCCCGCGCGGCGGGGGACCAGGCCGCCGGCGACGAGACGTTCGCCACGCCGCTGGCGCCGATGCCGTCGCAGCAGACGATGCTGGTGGATGCCGCAACGGCCGCGATGTCCGCGCTGCCGGAAGTTCCCGCGCAAACGCAGCTGCCGTTTGCCGAGCTCATCTACCCCATGCCGGGCACGCGCCACGCGAGCACGCTGGTGTATCGCGCGGGCGGGCGCGTGTTCAAGATTGCGCTGGATGCGGCTGCGGCTGCCCGGCTGGCGCGCGAGGCTCGGTTTTTAGCCGGGCCGCTGTCGGGCTACGCGTGTTTTGCCGATGTGTATCGGCTGGGCTCGGTTCGCGATGTGCGTCTTTCGACCGAGCCGCTCGCGTGCCTGTCCGAGCAATATATTGCGGGCTTGCCAGCCGATGCGTGGGTCGAGCGGCATGCGCAGGGACTTGGGCCGGGGTCGGTGGCGCGCGAGCAGATCGTGGGCGCACTCTATGACCGGCTGCTCGAGGCACTCGCCATTGTTCATCGCGCCGGGATTATCCATCGCGACATCCACCCGGGAAACATCCTGGTCGACGATGCCGGCGCCGTGCATCTGATCGATTTTGGTTGCGCGATCACACTTGCCGAGGCCGATGCCGCCGCGCGCGAGCCGGCGCTGCGCGAATGCGTGCTCAGCCGCGGCTTTGAGGCGCCCGAGGCCCATGTGGGCGGGCCGTATGCGCCCAAAACGGATCTCTATGCCGCTGCTGCCGTGGCGGCGCAGCTTGCCTACGGCACCCGCGACGTTACCGAGTTGCCGCCGACGCCGCTGGGGCGTCGCTTGGCCCGCGCGCTGGGGTAGGGAGCGGGCGCCGGGCCCGCGCGTCGCCGCCCACGTTTTCAGCTGAATTGCGCGATGTCCCGGCGCTTTGGCCTCCTGCCACACTGTCGCCAACAAGGTGGGCATCCAGAGCTCGCCACACCAACCGAAAGGATCAATCATGAATCGCTTCGAAAACGTCCCGACCACCATTCTCGGCACCGGATATCTCAACGAGCCGCACATGAGCGTGGTTTCGGTTAACGACTGCTCGTCTTCTGTCGCCGGTGTGATGGCCCAGATGAACCGCGGTCGTGCGCACTTTAAGCAGAAGGTTTGCGAAAACGCTAAGGCCCGTGAGCTGGTGGACATTGCGATGGTCAACGTGGCGAGCGATGTGCAGGTCATGCGCCTGCGCGATGTCGTGTCCGGCGAGGGCGACGGGAGCGATGCCGGGCCTGCCAGCGCTGCCGCCGATGCCCTGTCCGCACCCGACCTGGACGAGGCCGATGTCGCCTTTGTCCCCGTTAAGGACCTGCCCGACATTACGCTCAAGGCCCACGGCCTCACCCGTCTCAACGATGGCATCGTGCGCGCCCTCAACTTGGTGCACGACCACGCCCAGCGCCAGCTGCGCGCAGGCATCAATGTTAAGCGCTCGCTCGTGCTCATCTACACCGATGGGCGCGACGAGCCAGCCGGCAATGTGGACGAGGCTGCCGAACTTATCGCCAAGATGGTCGCAAAGGACCAGGTAAAGGTGGTGTTCCTGGGCTTTGGTGACTTTGACCGCGCGACGGCCGAGCAACTCACCAAGAGCTGCGGTGGCTATTTTGAGGCTAACTTTGACGCGAGCGACGGTGTGCCGTTCGACCGCTTCTTCCACTTTATGAGTGAGATCGCGTGCGGCATGAGCCAGCTGGCGCCCGGCACGGCGATCGCCACGTCCGAGACCTTCGACGGCGATGACGACGACATTCGGTTTGTGTGCACCGATGGCGTGACCACGTTCGAAGAGTTCTGCAAGTAGGGCATCTGCCAGTGCATGTATCCCAGCAAACCCCGGACGCGGTGCCGGACGGACCAGAGCCCGCCGCGCCCGGCTGGTACGGATAGAAAGGACAGCCATGTTGATTCATTACGAGGCCAGCGTGACCGGCCCCAGTCATAAGCTGCAGGGACGCAGCAACCAGGATTGCCACTGCGTGCGCGTGGTGGAGATGCTTCGCACGGAAGAGGCAGTCGATGCGGCTGAATCGCGCGAGACCCCTGCCGCTCCTACGTCTGGCCGGGCGATTGTCGCCGCTGTTGCGGACGGCGTCTCGTCCATGATTTTGAGCGGCGAGGGCGCCCATCTGGCAAGTGAGGCCGCGGTCGACGCGGCTGCCAAGGCGTTCGTGCGCGGCGAGCTGGCACCGGGCGATGCTTCGGCCCTTAAGGGCGTGTTCGAGCGCGCCCTTCGCGCCGTAGCGGATGTCGCTGCCGGCGAGCCCGCTGCCGACATCGCCTCGTTTGCCTGCACGCTGTGCCTGGTGGTGTGGGATGGCGCGCGCGTTTGGTATGGCAATGCCGGCGACTCCGGTGCGATTGCGGTGGATGCTGCGGGCGCGCCGTTTACGCTGACGCATCTGCACCGCGGCCCGCTTTCGTGCCAGGTGTTTCCCCTGCATGATACCTATCACTGGGAGTTTGGCTTTGCCGCGGGCGCTGCTGGCGTGCTCATGGCGACCGACGGCATGCTCGAGAAGTTTGCCGACTGGGAGCCCGGTGCCTATGGGGCGCCGACCGACTTTAACCGCGATGCCATCGACCTGTTTATGGCGTGCGATATCGACGCGGAGGACGTGCCGGCGCTCTGCGGCGGTGCGGCGGATTATCTGCGTGCGCTGCCTGCGACCTGCGTGGATGACGACAAGACGGTGGTGGCGCTCATCAATACCGATGGTGATTTGCTGACGGGTGCGGACGAGGGCGCCGCCGAGGACGTGACTGCCGAGCGCTTGGCCGCGATGGGTGCGTCCTTTGCGGACGCGGACTGCGACCTGGTCGTGCTGCCGTGGCGCGACGAGCTCCGCCTGCGTGCCAGCGATGTTGCCCGCGACGTGGGCGGCAGCTTTAGCGTGGAGCTCGAGTACCAGCTCATGTGCGGTGTGGCGCTCGACCGCGCGCTCGAGCTGGCTGCCGCCGCCGCTGTCGAGCGCGCCGAGACGTATCGCGTGTTCGAAGACTGTGTGATCGGCGAGTTCGAGGATTTTGAGGCCGTTGTCGCGACTGGCGATGATGCCGCGTTTGACGAGATGGAATAGGAGATTCGCATGTACGTGTACGACAGCGACGGTACCGTCGTTGAGCTGGGCGATGTGATCAACGCGGGCGGCGAGGGCGAGGTACGCGCCGTCGTGGGCGATGGCGCCACGGTGGCCAAACTCTATCGCGAACCCACGCCCGAGCGCCGTGCCAAGATCCAAAACATGGTCGCGCTTCACGATAAGATTATGGCCGTGCGGGCCGGCGTGCTTCGCGCCGTGTGCTGGCCGCGCCAGGCGCTCTATGCCGATTCCGAGGCGGCGGAGTTCATCGGCTTTTTGATGCGCCGTGCGCCCGTGGGCAGCGTGGCGGCAAGCGAGCTCTACCGCTATCCGCGGGCGGCCACGGGCCTGTCGGCGCTGGCCTGCGTCGATGCGCTGATCGCCCTGACGCGCGTGCTCGATGCTCTGCACCATACGGTGGTGAACGGGCGTGCGCTGGTGGTGGGCGACCTTTCGGGCGATAACGTACTGGTAGCACCCGACGGTGGCGTACACCTGATTGACGCCGACACCTTTTACGTGCAGCGCGGCGGTGCGCATCCGTGCGTAGCCTGTGCGCCAGGCGTGGCGGCGCCCGAGCTGATCGCCGCGGCTCACGGTCGTGCGTATGCCCAAATGGAGGCCGCGGGCGAGCCCACGTTTACCGTGGCCACCGACCTGTTTGCCCTGGCGGTGCTGGTGTTTCGCATGCTGGGCAACGGCGTCCATCCTTTTGAAGGTGCTGTTGAGCCCGATGCGGAAGGTGAGTATCCGCTGCCGCCCGCGGTCGATTGCCAGGTGCGTGATGGACGCTCGCCCTTTACGGGCACGGCGTCCGGGGTGGGCCTATTTGCCTGGGCGCTGCCACTTGGACACGTGCCGCCTCTGCTGAGCGAAGCCTACGAACGTTCGCTGTTTAGCGGGGCCGATGGTGCGAGTCGTCGCGTGACTGATGCCCAGTGGGGCCGCCTGTTGCGTGACTACCGCGCTCACCTGGTCGAATGTGGGCATGGGCATGTGTTTCATCGCGGATTTGTAACGGCTGCGGGGGCACCGGCCTGCCCGTACTGTGCTGCCGATCGCCGCGTGGCGCGCATGGCGCAGGCGCCGGCTGCATAGGGGTGTGCGATGTTTGCGCGTGTGCCGATGGGTTGCGCTGCGGGCAGGCGGTTGCGCGAACGGCGCGCGATGCCCGCACGTTGACGGTTGCTTCCTGCGCGTATCTGGCTCACCGTCAGGCACTCAATCAGTGCGAACGCGGGCTGTACGATTTGATCGATACCGCGCTTGCCCGCCGCGAGCCCTCGGTGGTGTTGCCGGGCGTGGGCAGCTTCGCTCGCGCGGCGGAGCTCTACCACCTGGTGTGCCACGACCGGCCGGGCTACATCTACGCCAGCCGTACCATTTGCGGGAGCGACCCCGGGCCGACGTCGGGCGACGTACGGCTCGACTTTGTCTATCGCATGGAGCCCGAGGCCGCGGCCCGTGCGCTGCGCAAGATGGAGCGCCGTGCCACCCGCCTGCTGCGACGCGTGGATCGCACGGCCCCCGCGGGCGTCATTGCGCTGCAGGTGCATGATCTGCTGCTGCGAGACTTTACCTACACCTACCAGGGCACGGCGTCCCGCGAGATGCCGGATGAGGCGGACGGAGCCGATGATTGCCATTTTGCCCACGCCGCGCTGATCGGGCGCAACGCCGTGTGCGACGGTTGGTCGCTCGCGTACAAGTACCTGCTCGATCGCGTGGGCGTGGCGAGCGCGGTGGTGTGGGGCCAGGCGGGCGATGCCGAGAACCCGGCAGGCAATCACGCGTGGAATGTCGTGGATATTGCCGATAAGCTGGGCGGATGCCATCGCTGGTCGCATGTCCATGTGACATGGGACGGCACGTGTTCGGTGCCCGGCGTTGTCTCGCATGGCAACTTTGGGCTGAACGGGCGCCAGGCTGCGGCAACTCATACGGTTGAATCGCCCGGCTTTGATCCGGTTTGCGCGGCGGCGGATTATTACCGCGCGCATGGCCTGCAGGTGAGATGCGCGTCGCAGGCGGTTGAGCTGGCGCGCCGTCTGGGGTATCCGAACGCGGGGTTCGAGCTGCAGCTTCCTCCTTGCGGGGATGCGGATGCACAGGCGCAGTGCCAGGCGGTTACCAAACGCCTGAGCCGGGAGTTTCGCGTGCCGGTACGCACGAGGCTCATCCCGGAGCGCCGGGTGGTCCTGGTCTTCCCGTCTCCAAGGGTGTTTAAGATATGAAGGAATTATGCTCTACGAGATTTTCCTTGCCGCTTACCGAACTCCCGCGTAATATTCTTTCTCGCGCACATGAGGCGCCCAGACATTGCGGGGTGGAGCAGTCTGGTAGCTCGCCGGGCTCATAACCCGGAGGTCGTAGGTTCAAATCCTGCCCCCGCGACCAAGACTTTTAGCAGCTCAGAGGCATTGTTCCTCTGGGCTGTTTTCTTTTTCGTCTTTCAATCTTGGTCGAATTTTGGTCGAAATCAATTTTAAACAGCTTATTTTAGACAGGGCACCTGCCTGAACCAGCTAGCACAGAAACAAGGGAGTAGGGATTACAGGTTGTAGGATGCCGACAGACAAGCACCGTGCTGCCTCAAATCCGCATGGAGCTTGGCCGGGGCCGTCTCTTTGCCTCAGGGCAGGCGGTGAGCTCAGGCAATCGAACCTCTTCGCATTTGTTCTCTAGAAACTGAGCGACACCCTCCTCGCAATTAATGTTGCCGTTATATGCGGAATATCAGAAGAGAGATCGCGGGGCGTAAGTCAGTGCATGAAGGGCTGCCCGTCGTTTTGATAATGACATAATTAAGTGGCAAACTAAAGCGATCGGAGCGACCATGATTCTTGATAGCCTGCGTAACAGCGCGTCTTTTAATGAAACCGACCGAGCTATTGCTACCTATCTGCTCAATCATACCAGCGACCTTAAGACCCTCACTATGGCAAAGCTCGCACAGGAGACTTACACTTCGAACGCGACTATCATCCGCTTTTGCAAGAAACTGGGTCTAAGCGGCTATCGAGAGTTGATCATGCAGCTCATCCAGGAGATAAGCGGAGACTATCTTCTGGCTGCCACCGTTGATCGCAATCGCCCTTTTGACAGCACCGATTCAATTGAGGCCATCGAGGGTAACCTTGCGAATCTCTTGAAGGGCATCATAGATCAAACGAAAATCGAGCTCGATAGCGCCAAATTAAGCATAATCGCCAAGGCGGTTCTTAGCGCCCCACGAATTTACATCTTTGCCAAAGGGGAAAGCTACCTGGCGGGATGCATCTTTCGCAACAATCTTCTTAAGCTCGATCGTCATGTCACCATGGCAGACGACGGAGGCCTGCAGACGCTGCATGTTAAAAACGGCAAGCCCGGCGACCTGTTTTTATTCCTAAGCTACAGCGGCATTCACTATGACTATTCCAAATACGCTGCCACTCTTTCCGAACGCGGAGTCAAGCCGTGTTTAATTACGGCGTTTTCTGATTCGGTGCTCGCCAAGCAATGCGATACTGTCTTGCCCATTCCAAAATCAGAGCGTGTGATTGGAAAGGTGGCCAATTACTCTTCTTTGATTTCGCTCACGTATACGCTTCAGGTTATTTATTCGCTTATATTCAATCAGGATTATCAAGAGAACTATCGTGTAAAACGCGAGGCCGATTCGTTCATCTTCACGAGTTTTGCTGAGATCTAGGCATATAAAAGATGGCCCCAAGGCAATTTTGCCTTGGGGCCATCTTTTGCGCTTTTGGTATTTGGGCGGTTGTTCTACTTCAGCTCAGGCCAATAGCCCTTGTTCGCCTCGATCATGTCGTCCAAGACTTCCTTGGCCACGCGTGCTGAGGGAATCGTGCGATTGAGGGTGAAGGCTTCGAGTGCCTTCTGGTAGGAACCTTCGATAACGGCTTCGACCACAAGGCCTTCACAGGCATCCTGCTGTTCGATAAGGCCCTTATAGAAGCGGGGAATCTTCCCGACGCGAATCGGTTCGGCTCCTCGATCAGTGATGTACGCCGGAACCTCGACTGTCGCGTCGTCCGAGAGGTTCTCGATTGCACCATTGTTGGGTACAATCACCAGCTGGCGATGGCGCAGGTCTTTTGCCAGAGACTTGACGACATCGACAATGAACCTGCCGTGGACGCCTACATAGAACTGCGTGAGATCTACCTTTTCACCACGCTTAAGCGCCGCAGATGCATCGAAGATGCGCTTTTCGCGGCCGTTTACAACCTGCATGCCACGCGTGTTATTGATGTCCATGTACTCCACGCAGGCATCGGGCAACAGGTAATACTGGTAATAGGTGTTGGGGAGGTAATCCTGGAATAGCGTAGAAATCGTTGCCGCATTCTTGA
>ENA-OQIZ01000516-OQIZ01000516.1-human-gut-metagenome-genome-assembly--contig:-NODE-516-length-19320-cov-3.212682_pt1 | contig 19320 bp, 12 predicted proteins | sample MGYA00242593_ERZ504758 | MGnify/ENA primary metagenome ERZ504758 (study PRJEB26092, sample SAMD00036364) | human gut metagenome | host: Homo sapiens | study: EMG produced TPA metagenomics assembly of...
GGTGCGCCACGTCGGCACGTTCTACACCTTCCCGAAGGCGTTGGAGGAGGATGCGACCGCGTTCTGCATGAAGGCGAAGGATTACTATCTGATCCTGTGGCCTTCGGAAAGCATCGGCGGACCCGGCTACTGCCGTATGGCGTATTGCATCGATACGGAGAAGGTGAAGCGTTCGATCGGCGCGTTGGAGCGTTTCGTGCACGAACAGTACGGCAAGTGACGGCAAAAAGACGGCAGCGATGCGGTTGTCCGGCAACGGACAGCCGGACAGCCGGGCAACCGCCAGTACAGGGTCAGACTGATTTTGGGTAGGGGATGCTGGCTGATGCTGGTGAGGTTTGGCGGATGTCGGTGGGGTTCCCGTTTTCGGACAGAATTGGGCTGATTTTGTCTGATTTTGGGGACCCCTGCCGCTGACCGTCTCCCTCCTTCCCTCCTCCCGCCTTCCTGGCCTGTGCCCTGTCGCCTCCGTCAGCCCCTCTCTTCCCCGTTTTCAGACAAATTTCCTTTAATTTTGTCTGATTTTGGGGAGGGGATGCTGGAAGGTTTCAAAGGGGGTTCGAGGGGCTTCGGCGGAGCTTCCCCATTCCCGGACAGAATTGGGCTGATTTTGTCTGATTTTGAGGATGGGAGCTGATTTTGGGGAGGGGCCGATTTTGAGGGGGCCGATTTTGGGGAAGTCAAGGCGTCTGGGCTTTTACTTCCATTCCCTCGGCGCAAGCGATCACGGACGCCCGGCCAGCGTCGGGTCGATATGCATGGTAGGCAGCCTCTGCTCCATCACCTCATTGTTGAAATTCAGGTCGTTCCATGGCACGACCGGCGAATCGGAGTGGATGCCGGCCAGACGCATGTACCAGCAGTCGAGGGCCATGAGCGAAAACATCGCGTCGCCCAGCAGCAGCACGAAGCATACGGAAGTCAGCGAGTAGCGAATCTTCCACAGGATCCGGTTGATGTAGTTCAGCAGGGCGGGCAGAATCAGCCGCATCCATATCACACCCAGCACGCCCCAGAAGAACATGAACTGGCCGCAGGTGCGCCCGCCGATCGACAGCCATTTGCCGGTGTAGTCCCACGCTTTCATGCCGACGGTCACTTCCATGAACCAGCTGCTGAGCCATTCGAACGCGCCGCCCAGCACCGCCGACGACATGAAGATCGTCAAAATGCTCGACTTGTACAGACGGTTCAGGCACACGGAGACGAGTAGGGTGCCGAAACCATAGATTGCGGAGAACGGCCCGTACAGGAAGCTGGCACGATTCTGATACCCGCCGAACACGACGGCGTGATACACCGTTTCGACGGCGCATCCGAACACGCAGCCGACGGCGAACAGCCAGAACATGTTGAAGAAGTTCAGTTCCATGTAGCCCTTGCCGGTGCGATCACGACCGACCATGCCTTCGCGTTCAAGCTCCATGAAGGCGTCGCGCTCGTCCATGCGCCGCAGCGTGCGCTGCAACCGGCGTTCTTCACGCAGACCCGGATCGACCATGACGGACAGCGCCGCCAACAGCAGGAACTGCACCACCTGCACCAGCAGATTCCATCCAACACCGTGCAGGCAGAGGGTGAACATGATCTCGAAGAAGGTGAGCGGCATCAGCACGTATGTCCAGGGCGCGGCGCGATGGCGCTTCTTACGGAGGATCAGCAGCACGCCGAAGATAATCATGAGCACGGAGTTCACGGCGAACAGCGCGGCACCGATCACGGACATGATCACGGTGAGGTTCAGCGGATTGACGTGCCGGTAGCCGAGCGCCACCGCGCTTATGGACAGGATGATTTCTCGCATGACGAGCGGGAAGGACACGATGCCGTCGAATAGCACCAAGTCACCGAAGAAGATCACGATGAGCGGCATGTTCCGTTCCAGATCGCGGGTGTGAGCGTTGTGAGCGGCGCGATGAGCGGCATTGCGAGCATCGTTACGAGCGGTATCCGCCATGTTTTCTCCCTATCTACCCAATACGCTCCAACCTAACAAAGCGGGCATACTTCGGCCTTGGGGTCAGCTTCCGGCAAAACCTGGGCCGCCACCGGCCACGGCACGGAATCGCTTGGCAGCGGAATTGGGGACAGGGTACGATACGCTACTTGTTGCGTAGCGCTACGCAATGCGTAGCATATACTGAGAAGACTTCACAGGCCTTCGCAAGACTTCATAAGGAGACCGATGGGCAACGTACTCGCGATTCTCAAGCGCGATTTCAAACGATTGCTGAAAGTACCGTCCGCGTGGGTGGTGGCGATAGGCCTCGTACTGATTCCGCCGATGTACGCATGGTTCAACATCCGCGGATTCTGGAACCCGTACAAGAACACCAGCGGCATCGAAGTGACGGTGGTGAACAACGACGAAGGCACCACCAACAAGCTCGTCGGCAAAACCAATCTGGGCCTCCAGATCGTCAACCGGCTGAAGGACAACACCCAGCTCGGCTGGAACTTCGCCGACGAACAGAAAGGCATGGAGCGCGTCCTCTCCGGCGAATCCTACGCCACCATCGTCATCCCCAAAACCTTCTCCAAGGATCTGCTCGGCGTCATCACCGGCAGCGGCAAACAGCCGGAACTCAAGTATTACGTCAATGAGAAAGCCAGCGCCATCGCCCCGAAAATCACGGACACCGGTGCCAGCACGGTCGACAACCAAGTCAACAGCACCTTCGTCTCAACCGTAAGCGAAGTGCTCTCCAAAGCGGTGAACACCCTCGACGGCGAAATCACCGACAAGGCCGGCAGCATGCAGACCAGCGCCGTAAGCTCACTGACCGAGGCGCGCGGCACAATCAGCTCCACGCGCACCAAACTCGCCTCACTCATCGCCGACATGGACAGCACTCCCACCAAGACGAAAGCCGCGCGGCAATCCATCTCCAGCCTGCAACAGGCTGCGGTCGACGCGGGCAACAGCCTAAGCGGCACCTCAAGCCTGATCTCCACCACGCAAACCAGTCTGAACGATTTCGCCGCCAAAACCTCCACCGGGCTCGACAAGGGCTCCACGGCGATCACCCAGACCATGCAGCAGGCGACAACCACCATCAACACCGTCACCACCGGACTGACCAACGCCAACGCCACGGCCGGCAACGCGGTCACCACCCTGCAAAACGCCAACGATTCCACGGCCAAAGTACTGGAATCGTTGAACCAACTGCCGATCGTGAGCGCCTTGCCCGAGCTGAAGGACGCCGTCGCGCAATTGCAGCACAGCAACGACAACGCCGCCGAAACGCTGCGCGACATCAAGGCGCTGAACACCAGCACCGGCACAACCATCACCACCGTCTCCGACCTGACCGTGAACGTCAACAACGCCGCCCAGCAATCATTGGAAGCCACCAACACGGCCCGATCGACCATCACCTCCGGTGCCATGCCACAGCTGAACGCCGGTCTGAGCTCGCTGGCCGGCGTAACAGGCACACTCGGCGGTGGCCTGAGCAACCAGACGGCACTAGCCAGCCAAACCGTCACAGTGCTCGACCAGCTCGACAAGGCCAGCGCGGACACCGCCTCCGCACTGCGCACCACCGATAAGGTGCTGGCAAAACTCAGCGACAAACTCGACACCGTCATCACCGACATCAGCGCATTGAACACCTCGAACATGCTGAGTTCCATGTTCGGCACGGACGGCGAACTCGACACCGAGCGCATCGCCGAATTCATGCTCTCCCCCACCGTACTCGACACCAAAGTGCTCTACCCCGTGGACTCCTACGGTTCCGGCATGGCACCGCTGTTCACCAACATGGCACTGTGGGTGGGCGCGTTCGCCCTGGTGGTGATCTTCAAGACGGAAGCCGACGAGGAAGGCATCCCGAACATGACCTCCACGCAAGGTTACATGGGCCGATTCCTGTTCCTCGCCGTATTCGCGGCATTGCAAGGCCTCGCCACCACCGTGGGCAATCTGATACTCGGTGTGCAGACGGTCAATGCGGCCGCGTTCATCCTCACCGGCGTACTCACCTCGCTGGTGGACCTCTCCATCATCTTCTCGCTGTCCACCGCGTTCCTGCACGTGGGTAAAGGCATGTGCATCGCGCTCATCATGCTGCAGATCCCCGGCGCTTCAGGCCTCTACCCCATCGAAATGATGCCGAAGTTCTTCCGCACGCTCTACCCGTTCTTCCCGTTCAACTATTCGATCAAAGCGTTCCGCGAAACCATCGGCGGCTTCTACGACGGGCATTGGGAGCAGAATATCGCCTACCTGCTGCTGTTCAGCATCATCGGCTTCGCCATCGGCCTGATCATCCGACCGCTCATGGCCAACACCAACCGCATGTTCGCACGGCAGATCAAGGAAAGCGACATGATCATCGGCGAGGACGTGCACCTCCCCGGCTCGGAATACCGCATTTCCAACGCACTACAGGCGCTGACGAACCATAGCAGCTACAAGATGTCCATCGAACGCCGTGCCGCGCAGTTCGAAGCGCTCTACCCGCGCCTCAAACGCGGTGCATTGATCGTCGGGCTGGCCGTGCCGATCATTCTGGCCGTCACGTTCTCGCTGACGACCAACACCAAGCTCGAAGCGTTGCTCGCATGGATCATTTGGATCCTGCTCATCATCGGCTTCCTGCTGGCCATCGAATTCATCCGCGACAACCTGCGCAGGCAGCGTGAGCTCGGCAACCTGGATGATGACGAGATCCGCATCGCACTCGCACGACACGAAAGGAAGCACGCCAAATGAGAACAATCGGTAAACTGTTCATAGGCGACGTGCGCCGCCTGACCAGCAACATCGTCTCCATCATCATCGTAATCGGATTGACGGTGATTCCCGGCCTGTTCACCTGGTTCAACATCGCGGCAAGCTGGGATCCGTTCAGCAACATGAAGAACCTGAAATTCGCCGTCGCCAGCGTCGATGAAGGCTACCGTTCCGACCTTCTTCCGGTGAAGATCACCATGGGCGACCAGATCCTCAACACGTTGCGTGCGAATTCGGAGCTCGACTGGACGTTCACCAACGAACAGGACGCGATCAAAGGCACGAAATCCGGCAAATACTATGCGGCGATCGTGATCCCGAAAAGCTTCAGCAAAAGCATGATGACGTTCTTCTCCTCCAATGCGAAAAACGTCAAAATCCGCTACTACACCAACGAGAAAACCAACGCGCTCACCCCGAACCTCACCAATCAGGGCGCGAACGAGGTGAGCACGCAAATCAACCAGATGTTCGTCAAAACGCTGACGGGCACCGCGCTGTCAATCGCCTCGCAACTGTCGGATGACCTGTCGTCGCCCAAGGCGACCGCCGCGTTAAACAACTTCATCACGAACATCGGCACGCTCGCCACCACGCTGCAGGATTCCTCCAACACCATCGGCGATTTCAGCGCGCTCACCACCTCCGCGTCCACGCTGCTCAACAGTTCCTCCGCACTGCTGAAGAACATCTCTGCAACCGGCGCCAGCGCCGGCGATCAGCTGAAATCCGCCAAAAAAGGAGCGACCGATCTGACGGGTGCACTCGACACGAGCACCAACGCGCTGGCCACCGCGCTCAAGCAGAGCGCCTCCAGCTATGGCGCGGTCGCGGACTCGGTCGATTCGCTCGTCGCCAGCGCCGGTACGCAGATGACGGACACCGCACAGCTGCTCAACACCGAAGCCAAGCATGTGAGCGATCAGGCGGAACAGTATCGGACGATCCGCAATACGCTCGCCGCACTGGAACCGCAGATTCCCGACAGCAGCAAACCCAAGTTCGACGCGATCCTGTCGCAGCTGGAAACGGCGATCACCATGCAGGATAATCTCGCGACGTCCCTGAAGAACGCGGCCTCCGACGTGACGTCGCGAAAGGGCAACGTCGACGAGCAGAGCAAGCAGGTCAAGGCGTTTGCCGCCGAAGCGAAGCAGGCTGTGAGCGGCATCTCCAGCGATTTCTCCACGAATATCAAACCGATGCTCTCCTCGATCTCCGCGTCCGTGACCAATGCGGCCGCCGAACTGAACACCGGCGTGGCCACGCTGAAAACCGCGGTGGGCGACATGGACGATATCAGCACGAAAGCGACCACCAGCCTTGACGAGGTGAAGCAGTCGCTGGACAAACTGGCCAAGAAACTGTCGGCCACCGGCACGGATCTCGCCGAATTCAACACCAAGCTCGAAACCGCATTGAACAGCTCCGACCTGGATGAGATCAGGAAGCTGCTGGGCACCGATTCGGAAACACTCGCCGCATCGATCGCCGCACCGGTGAAGCTCAAGCGCGAAGCGGTGTTCCCCGTCGCCCAATTCGGTTCGTCACTCGCGCCGCTGTACGTGATCATCCCGCTGTGGGTGGGCGCACTGCTTATGGCCGTGACGCTGAAAACCACGGTTTCGCACCGCACTCGTAAGGAATTGCGGCATCCGCGGCCGCATCAGATGTTCCTCGGCCATTACGGCGTGTTCGCGCTGATTGCGCTGATGCAAAGCACGTTCTCGGCGGGTGGTTCGCTGCTGTTCATGCACGTGCAGGCGGTGCACCCGTGGCTGTTCATGCTCACCGGCTGGGTGAGTTCGCTGGTATTCTCGTTCTTCGCCTACACGATGGTCGTGAGCTTCGGCAACGTGGGCAAAGCGATCGGCGTGCTCATGCTGATCATGCAGATCTCCGGCTCCAACGCCGCCTACCCGCTGCAGATGCTGCCATCGTGGCTCAGCGCGATCAGCCCGTTCCTGCCGGCCACACATGCGGTGACCGCGCTGCGCGCCTCGATTGCGGGCATCTACGACATGGACTATTGGAAGGAGATCGGGGCGCTGCTGCTGTTCATACCGCCGCTGCTGCTGATCGGCCTGCTGCTCAGGAAGCCGCTGATCAAGTTCAACCAGTGGTATGTTGCGAACGTGGAGAGCACCAAGCTGATCGCCTAGGCGGTCGGCGGTTGTGGTCGGCGGTTGCCGGCCGCAACCGGTTCGCGGTGGCACGCGCCGCCGCGATGAGGGAACGAAGAGGAATCATGACGAGGAACATGAAGAAATGCGAGACCGCTGCCGCAGCCATCGCATCGAGAATGCCGAAACTGCCGTCTCCGGTGAAATCGCGTGCGGCGCGTATGCGTGAGGCGACGGATCGCAAGATCACGCGGGCGACGGTGCAGATTGCCGCATCGCGCGGCATCGGCGCGGTGACCATCGAGGAGGTGGCCCGCCGCTCCGGCGTGGCGAAAACCACGATCTACCGGCGTTACCGTAACACTGAGGATCTGCTGCACAAAGTCCAGATCGAGGCGAGCGGCACGTTCGAAGTGGATGAGTTCGGCCCCACGCACGACAACTTGTGCCGTCTGCTGGAGCGTATCGCGGCCGCCTTCAACGACGAGATCGGGTTCAAGGCCGTGGGTCTGGTGATGAGCTCCGACAACGACTATGTGAAAAGCCTGGCCAATCAGGTGATCACGCCGGCCGAACAACGTTTCGGCGATTACATCCGCCGCGGCGTGGATGCTGGAGCGTTCCGCCGCGATCTCGACGCGAGGTTCCTGTTCAGCACGGTGTTGGGCTCCATGCTGGCTTATAAGGCGCTGTGCCATGCGCAGGATGCGCAGTGGGCGAAGCAGATGACGGCCATATTGTGGCCGGCGATCGCGGCATAGGGTTCGCGGGGCGGTCTGACCGGATATCCGGGCTCGTGGGAGCCGCGTGCAGGGGCCACTCGGGCCTGTTCCCGCATCCGAAAACGCCACTTGGCTTATATATGGCAGATTCGGACCATGTGATTCCGCTAAGTGGCTTATATATGGCACGTAAACGGTGATATCGCGGGTATGCGCGTTGGAATTCCAACGCGCATACCCGCGATATCCGAGAATCGGTGCCATATATAAGCCACTTGGTTCGTTACGGCCCCCGAAATCTGCCATATATAAGCGAGATAGCACCTGCTCCGTGTGCCGTGCAGACAGCGCGCACGGGGAAACGAGAGTTCTGGACGGCAATGACGGGCCGGCCGGGGGATCATGTGCGCAACAGGGCATACAACAGAACATGCAACGGAGCATGCGTGCAGGGAACCGTGCGCCCAGTCAAACCATTACTGACCAATAGGCAGACTCGACAGGCAGACTCAATAGGTGTGCTCAACAGGCGGGCGCGGGAGCGTCCGAAACGCTCCGGCGCGGCGCGGGCCGGAAGGGCAGGGCAGTGAACAACGGGAGCAGGAAGAACGCGGGGATCGCATACCAGAACAGCGCCGAGGGCGCGGCGTACAGCGACAGATTGCTGAAGAACAGCAGCCCGAACGCCGCCAAAGCCAGGCCGACCCCCGCATCTCCCGCGGCTTCCGGGGCTCCCTTGACTTCCACCGTTCCGGCACTCTCGGTGGCTTCACCGCCTTGGGCGGCTTCCGTGGTTCCGATGGTTCCAGCGCGTTTCGCACTACTAGTACGTTTCACGCCCTCCGCGGCCTCGACCGGTGCCGCGCCCCGGCACATGCCGAGATGTTTCCTCGCACGCATCTTCCGGAACACCGCCTGCCCTATCAGCGCGAGCGCGATCAACAGCGGTATCCATGTCACGTACAACGCCATCGAGGTCAGCGGATTCCCATGCCGCGCCCATCGGTGCACTCCGGCCAGCGCATCGGCTTTCCACTGCGGTTTGCGCGACGTGCCCGTCAACGGCTGCAGCTCGCGCGTGATATCCGCCAAGCGCCGCGCCGCCACGCTCTCGGCATCGCCCGCATATTCCGGGCCGGTGAGGAACGTGGACCATTGCCGCATGTATCCGGGTGTGAAAATGTAGTCGGAATCGGTGGGATAGGCGAAGTTCGCGGTGATGTCCCACCAGTGGCGGATCGGCCCGGCGTATGCCTTGAGATATGTGCCGGGGTGGCTCAGGCCAAGTTCGAGCCACGCGCCGACCGCGCCGAGTTTGGCGCCCGGGGAGGGCTGCGGGTCGGTTTTCAGGGTGTGGAACGTTTCATCAGTGCGATAGTCGACGATGGTGCGGGCCGCGCGTTGCAGGTCCATAATCTCGTTGAGGCGCCGCCGCTGATCGGGGGAAATCGCGTGTGGCTCGTCGTGCGCGAGACGTGCGACCGGCTGCGTGACATACCCCCAGACCTCGCGGGCGACCGAATGGTTCGCATGCGTCACCGCTGCGGCAATCGGTGCGAACACGCATTCCGCGATGACGATCGCGGCCACCAAGCAGGTTGCCGCACGCCCACGCAAGCCTTTGGCGCACACCGCCACCAGCAGAAGCCCCGCGCAGACCACTACGACCAGCGCGGCGCGCTTCGATGCGATCACCGCGAATCCGAGCAGCACGAAGCATACGGCGACCGGCGTGCGGGCGAGCACGCGCCCGCGGGTCAGGCACGCTTCGACGAAAATCACGGCGAATGGCATGAGGAATATGGTGTGCAGCGAGTCCTTGCCCATGGTGGCGACGCTGCCAAACATCACATAACTTGTGGAGCAGTAGATGAGCCCGATCAGGGTCAGCCATCGCGGAACGCCGAGTTTGCGCGTATAGCACAGTATGAGCGAGCAGCCGGCGGCGAGCAGTACGGCTTGGATCAGGGTGTAGATGCCTTGCCCGATGAGCGGGGAGCCGAACAGTTCGCCCAGGTGCCAGAACGCGCCGAAGATCAGGGTGTCGAAGAGCGGGTGCTGCGTGTAATAGCCGTGCAGTCCGGAGGATTGCAGGTACTGGGCGAGGGTGTCGTCGCGCAATGCTCCGGGCCAGGTGAGCGTGAGCCATACCGACCAGCAGGCCAGGATGATGAGCAGGTATGGCAGGAATCGGGTGCGCAGGGAGGTGCGCAGGGTGATGCGAGGGGTGATGCCGGGTGCGGAGGTTGGCCGGGTGGCCGTCCGCGTATCGACCGGTTTGCTCGCCGGTTCGCTTACCGGTTCGCCTGTCCGTTCGACCTTCAAACCGGTCGATGATCCCATTGCCTGTGTCGCATTGCGTTCAACCACGATTCCCAGTGTAGAAATGCACAACACGGGCACAAATGTCTAAAACCGATGTGCACCGAATCTCCCAACGGCACCCGCGCGAACCGACCCACATACCCCGCATAATCCGCACGATTCGCGCAACCCGCACGACCGGCGCCCGCCCCTACTGGATGGACGCCTCCTGCCGCGCCACTTCGAGGGCCTTGTTGAAGGCCTCGCTGGTCCAGCTGGCCCCAGCGACCTTGTCGACCTTCAGACCCTTGAGCGGTTTGCCGTCCACCACGCCGTTGATCGCGTTGGCGAATTCGGTCTGATGCTTCTTGGAGATCGACGTGAAGGGGTGGCCCACGATGTCCACCTTCTCGACGTTCCCCTGTTTCACGGTGAGTTTCACGTCGATGGTGTCTTCGCCCACCGGCCCGTACTGGCCGTTGATCTTGTACGTGCCGTCGGCGTAGTTGCCGGTGTCCTTCTTCTCGGATGTCGTGGAGTTCGGATCGTCGGCATGGTTCTTGACGGTGCCGTCGGACGAACCGGAATCGCCGCTCCCCTGCTGCGACTGCTGTTCCTGCGATTGTTCGCTTTCACCGGAGTTGCCGGCGTATTCGTCGTTCATCGGCGTGGCCTTGGGCTCGCCGCACGCGGACAGCAGCGCCAGGCCCGCCGCGGTCATCGCGACGATCTTCACCGCATCCTGTTTGCTGGGCATGTTCTTCCTTTCACGCTGTCTGCTCATATCGTTCCACACTCCTACCGTTCCATACTCCTACCGTTCCATACTCCTACACCGGCCTGCCAGCCGTCAGTCAGTCCTCGGAACCGCCTGTTTTGGCGGATTTGGTCGGATCGGCGAAATCGATGGCGGTTTCGCCGCTCTGCGCGCCCTCCGCCGTGGAACCGGTGAAGGCCGGCTTGCCGCCCGCGGCCTCATAGGCCTTGCGTGCCTCCTCATCGTTCCACTTCTCCCCCACCAGCACGCCGTGGTTGAGCATGATCTCACGCTGCGCGCAACTGGCGACCAGCGCGTCGTGCGTGACCACGATGATTGTCGTGCCTTGATCGTGCAGCTGACGGAACAGGTCAAGCACGATCTTCTCGTTCTTCTCATCCAGATTGCCGGTGGGCTCGTCGGCGAGGATGATCTTCGGGCAGTTGATCAGAGCTCGCGCGATGCACACGCGCTGCTGCTCGCCACCGGACAGCTGGCTCGGCAGGTGGTGCGCGCGATCCTTCAACCCCACGCGTTCCAACGCTTCCAGCGCCTGCTTCTCGTCGACCACGGAATGGTAGTACTGCGCCACCATCACGTTCTCCACAGCGGTCAGATGCGGCACCAGATAGAACTTCTGGAACACCAAGCCGATCATGTTCTTGCGCACGTCGGCCAGTTGCTTGGCGTTGAGATCCTCCAGCTTGCGGCCTTCGAGCTTCACGGAACCCCTGGAGGGGCTGTCCATGCAGCCGATCATGTTCATCAGCGTGGTTTTGCCGGAACCGGAGGAGCCGACGATGGCGAGCCACTGGCCTTGCGGCACGGTGAGGTTGAGATCGTCCACGGCGTGCAGTTCGCCGTAGATCTTGCAGATGTGGTCAAGTTCAAGCAGCATGGGTTTTCCTTTACATGTGCGAATCCGGGGAATTCGGGGTCGGGGTCCGAGTTGCGGTTCGGGCGGATTCCCGGATTCCCGCGGATTCCAATGGTCGAAACGGATGGGACGGGCGAAGCGGAGAAGACAAGACGAGCGGAATATGCGGAACGATCGGCAGCGGTCACTCCTCGCGCAGCACGACGGCCGGGTCGATGCGCGTGGCGCGGCGGACCGGCGAGACGGAGGCGAGGACGGCGATCAGCACGCTGAGCATGAGCGACGCCACGCCGAGCAGCCAGTTGAAGCCGATGGCGCGGTCGAACACCGTCTGGCACAGCACGCGCGCCAGCAGATAGCCGAGCGCCGTGCCGAGCAAGCCGCCGACCAGGCCATAAATCGCGGACTCCACATAAAACTCGGTGCCGACGGCCCGCGCGGACGCGCCGAGCGCCTTACGCAAGCCGATCTCGTTGCGCCGCTGCGAAACAAGCGAGCTGATCGTAGTGCCCACACCGACCAAAGTCAGCACCAACACCACCAGCGACACGATCCAGAACAGGGTTTGCAGCATGGTGATGATGCGCGTATCGGATGAGGTGATCTTGGTGACGGTCTGCGCTTTCACACCGGTATTCGGGTTGGCGTTGAGCGATTTCACGATGGCGTCAAGGTCGGAGCCGACCGCGTTGACGGAGTATTCGATGACGTCCGCGCCGCGCGTGGAACCGGCAAGTTTGGCGACGTCACCGTTGACCGCGTACACGATTTCATCCTCGTTGCCGCCGGTGTCGACGATGCCGGCCACACGGAATTCGGTGCCGGCGGTGTCCATGATGTCGGAGGACACACGGCCATCGCGCTTGACATCGCTTTCGCTCTGGCCGAGCGCACCCTCGGAGCTTGCGGAACCACCGTTGTCGGAAGCGCGGTAGCCGATGGTGATGCGCGAGCCGATCTTCACGCCGAGCGCGTCGGCCACGTCACGCCCCAGCATCACATTGCCCTTGCGTGGCCAGTCGCCGGTGACATTCCAATGGCGGTTCAACGCTTTCACGTCGGCGGTGGTGATGCCGGCCAGCGTGTAAGGCGCGGAGTTGATACGCACGCTCTCATAGCGGTATGCGGCGGATTTCGCGCTGTGTTCGCCACCCACCAACGCGTTGACGTTCTTGGCCATGGCACTGCTGATGCCGTCCGATTTCGCGCCGGAGGCACCGGAATCGCTGGGCGTGACGATGAGGTTCGCGCCGTACGAGCGCATTTCCTCGTTCATCTGCTGCGGTACCGCGATGCACACCGCGGCAAGGCAGAACAGGGTCGCGGCACCGACGAGCACGGCGATCACGGCCATAATCGCGCGGGAACGCCTGCGGAACACCGCGCCCCACAGCATGGTGGCGAACATCCTCCGGTTCGTCATCGGCTTGGATTTGCCGAACTTACTGGATTTGCCAGCATCGGCCATACCGGCAGTACCGACAGCACCAGAATCATTACGGGATGTACGATCAGCGGCCATGAAGCACCTCCGCAGGCTTCAGATTCAGAATCGAACGAATGGACGAGAAGGACGCCAGCAAAACGGTGACCGCAAGCAGCACGAACACCAGCACGAACACCATCGGCCGCATCGTAATGCCGGAACCGAACACCACATGCCCCACGATCTGCGCCATACCGGATCCGAGCAGCGCACCGACCACGGCACCGATCAGCGAAATCACCGCGGTTTCAGCCAACATGAGCCGCGACACCGCGCCATCCGTCGCGCCAATGGCTTTGAGCAGGGCGAGTTCCGCGCCGCGCTCGCCGATGGCGGAGGCCATCAGGTTCGCCACGGCGATGGCGGCCGCAATCAGCGACAACGCTGTCATCAGCACCATCACCGCCTGCGTCTTCTGCAACACGTCACCCTGCAATGCGGCCACCTGACGCACCTGTTTGGCGACCGCACCCGGAATCACCTCTTCAATCTGGTACGCGATCGAGCTCGGGTACGCGGTGCAATACCAGGTTTCCCATTCGTCCTGGGTCAGCGCGGCCGGATTCTTGGAAGCTTTGCGCGCGAGATCGTTGTCGGGCGTGGTGAGCGCCTTGACTTCGATCTTATCGACGGCGTCCGGCAGCCCGGCGAGGCTCTGCGCCTTGGAGGAGGGGATGTACATGGCGTTGTCGTCGGAGTCGCCGGACTCGTAGATGCCGGTGATGCGGATCTTCTGCTGGGAGCGCCCGGATGCGATGGTTTTGCCCAGCGTGACGGTGTCGCCGACGTTCACGCCCAGTTTGGAGGCGAGCGTCTTGCCGACAAGCCCCTGCGCGGTGTCGTCCTTGGGCCAGGAGCCGTTGAGCTTCCACCATGAGCGCATGCCGTTCATGCCGGCCACGGTGGATTCGCCGGAATCCATGTGCAGCGTTTTGGCGAACCATGTGCCCACAATCGGCACGTTCGCGGCCTTGCAACGTCCAGCCGACGGGCCGGAGCAGCCGATATCCGCGTGGATGTTGAGTTCGGGCGCGAAGTTCGTGATGTTGAACGCCCAGAAGATCGTTTTGGTCTTGGACGCGTCCGATTCCTTGGGGAATGAGGTCGGATCGGCGCTGCCGGATTGCGAGGAGTCGCCGGTGTTGTACAGGTCGTTCACCACGGCGTCGGCTTTGGGCTGCACCACGATATTCGAACCGTAGGTGGAAAGTTCGGCGTTGAGCTTGTCGCCCACGTCGAACACCACGCCGAGCATGGCGACGCTCACCGCCGCGGACAGGCAGACGGTGATCGCGATCAGCAGTCGACGTTTGAACTGCCTGCTGAACGAACGCGCGATCATTCGTATGAAGAACATGCTGGCTCCTCACTCACTGGAAGTGCGCCGACAGGGCGTCGAGCACGGAGGTTTGGATGATGATTTTGCCGGGCTTGACCTGGTAGTCGAAGGGAATGGGGTTGCAGCCGCCTTTGAAGCCGATGGTGGCGAGGTTGATGGCGACATCGCACTTCTTGCAGATGATCTTGCCATCCTTCTCGTAATAACCCGCGTCGCCGCAGTTCTCGCAGGCGTCAAGACCGATGCCGTACGCGCCACCGTTCTTCTTGATGATGATGAACCGCATGACGGTACCGTCCTTGGCCTTGTATTGGAAGCGGTGCAGATGGCCGTCCGACACCTGGTCGAAGGTGATGGTGGCCACGCCGTCCTTGAGCGAATACTGTTCGGGCGGCGAGAGCGTGACGACTTTCTGCGTTTGCGCGACACCATAGGTGAGGGCGACGGTCACGCCGATGATGGCGACGAGGCTCCATGCACCGGCGGCTTTCGCGCGGCGACCGAACGCCACATGCGCGCGCACGACGGCTTCGTTATCACCAGTTGTGGCGGTGGTGAAGCCTTTGACGATGGAGGCGATGGCAGGGATGAGGAAAACCATCGGCATGGCGATGGCCATGGCCCGCTGATGGTTGATGCACCAGACGAGCAGGAGGAACATGTCGCTCGGGAAGTTGACGATGCGCTTGGATTGCAGGATCTGAGCGAGATCGGTGAAGTGGGTGGCGAAGAGCAGCACGACTTGCAGGAGCGCGGCGAGTGTGAACGACCAGTGCGGTGTGGTGGATCGCATGGTGCGGAAAATCAGGGCGGTCACGATGGCGGTGGCCGCACCCAGAAGGAAGCCGAGGGCGCGTAGCAGCATATCGGAAGTGAAGACGGGATCGCCCGGTTCCACGAAGATTGTGAGTTTGAGAATCACGTCGGGCAGGGCGCGGAACGTGGTGGCCGCGATGGTGAGCGCCGCGATGAGGTTGGCGGCGTCAAGCCTGCGCGGATGCTCATGCCGGTTGCGGGTGAGCGTACGTGCGCGCAGGATGATGATGAACGCCGCGATGTCGAGGATGACGCAGCACCATAATGTCGGATAGTTGATGAACGTGCGTTGGTTGATCACGGCCGTGGCGCGCAGGGCCGCGAAGACGACGGCTCCCGCGAAGCCCACGATGAAGCCGATCAATCGCCAGTATCGGCTTATCGGCTTGTCTCGCCCTTCGCCCACGGTGAGCGTCACGTTCAACGCCATGATCAGCAACGCCGGCGCCAATGTCCCTTGGAGCACCGTCACATACTGCAGCAGCATCTCAGCCCTTTCCTATTGCGCCGTTCCGCGCGTTTCCTTTCCTTGCCAAACAACAATCAACCAGCAACCAACCCGTCCGCTCTGGTATGGCCGGGAATCATGCCTGCGGCCGACACGCTCCGGGCCGCTCTGGCCAAGTCTTTACGGTCGGTCACAGGCACGATTCCCTAATTCCTCCTGAATCACCACGTAAGCTTGCCCCAGCGCTCCAAAGACCCCGTATACCAACGCTCCCGAGAACGCCGCAAGCGGTTTCCGCATACGTTGCCCGACCGTAGGCTTGGCCGAACGGCCTTGAGTGTGTCGGACAACGTATGCGGAAACCGCGGGGGTAACTTCTATTCAGAGGAGCGGCAGGTATACGTCTTCACTCACCATTCCTGTGGCGTGTAGTTCCAATCCGGGAAGGTGACTTCGAGCGGCTCGGTCCAGAAGCGTCCGGTCACACCGGTTTCGGGATCGACGTGGAGCATCCAGCCCTTCTTTTCGGGGGATTCGATCTTGAGCACGAGCTTGTAGGCGCCGGCCTTGTCGAGTTTGACGTTGGCACCGTAGTGCGGGCCGTCGGAGGCGTTCATCTGCATGAAGGTGCCGGAGCCGACGGACTCGTTGGTGGACTTGTCGATGATGTCGTAGTTGACGGTGAGGTCCGGCACGAAGTCGCCCTTGCCGTAGCCGAGCTTGGTGCCTTCTTCGTTGGCGTGGATGTCGGCTTCGAGGTGGAAGCTGGCGTCGGCGGCTTTCAGGCCCATGCCGGAGGGTTCCATGTCGATGGGCTGGAAGTATACGGCGTTGACGGTCAGCGGGCCGACTTCCTGGTCGGAGTGCTTTTCATCGACCTGGATTTCTTCGAAGCCTTTGGAGTCGTTCTTGGCATCGGATTTGCTGTCGGTGGTCTTGGAGGACGAGGTATCACTCTTGGTGGAAGCGGTCTTGTTGTCGGAGCTGCCGCAGGCGGACATGGACACGGCCATGGAGCCGGCCAGCAGGATACCGAGCAGGGCGGCGATCTTCTTGTTCTTCATTGGTTCTCTTTCTTGGTTGGTTGTTGTTCCGTAAAGGAAAATCTTGTGGTGCGGGCGCTTACGCGTTGGCGCTGGCGTTGGTGTCGATGCTGTCGGCGGCTCCGCGCAGGCGGCGTTTGCGTATGAATCCGACGACGAACAGCGTGATGACCGCGATTGCGGCGATCGCTTGTGCCGCGAGGCATTCGACGTACGGGTACAGGCCGATCCAATCGTTGGTGGGTACGGTGCTCAGGTAGTGACCGTCGATGAGGTCGCCTTCGATGAGCGCGTGGATGCCGCCGCCTGCGAACACGACGACCAGCACGGCCATCAGGATGGAGGTGACGAGGAAGAACGGTCCGATGGGGATCTTCACGGAGGTGAAGCGCAGGATGAGGAAGATGACGAGCAGTACGGCTGCGGCGGCGAGTCCGCCGATCCACATGCCGTGCGCGTCCTGGCTCATCGAGTAGATGGATTCGTAGAAGATCACGGTTTCGGCCCCTTCGCGGAAGACGGCGAGGAAGCTCAGCATGGCGAGTGAGATGACCATGCCGAATCCGACGCGTTCACCCGCATCGACTTTGCTGGCCGCGTTGGCGACAGTGGTTTCGGTTTTGTCGCGGATGTAACGGTTCCATGCTTCCACGGAGCTCTTGTTGAGCATCCAGTTGCTGGTCCATAGCAGCATAAGCATGGCGATGAGCGCGCATACGCCTTCGGAGATTTCCTGGATTGGTCCGGAACCACCGAAGAGGAAGGTGAAGAGCACGGCGATCAGGCCGGAGCCTGCGAGGCCGGCGAGCACGCCAAGATAGATCCACTTGGTGAAGCGCTTGTTGCCGGATTTCACAAGATAGGCGATGACGGCGGCTACGACGAGCAGCGCTTCGAGGCCTTCTCGGATGAGCACGAGGAACGCTTGGCCGATGGAGCTGGTGATGAACTTGGCGAAGCCGTTCACGCCGTCGGCGGCACCGCCGTCGAGGGTGGCGGCGTCTTCGATAAGCCAGCTTTTGAGATCATCGACGAGTGTTTTGATTTCTTTCTGGGAGCCGCCGTCGCGCATGGTTTTGCGCGTCATTTTGAACTGATATTCGACTTGTGAGACGCGGTCGCCGGAGATGGCGTTCATCACGTTCTTTTCGAAGCCGAGCTTCTCGTAATACTGGTAGTAGGCGTTGTTGACAAGGCTGGATCCTTCGTCGCCTTTGCCGGAAATGGCGGCCTTGTAGGCCTTGTCGAGAATGACGTTCATTTCCTTGGCGACATCGCTCCAGGTGCGGTCGCCTTTGCCTTTGGAGGAGTTCTTTTTGACGGCGTCGAGCTTTTTGCGTTCCTTGGTGGTTTGCGCGTCGCGCTGTTTGGCGTAGTCGCGCGGGTTGGCGAGGCTGCTGTTCGTGTCGAGGGTTTGCGCGGTGGCGGTGATGTCGTTGGAGAGCGCGTCGACTTTGCCGGCGATCGTGTCGGCGTTGTTCTGCTGGTAGGCGAGGTCTTCGAGGTCTTTGAATTCCTGGAGGAGGGCGCTCTGCTTGTCTTCACCGATAGTGTTGTTGACGACTGTGGAGAAGTTGGAGGCGTCGTAGTTCATCCAACGTGCGTTCTGGAAGTCGGTGGCGGCCTGATAAGTATTGCCGGAACGGTAGTCGCTTTCACCTTGGGCAAGCTGCTTGTTGATGTCTTCGGCAACGGCGCTCCAGGTAGCGTAATCAGCATAACTGCTGCTGGCAGCGAATGCGGCTGAGGTGGTGGAGCCGAATGCGAATACGGTGGCGAGCGTGACGAGCGTCGCCATGATGATGGCGGCGATCCGGCCGAACATGCGGCCTGCGGTATTGCCGGCATCCATGGCTCGGGCGTGCCGCTCGTTCACGACGCGAGATGGCATGAGACCTGTTCCTCTCTTTCGGCTTTGCTTTCGATGCGCCTGCATTGCCGTACGCACGTTGCGCACCGAAGGACAATGTAAAACGGAAGTTTTGGGAACAACAGTCTTGATTTTTGGAACGTTTTGTTGTAGTCACCAGCAAAACGGCGGAATTTCGCCACTTATTTTTCCATCCCTCCGGGCGTGTCGTCTCACATGCTGAGCTTGCGCCGGGTTTTCCGCCCTTGCCGGCGCTCCGATTCGCATGGCTGACTAGGCTGGGGGCATGACTCATGATCTTGTCTCGTTGACCGTCATCATGGCGGTGGCGGTGATTTGCCCGATTGTCGCACAGCTGATTCCGGGCAGATTCATTCCGCAAACCGTGCTGTTGTTGGCTGCGGGTGCGGCGCTCGGCCCGTATGGGTGCAATGTGATCCGGACCACCGATGCCGTGGAATTGCTCAGCGAGCTTGGCTTGGCGTTCCTGTTTCTGCTGGCTGGGTATGAGATCGATCCGAAACGGCTTTCGGGGCATCAGGGCAAGGTTGGTTTGGCCACGTGGGCGGTGAGTTTGGGAATCGCATGGCTGGCCATCACGCTTATCCCGTTCTTTTCGTCGCGCGATCTGAACAGCATTGCCGTCATCATCGCATTGACCACCACTGCGCTCGGTACGCTGATGCCGATTCTCAAGGAGCGACATCTTGATGGCACGCCGGTCGGCGACGCGATCATCTCCTACGGTACGTGGGGCGAATTGGGGCCTGTTCTCGCCATGGCCGCACTGC
>ENA-OQIZ01000532-OQIZ01000532.1-human-gut-metagenome-genome-assembly--contig:-NODE-532-length-18774-cov-4.902880_pt1 | contig 18774 bp, 19 predicted proteins | sample MGYA00242593_ERZ504758 | MGnify/ENA primary metagenome ERZ504758 (study PRJEB26092, sample SAMD00036364) | human gut metagenome | host: Homo sapiens | study: EMG produced TPA metagenomics assembly of...
GTGTTTTCCGCGCGATCGACGCGACGGATTCCCCGTTCCGCCGCAAACGACGGATAGACTGTACTTGGGGCATGCTGATCATAATCCTTTCCGGTCCTTTCTGGCGGAGATACAAGCACCATCCAGTTAAGACCATTCCGTGGTCGGCATGCTCTGCCTAAACCCGAAAAATCATCGTGACTAAACGGGGGTGGTGCCGTTTTCTTGGACTGTGATCCGAGGAGGAGACGGCCATGGCGAAGTACACGAGGGAACAGCGGCAACGCGCGGTCGAGTTGTATGTGAAATACGAGGGCTGCGCGGCGGATGTGATCCGCGAGCTGGGGTATCCCAGCCGGGAGGCGTTGCGCATGTGGCACCGGGACTGGCTCGACGAACAGGGGACGGGCGTGTCCTCGCAGCGTGGTGAACGGTATGCGCGCTACACGGAGGAGCAGAAGCGTGCGGCCGTGGACCATTATCTGACGCATGGGCGGCGTGCGAGCCGCACGATGCGTCAGATGGGGTATCCGAGCAAAGAGGTGCTTGCCTCGTGGATCGACGAGCTCGCGCCGGGCGAACGCCGGATTCGCCGTGGCCCGGTTCCCGGGGAATTGAAACGGGATGCGGTCCTGAAGGTCGCGTCCGGCGAATTGAGTTCGCGCGAGGCCGCGGAGGCGGTGGGTGTGGATTCGTCGGTCGTGCGAAACTGGAAGCGTCAACTGCTCGGAGACGCGAAAGGACTCATGGTGACGAAGAGGGAACCGGAACGCGGGGATTCCTCGCAGCAGGACGATCCGGACGCGCTGCGCGGCGAGATCGCCACGTTGCGCGCCGACCTCGAGCGTCTGCGCGCCGAACAGCGGGCCATGGAGATCCGGTTGGCGATCATGAAGGGTGCGGCGGAACTGGTGGGAAAAGAGCCGGGCGCAGACCCGGACAACCTGACAAGCCGAGAGAAGACGACCCTGATCAAGGACATCAGTGAGACGTTGGGCGTGAACGCGGAGAGCCTGCTGAAGGAGGTCGGCATCGCGCGCAGCACGTACTACTACCAGTTGAAGGCCATGCGCCGGCCGGACAAGAACGCGAACCTCCTGTCCCTGGTGCGCGAGGCGTTTGAGAACAGCAGGAGGCGTTACGGGTACAAGCGCATCCACCTCGAGCTCAAAAGCGCGGGCATCATCGTGTCGGCCAAGCGCATCATGCGCCTGATGACCAGCCACGGCATGGTCCCCGTGCTCAAGAGCGCGAAGCGCTACAGTTCGTACAAGGGCGAGATCGGCGGCGCACCCGCGAATCTCGTGAACCGCGACTTCCACGCCACCGCGCCGAACCGGCTGTGGGTCACGGACATCACCGAGTTCTCGATCCCGGCGGGCAAGGTGTACCTGTCGCCGGTCATCGACTGCCATGACGGCATGCCCGTCGCCTGGACGATCGGCACGAGCCCCAACGCCGCCCTGGCCAACGGCATGCTTCGCGACGCGTGCGCCACGCTCAAGCCCGGCGAGACGCCGATCATCCACTCGGACAGGGGTTGCCATTACCGGTGGCCGGAATGGATCCGCATCTGCACCGAGCACGGGCTGACCCGGTCGATGAGCGCGAAGGGCTGTTCGCCGGACAATGCGGCCGCGGAGGGGTTCTTCGGCCGTCTCAAGCAGGAGTTCTTCCACAAGAGGAGCTTCCGGGGCGTGACGATCGACGAGTTCACCGCGATGCTCGACGAGTACATGGTCTGGTACCGCGACAAGCGCATCAAGACCGAATACGGCATGAGCATCATGGACAAACGCATCCAGCTCGGGCTCGTCGCCTGAAACCATCCGGTACACTGACCAACGACCATACAGACAACGAAGTCCAACAAAACGTCACCACCCCCAACCCGCAACAACTAATTGAACACAAACAGAATACCGGCGCCGCTTGTTCTGAAACGTCGACCTCCATCTCCAGCTGCCTGTTGCGTTTCCGCAATTCGATCAGCTCGTTCTCCTCGGGAGTGCGGTTGTCGGCCGCTTTCGTGGAGCCGCTGTTACGTATCCCCTGCACCCAACGCTGCAGCGTGGAACGCGGGATGCCGTACTCCGCGCTGATCTGCGACGACGGCTTGCCGTTCTCGTACAGCTGCACGATCTGCCTCTTGAACTCCTCCTCGTAATGACGGGGACGATTCGGACCGGCCATGATGATCAACTCCTTCGTTGTCATGTCCCGCATGAACCAGTCCAATACATTGTAGCCAATCCAGATCCGCGAGACGTTCGAGAACAGCAAACGCCGCTACGGGTACAAGCGCGTGCACCTCGAGCTCAGAAGCGCGGGCATCGTCGTCTCCGCGAAACGCGTCATGCGCCTGATGACGGCCCATGGGCTCGTGCCCTTGTCCGAGAGCGTGAAGCGCTACAGCTCCTACAAAGGCGAGATCGGCGGCGCGCCGGCCAATCTCGTGAACCGGGACTTCCACGCCGCGAACCCGAACCGGCTGTGGGTCACGGACATCACCGAGTTCAGGATCCCGGCGGGCAAGGTGTACCTGTCGCCGGTCATCGACCGCCACGACGGCATGCCGGTCGCCTGGACGATCGGCACGAGCCCCAACGCCGCATTGGCCAACGGGATGCTCGAGTCCGCGTGCGCCACGCTCAGGCCCGGCGAGACGCCGATCATCCACTCGGACCGTGGATGCCACTACCGGTGGGACGAATGGATCCGCATCTGCAAGAGCCACGGCCTGACGCGGTCGATGAGCGCGAAGGGCTGCAGCCCGGACAACGCGGCCGCCGAGGGGTTCCTCGGCAGGCTCAAGCAGGAGTTCTTCCACAAGCGAAGCTTCCAAGGCGTCTCGATCGACGAGTTCATCACGTTGTTGGACGAGTACATGGTCTGGTACAGGGACAAGCGCATCAAACTCGAATACGGGATGAGCATCATGGACAAACGCATCCAGCTCGGGCTCGTCGCCTGAACGTGCGTGCTATCGTTGCGAACGACCATTCAGACAACGAAGTCCAACAAAACGTCACCGCCCCCGTCTTTATTAAAAGCTTCCATAAAGCCTGACTTGGTGTCTCATTGGGAACGTATCGGTGGACGACACTGAGAAACTCAGAGGGAATAAGACTTTCAATAGAAAAAAGAGGGTAAGCCTATGTCTTTGTCAATTCTGTAGAAGGTTGTCGTATTGGGGTCTCGGTGACCGTCGTGGGTGTGCTTCGTCTTGCTGGCTGATCCGATGCTTTGTCTGCCGCTTGAGTTTCATGCGGCGAGGACACGGTCTGCGGACGTCCCCGCTCCTCCCATATCCGGACAAGCATTACATTCTGTTCTCCAAGGAAGGATTCACCGACAACATGAAACGTCTGGCCGAAGAGGACGGTGCCGTCCGACTCGTCTCGTTCGATGAGATGGCCTGAAGCCTATGTTCGGTTTACCGTAACCCGAGGAGGGTGTTTCCGCGGGGTGCCCCCCTCCTTGTAGGATATGGGGGTATGGCTGATGAAGTTTTCTCTCCGAAGAACGTTATTGTGACCGGTGGTTGTGGTTTTATCGGTTCGAATTTCGTGCATTACGTGTATGACCATCATCCTGATGTGCATGTGACGGTCCTGGATGCGTTGACGTATGCGGGCAACCTGGAGAACATCAGGGGCATTCTTGGTGATCGTGTGGAGTTCGTGCACGGCAATATCTGCGACGCGGAATTGCTCGACAGGATCGTTCCCGGTCATGACGCGATCGTGCATTACGCGGCGGAATCCCACAACGACAACAGCATCGCGAACCCGGAGCCGTTCCTGAAGACGAATGTGGAAGGCACGTTCCGCCTGTTGGAGGCGGCCCGCAAGTACGACGTGCGCTACCACCACGTGAGCACGGACGAGGTGTACGGCGATCTGGCCCTGGATGATCCGAACAAGTTCACGGAGGAGACCCCGTACCATCCCTCGAGCCCGTATTCGTCGACGAAGGCGAGTTCGGACCTGCTGGTGCGCGCCTGGCACCGTACGTTCGGCATCCGCGCCACGATCAGCAACTGCAGCAACAACTACGGCCCCTTCCAGCATGTGGAGAAGTTCATCCCCCGCCAGATCACGAACATCCTCGAGGGATTGCGCCCGAAGCTGTACGGCAACGGCCTGAACGTGCGTGACTGGATCCACACGGACGACCACTCCACGGGCGTGTGGACCATCCTGACCAAGGGACGCCTGGGCGAGACGTACCTGATCGGCGCGAACGGCGAACGAAACAACATCACCGTGCTGAAGGACATCCTGACCGTGATGGGTAAAAGCCCGGATGATTTCGACTGGGTCAGGGACCGTCCCGGCCACGACCGCCGTTACGCGATCGACTCCACCAAGCTGCGGACCGAACTCGGCTGGAAGCCGACGCACACGGACTTCCAGAAGGGCCTGGAACAGACCATCAAGTGGTACACGGACAACCGTGCCTGGTGGGAGCCCGCCAAGGCCGCCACCGAAGCCAAATACAAGCAGCAGGGTCAGTGAGCGGAATATGAAAATGGCCACACCTCGAAGGTGTGGCCCCTATAGCACTATGAAAGATACACATATGAATGTGAAAAAGCAAGCGGACAATGCCGTGATGGCGAGTCGTTTTCTTGCTGACGCGCGGTTCCAGGTGTATCTCGATTATGCAAGACGGCATGTGGATACGGTCGATCGGGAACGGCTGGTTGATCTGGCGGTGAGGCTGTACCGCTGGAACGTGGAGGCATCCGCCATCACAATCGGTTATATCGGCTATATCGAGATATTCGTCAGAAACGCAATCGATCACCGGCTTTGCGAATGGGTATCCGGGCAGCAGATAACGGGCATCCCGGACTGGCTTGAAGCCGGCAAAAGCGATCCGATCGGGAGGATACGGGCTTTGATCAACAGCCCCGAGCGCGACTATATCGCGGAGGCCCGGAACACGGCATTGCGCAAGCAACGGCATTGGCGTTCCGACCAGACGCATCCAAGGCACGGGGATGCGGTCACCCGCGACGACGTGTTCTCCCAATTGACATTGGGCACGTGGGATGGCATGTTGTCCCGTTCCGGCAAGGACCCTGAACTCGCCCATGTCCTCATGGGCGCGTTCCCCAACATCGCGGATGCATGGGCGTCGGAACTGCGTCGTATGCCGAAGGGAAGGCTTCCCGGCAACGACGGCGACCCGTTTGAGGACAGGCTGCGCAAGGAACTGGTGGACCGCCTCAAATCGGTTCGTACCATCCGCAACCGTATCGGTCATGATGAGAACCTTCTGCGGGTCGAGTTCGCGAAACTGAGATACGACATGTTCTTCATCCTCGATGCCTTGGGCCCCGAATGCCCGAATTGGGCTTTCCCCGATAAAGGGGAGGCCTTGAAAACGCTTAATCCTGCACGCTGCATAGCAACGTGGCAAAACGATTCTGAAGATGGAAAGTAGGGAACGTATGTCGTTCGAATTCGAGAAGGACTTGAAGGTCGAGGAGACGAACATCCCGGGCCTGTTGGTGTTCGACCTGCCGGTGCACGGTGACAATCGTGGCTGGTTCAAGGAGAACTGGCAGCGTGCGAAGATGACCGCGTTGGGTCTGCCGGATTTCGGCCCGGTGCAGAACAACATCAGCTTTAACGCGACGAAGGGCGTGACGCGCGGCATCCACGCGGAACCGTGGGACAAGTACATCAGCATCGCGGCCGGTGAGATCTTCGGCGCGTGGGTGGACCTGCGGCCGGGGGAGAGCTTCGGCCAGGTGTACACGACGCGCCTGGACCCGTCTCGCGCGATCTATGTGCCGCGTGGCGTGGGCAACAGCTTCCAGGCCTTGGCCGATGGCACCGTGTACACGTATCTGGTGAACGCGCACTGGTCGTTAGAGCAGAAGAAGACGTACACGTTCGTCAACCTCGCCGACCCGGAACTCGACATCCACTGGCCCATCCCGCTGGAGGAAAGCGAACGCTCCGAGGCGGACCTGCATCATCCGATGCTCAGGGATGCGAAGCCGATGGAGCCGAAGCGCACGCTGGTGACGGGCTGCAACGGCCAGTTGGGCCGTGCGGTCCGCGCGTACGCGGAGGCGCATGGTCTGCGTGGTTTCGAGTACACGGACATCGACGAGTTCGACTTCTCCGATCCGGCCGCGTACGACAAGTACGACTGGTCGCTGTACGGGACGATCATCAACGCGGGTGCCTTCACGGCCGTGGACAGGGCGGAGACCGCGGAGGGCCGTCCGGTGGCGTGGAAGGCGAACGCGCAGGGCCCGGCCCTGCTCGCGAGGGTCGCGAAGGACCATCACATCACGCTCGTGCACGTGAGCTCGGACTACGTGTTCGACGGCACCGCGGACCTGCATTCGGAGGATGAGGCGTTCGCGCCGTTGGGCGTGTACGGGCAGACGAAGGCTGCGGGCGACATCGCGGTGGCGAACGCGCCGGAGCACTACATCCTGCGTTCCAGCTGGGTGATCGGCGAGGGCCGCAACTTCGTGAAGACGATGATGGCGCTGTCGAACCGCGTCGCCGACCCGGACGACCAGCTGGGCCAAGTGACGGTGGTGGACGACCAGTATGGGCGCCTCACGTTCACGAAGGACATGGCCGAGGCGATCTTCCACCTGCTGGACAGCCATGCCCCGTACGGGACCTATAACCTGACCGGGTCCGGTGCGGTCAAGTCGTGGGCGGAGATCGCCCGTGAGGTGTTCGATTTGACGAACGGTAACGGCGACAAGGTCAAGCCCATCTCGACGTCCGAGTATTTCGCTAACGCGACCAGCCCGGTCAGCCCGCGCCCCGTGCACAGCGCGCTCGACCTGGCGAAGATCGAGGCGGCCGGATACACGCCTGCCGACTGGGAGGAAACCCTCAAAGAATACGTCACCCGCGAACTCAACAAGCGGTGAAACAGGAAGTGAAGGAAAACACCATGAAGGGCATTATCTTGGCTGGTGGTTCCGGTACGCGTCTGTATCCGTTGACCACCGTCACGTCGAAGCAGTTGCTTCCGGTGTATGACAAGCCGATGATCTACTATCCGCTCAGCGTGCTCATGCTTGCGGGTATCCGTGACATCCTGATTATCTCCACGCCGAAGGACCTGCCGAACTTCGAAAAGCTCCTCGGCGACGGTTCGCATTACGGCGTGCGCTTTTCCTACAAGGTGCAGCCCAGCCCGGATGGTTTGGCGCAGGCATTCCTCTTGGGAGAGAAGTTCATCGACGGCGAGCCGTGCGCGCTGGTATTGGGCGACAACATCTTCTACGGCAACGGTCTGGGCGCCACATTGCGCAAGGCCGTCGCTAAGGCCGAAGGCGGCGAGGGCGCAAGTGTGTTCGGCTACTATGTCGACGATCCGGAACGCTATGGTGTGGTCGAGTTCGACGAGTACAAGAAGGCCGTCTCCATCGAGGAGAAGCCGAAGGAGCCGAAGTCGCATTACGCGGTGACGGGTCTGTACTTCTATGACGAGCGTGTGGTCGAGTTCGCCAAGCGAGTCAGGCCGTCGGCTCGTGGCGAACTGGAGATCACGGACCTGAACAAGATGTATTTGGAGGACGGCTCCCTGAACGTGCGTACGCTGGGCCGCGGCTACGCGTGGCTGGATACGGGTACCATGGATTCCCTGTACGAGGCGGGCGAGTTCGTGCGCACCGTGCAGCGCGCCCAGGGCCTGCCCATTGCCATCGTGGAGGAAATCGCCTACGAAAATGGGTGGATTTCCAAGGAGGAACTCCTCGAATCGGCCGAACGTTACGGCAAGAGCCCCTACGGCAAGCATCTCAAGGATGTGGCCGAAGGCAAAGTCGTGATTGTTCCTAACGACTGATTGACTCGGACGAATGCGGAAACGCCATAGTATTTTGAGATTAATGCTGAGTGCGATAGCAGATTACGCATTTGCCGATGTATATGACGACATTGTTCATCAATAGTAGAGGGGCTGCTGCATTGCAGTATGCAGCAGCCCATTACCATGTTTGGTAGGCCCCGACCATCGAGGCCTACCAAACATGGTAATGAGCGGACGGAAAGTTGGACGTTTTGGCGTCCGGATTGGAGTCCGCATGTTTTCGATGGAGGATCGGCGCAGGGCCGTTGACCTGCATTTCATGGAGGGCATGACCATCAGGAAGGTCGTCGCCAAGCTCGGCTACCCGTCCGAGGGGGCGCTGGCGAAATGGGTTCGCGAGGACCCGCGCTGCACGGTTCCTTTGGCCTTCCATAAGTTCTATTTGCTTCGTTACTGCGTATTCTGTACTCCACATGTGCGAAACGTTGGAATTCCGCCATTGTACGAAACCTATCCGCCGTTCTGTGAGCACCCCTTCGGCGCGTCGTCGTATCCGGCGCGTTCCTACGAGCAGAGCCAATCCATGACGTTGGTGATATGGATGCCTTCGTCGGTCATGCCCTCGCTATGCCAGTCGAGGGTGAGCACCGTGCGGGGGAATGCGTCACCCAATCGCCGCAGCGGGGCTAATTCCCGCTCCCGGGTCTGCTCCTCGGTCATGTTCAACGTGACCTGAATGTACTGCTTGTCGTTTCCGCGCTTCGCGATGAAATCGATTTCGCCGTCGGGCAGCGATCCGATGGCGACATCGTAGCCGCGTCGCTGCAGTTCCATGAAGACGATGCCTTCGAGCTGGGCTCCGCGATCCGAGCCGTTGAAACCCGTGGCGAGATTGCGAAAACCGTTGTCGACGGGGTAGAACTTGCGTTGCGGGCGCAGCAGTTCCTTGCCTCGCATGCGTTCCTGTTGCGCGCTGTAGACGATGAACGAGCGTTCGAGCGCGCTGATCTGGTTGTCGACGGTGGCGTAGGAGGCGTTCGCGCCGGCGCTTGCGAGCGTGTTGGCGACATTGTTGACGGAGAACAGGTTTCCCGACGTTGAGAACAGATATCGGCTGAGTTTTTCCAATGTGGCGATGTCGCGGATGCCGTACCTTCCCGCCACGTCCTTCAGCACAATGGATTCGTAGATTGAGGTGAGTATTTCGGTCGCCCTGTCCTGATCCGGCTGGCCGGTGACGAACAGGCCGGGCATGCCGCCGAACATCATGTATCTGGAGAACAGCTGGTCCGTGGAATCCGTGGTTCCCTGAGCCCGATGATGGCGTTGGTATTCGTCGAAGGAGAGCGGATATACGGGGATGGTGATGTAGCGACCCGTCAGATGGGTCGCCAGTTCGCCGGATAGCAGTCGTGCGTTCGATCCGGTGATATACACGTCGGTGTCGTCACGGGAATGCAGCCGGCGAACCACTTCCTCCCATCCGGGAACGTCCTGTATTTCATCGAGGAAAACGTAGAAGGGGCCGGGTTGGGCTTCTTGCGTGGCTTGCATCAGGTCGGCGTGCAGGTCGGTCGCCGAATATCCGATGGGCGTGTCGAAGGAATCGAAGCGACGGGTGAAGATATTGCTCGCGGGAACGCCGTCGTCGAACAGTGATTGCGCATAATGTTCCAGCAGCGTGCTTTTTCCGCACCGTCGGACGCCGGTAAGCACCTTGATTTCCGGGGTGTTCCGGTGGCTGCGCAGCGTATTGGTGAGCTTGTCTCGTGCGATATACCCCGTCATCTCCACGCCTCCAATTTTTGGTGTATTGCAAAACAGTCGTTAAATCGACGTTGATTTTCAGTATACTTGAAATTGTGCATTTTGGAGTAATGATTTTATAGTGTACTCAAAATCGTGTGGGGCCTTTCGCTGTTTGTGGTGGGTGGTTTGGTTGTGGGGTGATGCCGGTCGGGTAGGTTGGAGGCACGGATACGTCGCATTTGGTCTCCACCGCGTTGCAGCTGGAGACCAAACGTCGCCAGATACGACTGGAGGGACACACCCCGGAGGAATTCCGGAACATGTCCCTCACAGCCTAATCAGGTACCCTTAATAAACCACGTCCAACAATCGGGGCGCAGTTCAGAATCAGGCGGCCTTTTTGCGGCCGCGGCGCTTCATGGTGCCGGCGGTGGCATTGGCCACGTCGAAGATCACGGTCTTGCTTTCGGGGTAGGCGGTACCGTTGACGGACTGGTAGGCGATTTCGCCTTCCGGAGCCTCGGGCAGAGTGAAGTATGCCTTCACTGCTTCAATGAGCGTGGCTTCCTTGACGCTTACCGAAGCAGCCTGCTTGCCTTCGGGCTTGCTGAACTTAATGGCGTTGTCGGCCTTGGCGGTGGTCGGGGTCACGGCGATCTGCTTGGTCTTGTCGTTAATCAGCACCTTGACGTACGCCGGGAATCCGAGCACTTCAGCGGTGGCTTTGTTGAAACGAATGGCGGAATCGGTGACGGTCAGAACGGTCTTGCCCACCGGCTTGACCAGCTGAACCTCTTCGAATCCCTGAAGCAATGAAGCCATAATTGCTCTCCTTATTGCATTGGTCACGTGTTTTATTTACGTCACTAATTGTAACCAGCTAATTTCGCATTATACAAATCATATGCATGCATGATTGCATAATTGAAGAACATTTGACCTACGTATTGCGCTCCCTGAATAGTACCGATTTAACCAATACCAAGAAAAGCGGAAACAAGGACCCGCAATATCAGCCGTATTGAATATAGAAATATGTAATTTCAACATCGCAATAACTGACGGCCTTTTTTGCTGGCTCTATTCGCCGATATCGCATTCAGGCCACAGCGCCGAGCATAATATCGACGCCGTGCTTGATCTCCGCATACACGCGTTCAAACACCTCGCGTGATTGACGATGAGGGTCTTCGGTTTCGAGTGCCGTAGGCAAAAACGGCCGCAGCATAGGTACGCAATCCATGATTTCGATGAGCCTGTCTGCGGCGGTATCGCCGGCAATCGGACCCTCGGCATGCATATGTTTGCAAGCGTTCACGAAGTCATTGAACAGAAATACTTTGCGAATAGCCAGTGGATTCTGTTCAAGCAAATCGGAAATTTGCTCACGCTCAAAACACAGAATCAGGTCGGCTTGCCGGCTGATATCGGTGGTGAGAGGGGTGGAAGAATGGGAATTCGCGTCAATGCCGTCGTTCTTCAGCAAATCGATAACCATCGGATCAGCGGGATGCGGGGGATAGTGCAGAGTACCCGCGCTGCGCACGGTGATATTGCCGCTCTGCAAGCCAATTCCTCGGTCGGCAAGCTTGGCTCGGGTGTAGTATTCGGCCATCACGGAACGGCATTGATTGCCGGTGCATACATACATGATTTGCATAACAACGTCCCTTCTCAAGTGTTGTGAGCATTCCCTCATATATTCCAGTGAGCATTCCTCGCGAATATGCGTGCGTTATGTACCGTAGCAATAACATGAAAAAACCGGGAATCATCGACTCCCGGTTCAGTGGTATTCGCGAACTATGCTTCAGCGTCTACTGTTTATTATGTCAGTCACGTCAGCGACGAGTGGTGTTCTTGCGGACGGCGAACAGGGCGATGCCCGCGGCGGCAAGCAGCACAACGGCCACACCGTACGGTGCGATGGCCGCACCGGTGTTGGCGGTGGTAGCAGTCGTGGTACCGGACTGGTCACCGGTTCCGGTTGCCGGAACCTGAATGGTGGCGGTCTTGGTACCGGATACAGCGCCAACAGCCTTGACCGCGATGGTCTTGCCAGCCTGGCTGGCCTTGAACGTGTACAGCAAAGTCAAGGAACCATCTGCCTTGGCAGTGAACGTCTTGGATACTTCAGCGATCTGCTGGACGTCGGCGACGATGGCATCATCGTAGTACACGGTGACGGATTCGTTCGGTCGGAATGTGCCTGCAGGGAACGTCACGGTAGCGGTGGTGCCGCCGTAAGTAACCGTTGCACCGTAATCATCAGCCATAGCGGTATTCGTTGCAAAACCAAAGCCCAGAACTGCGGCGATAACGGCCAGCACGGCCATAATCTTCTTCTTCATAACTTCGAACCTCCACAATAGAACCGGTTACTATCAATAGAAAATCGGTCTTTTTTCAATTACACCCCCCAACCATACACCCCCTTTTGTCGGTATATAAGGGGTAATTATGTTAACGGGTAAGGGGGTGTGACAACGTGGTCACATCATGTGACAACGTTCGAACATATTGTCGCCGCATTACCGTTGCGGCGGGGTCTCCTGACGTTCTGAAAACGTTGCTATTCCAACGATTGCGGTGATTGGCGATACGTGCATGGTAAACAACAGGGAAATTTTTTTTCTGCGACACGCCGACGGGCTACTCGGATTCTGATTCGTACTCGTCGTCAAAACTGAACAGGTCCTCTACGGTGGTGCCGAACACCCGCGCCAAATCCATGGCCAGACGCAATGATGGGCAGTATTGCCCCTGTTCCAGCCTTCCTATGGTCTCACGTCGCACGTTGACCAGATCGGCGAGGTCGGATTGCTTCATACCGCGTTGGAGTCGGTGAAGTTTCAGACTAGTCTTCATCGTCGCCCCCGGTGCCGGTATCGTGTTCCAACCATAGATATCGAATATCGGAAATGGCCAAGGCGCACATGGCCAATGCGGGCAGTAGCATTGGCGGAATAATGTGAACTATCGAGCGGTCAATCAAATTCAGTGTGGTGTAGATGAAACCGACAATTACCAGAATGCCCACCAAACTGACCAGCGCGAATTGCATGGCCGCGCTTTGATGCATATCGGAAAGCTCGTCGCGTCGCGGGTTCTGCCGTCGGAATACAGTCATGCCCCATACTTCGCCGCCGATCCACAACAGCGCCGCGATCGCTGCCACGATTACTCCGAGCAGGTTATTGCCAATAAGAGCCATCAGCATGCAGGCAATGGCACCTATGGATTCAAGGATGGCACGAAAGCAAATATACCGATTAAAGGTCATGGCCGTCTCCGTGAATTATGCGAGCGATATTGAATTGCATACGCAATTATAAAGTTAGGGGGTGTTCCTATGTTTTTGTCAACTCCTTGGGGAGTTGACGTGTCGGGATTCCGGTTGGCTGTCGTGGGCGCGCTTCGCCCTGCCGGTGGCGTCCGGCGTCCTTTCCCGTGTGGCCCGGTTCAGGCTACGAGGGCTGGTTCCTGGTAGAGGGTTCCGTTTTTGAGCATGCTGTAGATCACGTCGCAGCGCCGACGCGCGAGGCAGATGATGGCGGCGTTGTGGTGTTTGCCCTGTTCGCGTTTGCGCTTGTAATAGGCCACGGAGGGCGGGTGTTTGGTGGATGTGACGAACGCGGTCTGCCACAGCGCGTTCTTGAGGCGTTTGTTGCCCCGCCTGGAGGGCCGTTCGCCTTTGATGCTGGTGCCGGATTGGCCGGTGACGGGCGATATGCCCGCGTAGGCGGCCAGATGGGCGGACGATTTGAAGTTGGCGATGTCGCCGCCGATGCCGAGCAGGATGTTGCTTGCGGTCCTGACGCCTATCCCGGGCATCGACGTCAGGACCGTGAGAAGAGGGTGGTCCTCCAGGAGCTTCTCGACCTGGCGGCCGACCTCGCGCCGCCGGTCCCTGATCGTCTTGATGTCGTGGGCGATGGAGGGGATGATGGTCTCGGCCATGAGGGTGCCGGGCACGGTGACGGTCTGCTCGCCGATCGCCTTGAACATGTCGTCGATGATGCGGCCGGCGCGAAGCCCGTTGGACTTGGCCCAGTCCTTCACGTCCTCGATCCCGGCCCGTTTCACGCCCATGGGCCCGCCGTATCGTTCGAGCAGCGCGAGCGTCGCGTCGCGCGTGATTCTCTCGCCCTTGAGCGCGCGTTCGAACGCGGGGTGGGTCTGCAGCAGCAGGCTCCGCAGGCGGTTGACGTGGCGGGTGGATTCGTGGGCGAGGTCCTCGTCGTGGCCGGCGAGCAGCTTCAGGGCGGCGAGGGTCTCGTCATCCGGGCCCGCGTCCCTGAGCGTCTCGGGCAGCTTGAGCGCGGCCCACGCGATCACATGCGCGTCCCTGCGGTCGGTCTTCGCGTCCCCGGGCAGCAGCTGCGCGGTCCTGCGCATGGCCGTGCCGGGAAGGTAGGCAACCGCGATCCCCATGTTCCGCGCCACCGTCAGGGGCAGGGAGCCGATGGTGTTGGGCTGGTCCACGACCAGCAGCACACGGCCATGCTTGGAGAGCTTGCCCAGCATCGTGCGGATGGCCTTCTCGTCCTGTTTCAACGGCTTGTCGTACAGGGTGTTCCCGTCATGGTCGAGGGCGTGCGCGTGGTGCGCGCTCTTGCCCACGTCCAGGCCGACCCACACGTCGATGTCGTCCGGGGTCATCATCGTTCCTCCCGTCATGAAGGTTTTCCGGTCGCCGCGGGCTCGGAGGAGTCCGGACGCCCGCGCCGCACCCACATTACGACGAGACCTGCGCCATGCGCCCCTGAAGCGTCCGTGTAGCCGGCCTGGTTCCTATCAGCGGTCATCGGGCGTCCCCGTTCCCGGCGACAACACCCCCCGGATCATCGACGACAGGGCAGGAAAGTCATACCGGAACCGGCGACCCGGCCCCGACCATCGGGGCCTACCAAACATGGTAATGGGTAACCCCTTGTGTGGTGGTTAGGCCAACCGGCGGAGGCTCTTTGCGTAGACCGAGAATAATCGCAATCAGTAATTGTTATGGGCGATCCAGTAGTTGTACGCTGCGACGATGCCGCCGTAGCGCTGCTCGCAGTAGCTGATGAACCACTTGGACTGGGTCTTGTAGTTGGTCTGCCAGTCCGCGCCGAAGGAAGCCATCTTGCTACCGGGGTAGGCCTGACCCAAGCCATAAGCACCAGACGTGGGGTTGGTGGCGGTGGGGCTCCAACCGGACTCGTGGTTGATGATGTAGTTCGCAGCGGTGAAGTCCGCTTCGCTATACCCGTTGTCCAACAGATACTGATGCGCCCAGGACTGAACTTCTCCAGCCGGAACAGTGGTGCCGAGATCGGCCGACGATGATGACGACGTCGACGGCGACTCGGTGGAACCAGTGCCCACCAAGATCACCTTATCCACCGGGGCCTTCTTGACCCATGAGGCGAATACGTTGGAAGAGGCGACCTTATCGCCGGCTCGCTTGACCAGCGAGGTGGTCTCCATAATGCCCTTTTGGCCCTCGGTCTCGACCTTTTCCTGACCCCTGGGCAGGCTGCTGGTCTCCTTGCGCACTTCATTGAAGGCGATCTCGGTATCGTTGGTCTCCACATCGGCATCCGCGCGATTAATGGTGACCACGGTGGCCTCGGTGACCTTGGATTTCAGCGAGGGCGATACGGCATCATCCGGGTCAAGCGTGATATCACCCGTCTCCAGCACGTCCTTGACGGTGGTCATGTTGGCTTTTTCGCCAAGTACTACGCGCGAATCGCCATTAATCTTCACCGTAACGAACGTGGTGTTCTTGTCGGCGCTGTTGATTGCGCCACGAGTGGCAGAACGGGATGCGGCCGAATCGGTAGCCGAGAACGAAGTGATGGTGGAAATCGGCTTCACATCATCAGCATGGTAGAAACTGCGCGACACCAATCCCGCCGCGCCGAGCAGACCTGCCGCGGCCACCACAGCCGCGATCTTCATCCACTGGCGCTTGTTCAACGGCCTGAGCATACGGGTCGGCTTGGCATGTCTCGTCATTGCGCTCCTTGATTGGATTTCACACTGCCCACCATGATAGGCGGCGCAGTGGATGAAGGAAAATCAGGCTCAGGCCTGCTGGTCGGCACCGGACTGGGCGGCCTTGGCGGCGGCCAGATCGAGTGCCTTGGCCTGGGCGATCAGATCGTCGAGATCGGCGGCCTGCAGCGCGCCGGCCTGCTGGAAGATGACCTCGCCCTGCTTGGCGATCATCAGCGTGGGCACCGCCTGGATGCCGGCGGCCTGGGCCAGATCCTGGTTGGCGTCGATATCCACCTTGACGAAGGCGATGTTCGCGTTCTCCGGCTCGTTGGAGGCCGCCTCGAAGATCGGGCCGAACGCGCGGCACGGGCCGCACCAGGTGGCCCAGAAGTCAACGAACACGATCTCGTTGTCGGTGATGGTCTTCTCGAAATCGGCAGAGGTGATAGCGGTGGTTGCCATGATGTTCCCTTCTTCTGTGTTTTCCTTGGCGTCGCCGTACGGCCCTCGTGCGTGGCCGCCGGGCGATTGCCTTATTCATGCAATACGTCTTGGCGCTTGGAGCCGTGCGGTTCGTGGCCGTCGGCTCCCTGCTGGCTACCAGCTTCCCAGCACCACCCAACATTTGTGTCGTATTTTCCGCCGCCGGCCAAACGTTTCCCAAGATTTCGCTGGAAGGTGACGCGCGGCGCGCTGTGACGCGCAATAATGGGATGCATGCCAGTCATGAATGATGAAGTGCCCGACGAGGGCGATTACGATGCCGGCCGTGGCCGCGGCGAATTCGACAACATCACGCCCGAGGACTTCATCCACGGGGGCGGTTCCGGCCACGGCAACCCGCCGGGCTGGCTGGGACCGGCCGACATCAACCGGGCGCGTCATCAGATGCCCATCGCATACGTGGAGATCGTGCCCGTGCGCACCGATGAGATGGGCCGCATCTCCCAGGTGGGCTCGCTGCTGCGCGTATCCGATGACGGGTCGATCGAACGCACGCTGATCACCGGCCGTGTGCTGTACCACGAGACGTTGCGCGAGGCCATCGCCCGCAATGTGGCCAAGGATTTGGGCGATATCGCCTTGCCGCTGCTGCCGATCGGGCTCCAGCCGTTCACCGTGGCCGAATTCTTCCCCACGCCGGGACTAAGCGAATACTACGATCCGCGCCAGCACGCCATCGCACTGTGCTACGTGGTGCCTATCGCCGGCGACTGCAAGCCGCAGGATGAGACGCTGGATGTGGAATGGGTGGATCCCAAGAGCGACGTAATGGACACGTTCGTGGCGCAGATGGTCAACGGCCATGGGCGCATCGTGCGACAGGCGTTGGCCTGGGCCGGAATCTGACAGTTGTTTTGCCTTCCGTTGGAGGGGATGGCGCGTAGCGACGGAGGGCGGTCCGCGTTGAGACCGCTCCCAGCCGACTGTGCCGACAGCTCCGCCAGTGGGGCGCGAATGTGAAGGAGTAATTCATGGCAATCGAATTGGCCAATCATATCTACCGCGACGGCGAAGGCGTGCCGGTGGTGCTGATGAACGCCTACCCGGTGGACCACCGCATGTGGGACGTGTGCGCGAAGGCGCTCGCCGACTTCGCCGACCTGAACGACGTGCCGGACTTCCCGATCTGGGCTCCGGACATGGCCGGCTCCGGCGCATCCCCGGTGCCGAGCGACGCCGATTCGGGCCCCCGCATGGCGAACGGCGCGTACAGCGAGGCGTTGGATCGCCTGGCCGGAGCCTACGTGGACCTGATCAAGGCCGCCGGCTATGAGCAGGCGATTTGGGTCGGGCTGTCGATGGGCGGCTACGTGGCGATGGACATCCAGCGCCTGTACCCCGAAACGGTGGCCGGACTGGCCTTGTGCGACACGATGGCCGCGTCCGACGGCGTGGGCGGAGAGAACCGACTGAAGATGGCGGACGCCGCCGAACAGACGAACTCGGTCGAACCGGTGATGCACTTCGCGCAACCGGCCGATGGCGATTCCACCGTCAAAAAGACTCCTGAATTCATCGCGACCATGACCGGCTGGATCAACGAACAGAACCCGGCTGGTCTGGCTTGGCGTCAGCGCATGACCTACGGACGGCCTGAACTGGGGGCGGTGCCGGAAACGATCAGCGCACCGAGCCTGGTGGTGTCCGGCGAACTGGACCCCTCCAGCAATCCGAGTGTGATGCGGCCGCTCGCCGAACGAATCACCGGCGCTGAATTCATCGATATTCCGGACTGCGGCCATTTCAGTGCCGTCGAACATCCGGATACCGTGGCGCGAGCACTGCTCTCGCTCGTCAAGCGCGTGCAGAGCGCGCAGAAGAACGCATAGGAGACCTCGATGACCGCTGACATTCATTTCTCGCCTCTGGCACTGACCCATGCGCTGCCGTTCCTGCCGCTCGCACAAGGCGACATCGACTATCAGGTGGACCGGCGAAGCGAACCCGGCCTGATCGACGAGCTGCTGGCCGAGCCGACCACCAAAGTCGTGCTTACGCGCGGCGGACTTGTCGCCGTACCGCGCGGCCAAGGCGAGCTTGTGGACTATGAGAACGTGAAAATGCGGCTCGCCACGTTGCCGGGCGCCTATGTGTCCGCCGAACTGGCACGCTACCCCGAAGCGGTCGCCATGTTCCTTGGCTCCTATGTCGGGGCGCGCGGCGAATCCGTGGTCGCCGTGGATATCACGCGCGTGCCGGAAGCCGGCGTTCCCGGTGTTGGCGGGATTGCCGGTGTTGGCGGTGCCGTCGGCGGCGTGCTCGGCACCCAGGATTCCGGCACTGTGGACGGCGCGCTGGGCAAGAACGGCATCAGCGGAGGTGCTGCCGCCGGAATACGGCAGCCGGGAAACGCCAAGGGTAATGGCGGCGTAGCCGCAGCCAAAATCGCCGGGCCGCTCGGTGTACCGGATTCGGCCGGGCAAGGTGCGGACGATGCCTTCGATGATTCGGTCGGCGCGCCCGTACAGCCCTTGGCCCCGAAGCCCACGCTGCTGCAACAGGCCGTGACCCGGTTCGACTGGGTGGACCTGCGCGGATTTGCCCCTCACTCCAACGCGCGCGAGGCCGGGCAAGCCACCAGTGCCATCACCTTAAGCATCTGGCACAGCCGCCAGCGGTTCTGTCCCACCTGTGGCGCGGCGGTCCGGCCGGCGCTCGCCGGATGGGCGCAGCGATGCACCAACGAGGCGGACGGCAACCGTGTGCTGTTCCCACGCGTGGAGCCGGCGGTCATCACCGCCATCGTGGACG
>ENA-OQIZ01000539-OQIZ01000539.1-human-gut-metagenome-genome-assembly--contig:-NODE-539-length-18620-cov-3.695236_pt1 | contig 18620 bp, 15 predicted proteins | sample MGYA00242593_ERZ504758 | MGnify/ENA primary metagenome ERZ504758 (study PRJEB26092, sample SAMD00036364) | human gut metagenome | host: Homo sapiens | study: EMG produced TPA metagenomics assembly of...
CCTTCGAATCCTTGGTCGTGCTCTTCGAGTCCGACGTGCTCTTCGAGGAGGACGAGGAATCCTTGGTCGAACCGGTGGTGCCGGAATCATTGGATTTCTGCAGCTTGCGGTTCTCGTTCTGCAGGTACTTGACGTGCGCCCGCGCCTCTTCGATATTGTCGCGGGTGATGCCCTCGCCGAGCTCGTCACGCCAGGTCTGCGGCAGATCGCTGGTGTTCAACGAGGTGCGTTCCACCTCATGCGACAGCTTGATACCGAAGATGTTCGTGGGAACGCCTTGGAAAATCGCGACCTTGCCGTCGACATCGCCCACATAGTAGCGGGTCTGGCTCCAACGGTAGGTGGCGTAGCCGGCGCCTCCGCCGACGAGCAGCAATGCGAGCACTGCGATGAGCACGATGATGCGCACGTTGCGCTTGTGCTTGTGCGCGGTCTTGCGATCCTTCTCCTGCTTGACCTCGATGGCCTTGGCCACCTGCGGGTCGTTGGGATCGGATGACAACGCGCCATCCGCCTTCTGCACGATGGGAATCTCACCCGTATCGGGCGTCGACAGCGTGCTCTCCTCCTCGCGTGCCGCGGAAGGATGGGCGAGCTTCGGCTTGTCCTCCTCATCGTCCTTGCGGGGATTGGCGGATTGCATGAGCGCCGCCGCACGCTGGGCGGGCGAACCTTCGTCGCGCAATGCCGGTGCGGCCGCCACGGATTCGTTGACGATATCGGCGATGGGTTCGAGGCTGGAGCTTGCCGCGCCGCCCACGAGAGGCGTCTGATGCGGCAGGTCGAAGGCGTGCACGTCGAGCGCCAACGTGGCGTCCGCGATCACCGCTGTGACGTTGTCGGTGCTTCCCGCACGCAACGCCATGCTCACCAGATGCTGCGCGCAGTCGGTGAGATTCGACATGGACATCATGGTTTCGGCGATGGTGGAATTCTCCAGCACGCCGCACAAGCCGTCCGAGCAGAGCAGCCAACGGTCCGCGGGATGCGCCTTGAGCACCGCGATGTCGGGATGCGGGTCGATGTCGAAATCGCCGAGCACGCGCATCACCACGTTGCGCTGCGGATGGTTCTTCGCCTCCTGCTCGGTGATACGGCCCGTATTGATCAGATGCTGGACGTAACTATGGTCCTGGGAGACCTGGCAGAGCGCCCCGTCGCGCAGCAGATACGCGCGGGAGTCGCCGATATGCGCCAGAACCCAGTAGTCGTCCACCAGCGCGACGGCGGTCACCGTCGTGCCCATGCCGGAAAGCTTGCGCTCATGCCGCGCCTTGCCGACGATGGCGTCATGCGCGGCCATCACGGATGTCTCCATCATCGTCGCGATCGTCGAAACGTCTTTCTCGTGGTCGTCGCGTTCGATGTGCGCGAGCGAGCGGATGGCGATCGTGGACGCCGTATCGCCGCCGGCATGCCCGCCCATGCCGTCGCAGATGGCCACGAGATGTTCGCCCGCGAACGAGGAATCCTGATTGTTCGCACGCACCGTTCCCACGTCGGACACGGTGGTGGAGTACAGGAACAGCTGGTTATGGGATGGCTGAGGCGCCTGGGCCGTTTGCGTCTGGGCCGTTTGGGCGGCCTGTGCCGCCTGCTGCAATGGCAGGGTCTGCTGAGGATCGTCGATCATGCGCATCACCTCAGTTCAAACGTGGTGGCGCCGATGCGCACGGGCATGCGCGCCGGAAGGATCGTCGGCACGACGAGACGCTGGTCGTTGACGATGGTGCCGTTGGTGGACCCCAGATCCTCGATGGCCCACTGGCCGGACGCGGGGTCACGGTAGACGCGGGCATGATGCGAGGAGACGAACTCGTCATCCAGCACCACGGTGTTCGATGCGGAACGGCCCATGGTGATTTCACCGCCGCTTAAGGGGATGGAGGATCCGGCCAGCGGTCCGTCGATGATCACCAGCAGGGTCGGCCCGGCGTTCTGTGCGGGCGCATTGGCGGTGGGAGCGTTGGATTGCCGCGGCTCCGACACGGTATTGGGCATGGGTGCGGATGTCGCCTGATGCGCACGGCGCTTCCTGCGTCGGCGCGAGCGGGAGGGGCGCGGGCTGAACGATTCGATGTCCTTGCGCAGGGATCGCACGGCGAGCCATGCGAACACCCATAACAGGATCAGGAAACCGTATTTCAGCAGCGCAAACGTAAGTTCAGTCATACTAGGGCCTTGACGCCGACGGCATCACTCCTGTTCCTGGGACGAAGCCCAGTAAAGGATGCGGGTACGGCCGATGGTGATGGTATTGCCATCCAGCAGCGTGGCGGCGGGAACCTGATGACCTTCGACGTACGTACCGTTGGTGGAGCCCAGATCGCGGGCGATGACACCGTTGGGCGTGATATCGATTTCCAGGTGCTTGCGGGAGATGCCCGGATCGTCGATGACGATGTCGCAGCCGGAGCCGCGACCCAGAACCGTCTTCTCCTTGGTGAGCAGGTACTGGCTGCCGTTGATCTCCAGCAGCGGGCAATCCTGGCTCTGCTCGTTGGTCGTGACCGGCACGGCGTTGCCCTGCACGGATGCGGCGGTGAGCTTGAAACTGCCCTTGGCGAGATCGAGATCCTCCTCGAAGATCACCACGACGGGCCCTACGAATGCGTAATGCTGGCTGCGTGCGTAATTGGTGAGGTTGTCGGCGAGCTCATCGGCGAGCGTTTCGCTGCCCCACTGTTCGATATGGTCGAAGTCAGGCGTGCTCAGTTTAAAGCGGTACTCATTCGGGGCGACGGTACGGTCGCGGCCCACGGGCATGGCCTCGTTATCAATCTCACGTTCCAGCGCGCTGGACAGGTCCACAGGTTGCAGGTCTTTGGAGCCGAATTTCGAGAACACTCCATTCACTGCGCCTTCCACGCTTTTCTCAAAACGGTCGAGAACGCTCATAGTCATCCCTTTCTATATCCCTCACCAGTGTACGCAATGGGCGCAACAGGCGCTAATCAATACGTTGAGGAATTGTGATTATTCCGCCATATTTCTGTGGTGACGGGGGGGAGTGCGCCTGCGACCACTATATGGGATGTGAGCCGGGTATTGGATGGCATGAAGGCGCAAAACGTTGGGAAATGGCCGTTCGTGCAGGTTTCTGCGGTTGCTTGGCATGATCGGCGGAGACCGGTGGGTAAGGTGGGTGATTATGAATGAGCATGCGATTGATGAATACCCCCGTTTGAAGGCGCGCACCCTGCGTTTCACCTGCGGCGCGCCGCGGTCCGCGAAGGTGATCGGCGACGGTTCGCGCGCGCTGTTCCTGCGTTCCGACGGTCCCGAAGACACGGTGACCAGCCTGTGGATGAGCTGGTTCGACGCCGATGGCGGGCATCATGAGACGCTGATCGCCGATCCGCGCGTACTGCTCGGCGACGGTGCGGACAGCGAGGACGTGCCCGCCGAGGAGCGAGCCCGCCGCGAACGCGCCCGTGAAGGCGGCTCCGGCATCGTCGGCTATTCGGCGGACGAGGACGGTTCGCGCGTGGTGTTCACGCTCAATGGCCGCCTGTTCCTGGCCGAACTGGACGGCGTGGACGAGGGCGGCGAAGCCGCGGTGCGTGAACTGTGCGAAGGACGATTGAACGCCGAAGCGGGCACCGCGCCCGTACTGAACCCGCGCATCAGCCCCGATGGCGAGCATGTGCTGTACACCACGGGCGAGCGCCTGCAGCTGGTGAGCATCCAGCCGTGGGATGAATACGAGGCCGGTGAGACAGACGGCAATGTGACGCTGCTCACCGCCAGCGTCGAAACGGATGACGACGCGGACGGCGATCTGGACGAGTCGGACGACGTGGATGATGCGGACGAGTCGGAACCGGGAGCGCATGCAGACGCGCGGCCGGCCGAAAACACATGGAAGGTCGGTCTCGCCGAATTCGTCGCCGGTGAGGAAATGGACCGGTACGACGGCTTCTGGTGGGCGCCCGACTCCCGGCAGATCATCGTCGAATCCTTCGACACCGCACCCGAACCGATGTGGTACATCAGCGACCCCGCCAACCCCGGCAATCCTGCGGCCGGCCGCCGCTACCCGCGTGCGTTGACCGCGAACGCCGACGTGCACCTCGACCTGCTGCGTCTCGACTTCGACGATCAGGGCCGTCATTCCATCGTCGCGTTCCACGAGATCGAATGGGATCGCGAAGCCTACGAATACGTGGCGCGCGTGGTCTGGCAGAAGGACCGCTGCCCGCTGCTGCTGGTGCAGAACCGCCGCCAGACGCGCGATCAGGTGCTCGCCGTGGACGAGAACGGCGCGACATACGTGCTGGAGGAGCATGCCAACGACCAGTGGATCGACATCGTCGACGGACTGCCCGCGCTTACCCATGACGGTCGTCTGATCTGTGCGCTGAACGACATGGATACGAACACGAACCGGCTGACCGTGGACGGCAAACCGTTCACCCCGGTCGGCTGGAACGTGCGCGCCGTGCTCGACGTGACCGACGGCGACGTGCTGTGCGTGGTGCAACGCGATCCCGAACTCGCACCCGACGTGCCGCAAGCATGGCAGGAAACCGCCGACCTGCACGATGCACGCTGCCACGACGTGGTGAGCATCGACTATGCGGGCGACGTGCGCCCGATGGTCGGCGAACCCGGCGTATGGACCGCATCGCGCGGCGCATACGGCGAAGTGGTGTCCGGCGGTATGATGGGCGCGAACGCGACCACCATGATCCACGTGGCCCACATGCCCGCACGAGTGTCCGATTCTCCCGAATCGGACAACCAGACGGCGGCCGAGCCAGCTGCAACGTCCGATTCTCCCGAATCGGACATGCGCGATGTGGCCGCGGCGATCGCCAACAACGCCGCCGACTCCGGATTCCTGCCCAACACCAGCTTCGCGACCCTGCCCGGCGAGCATCACCTGCTCGCCGCGATCACCATGCCGAGCGAAACAAGCCCCTACGCGCACGCCAACACCCTGCCTGTCCTGGTCAAACCCTACGGCGGCCCCGGATTCCAACAGGTCGTCTTCAACTCCTCCTTCTACTGGGACGCGCAATGGTGGGCCGATCAGGGCTTCATCGTGCTCACAGCCGACGGTCGCGGCACCACCGGTCGCGGCCCCAAATGGGATCGCGAAATGTTCGAAGACATGAAGGGCGTATCCCTCGCCGACCAGATCGAAGCAGTGCACGCGCTGCCGGAACTCGACTGGGGCGACGGCCCCCAGCCGGACCTCGACAAGGTCGCGATGATCGGCTGGAGCTTCGGCGGATTCCTATCCGCGCTCGCCGTCCTCGACGCGCCTGACGTGTTCCACGCCGCCTGCGCCGGCGCCCCGCCCACCGACTGGACGCTGTACGACACGCATTACACGGAACGCTATCTAGGCCTCGACCCCGAAGTCTACGAACGCAACTCCATCGTCGCGGACGCACCGAAACTCACCCGCCCGCTCATGCTCATCCACGGATTCGCGGACGACAACGTCACCATCGCGCACAGCCTGCGACTCAGCCAAGCGTTGATGGCCTCCGGTCGCCAGCACACCTTCCTGCCGCTCACCGGCATCACCCACATGACCAACGACGAAACCGTGGCCGAGAACCTGCTGCTCGAACAGCGTGACTTCCTGCGTCGGGCGCTCGCGCTGGACACGGAATAAGAGACAGCCGGAACGGTTGGATAATCGAATCCGATAACCGAAGAACACGGTGCCCGCGGAAGCAAAGCGGTTCGCGGGCACTTGTGAAATCAACGAAACCCCACGGAAGCAACGGAGACTGGTATGGAAGTGACGCTGCTCGACGAGCGCAACTACACCGCCACCATGGCGAACGTCATCAAACCCGCGCTCAAGGCGTGCCTGACCGAAGGACGGTTCGACCCCGCGCAGGCGGAACATGACGCCGGGCTGAAACCGCTCGGCGGCACCCTGCGTTATCTCGCCTACGACGCCGCGAAATTCGATGTCGAAAACAACCGGAACGCCAGCGCGACATTCCGTGGATGCGTTGTCATCAGCCACGGATTCACCGAATTCGCCGAAAAATACGACGAGATGATCTGGTACTTCCTACTCGCCGGCTACTCGGTGTGCGCGATCGAGCATCGCGGCCACGGAGGCTCGCCACACGACGTGAACGACCGGTGCGGCGTATGGATCGACGATTGGCGCCGCTACGTCGCCGACCTCGCCGGATTCGCCGAAACCGTGGGGCAACAGTACGCCGACGGGCAGCCGCTATACCTGTACTCGCATTCGATGGGCGGCGGCATTGGCGCGGTGGTGTTGGAACGATATCCGTCGCTATTCGACAAGGCGGTGCTCTCCTCACCCATGATCGCGCCGCAGATCGGCATGCCGTTGAGCGTGGGACGCTCGCTGACCGCGCTGGTTTGCGGCATCGGACTCGGGCGTACGGCGGTGTTCGGGCAGAAGGATTTCGACCCGTCCGCGCCGTTGGACATGGACGATTACCCGGGTGCCAGCGATCCGCGTGAACGCTACTACCATCAGCTGCGCCGCGGCAATACCGCCTACCAGACCTCCAAACCCACATTCCAGTGGGTGCGGCAGGCCCTGAAGCTCAATCGCGCGGTGCTCGATCCGAAAGCCTGCGGCAATATCGAGACGCCTATTCTCCTGTTTCAGTCGGGGCGCGACGAATGGGTGCTCAACGAGTCGCAGGATATGTTCGTCGAACGGGTGCGTGAGGGCGGCAGCCCGATCAGGAAAGTGCGCTACAACAAGTCGCTGCATGAGATCTTCTCCATGCCGAACGGCATTCTCGGGCCGTATGTGCGGGAGATCCTTGATTTCTACGGGATGCCGACCGCCAGCCTGTGAAGGTGGTGCTCACGGGTTGAGGTCCCGGTTTCTTGGGCTGCCGAATACTGTGATGCAGGTTCGGAGTGCGTATCGGATAGCAATGATGCGCGCCCCCGTTTTCGTAGGTGTGGTGCGGTTGGTGACGTGGCTTAGGCGCTGTTGTGGCACTGTTGAGGCACGGTGCCATACTGGGCTGTTGTGATCAGGAGAAAGAAGACAGAATCGCGCATCATTTCATTCAGCAGTGATGCCGGATCCATGCTGGCCGGTATGGCTTTGGTGCTGGTGGGCGGCGCGATGTGGGGCTGCAACGCCACGGTATCGAAACTGCTGATGAACGATTACGGCGTCGATCCGCTGTGGCTGGCGTGCGTGCGTGAACTCTTCGCGGGACTGTTGTTCCTCATCGCCGGTGGCGTCATGAGCCCGGCGAAACTTGCGGGAGCGGCGAAAGATGTGCGTTCCTACCCCAAATACCTCGTACTGGCCTTGTGCTGCGTGCTCATCGGCCAAGTCGCCTACCTGCAATCCATCAACTGGACCAACTCCGGTACCGCGACCATTCTGCAAAGCCTGAACCTGCTGGTGGTGCTCGCATGGGTGTGCATCAGAAGCCATCGTGTGCCGCGCAAACGTGAGACAATCGGCGTGACGCTCGCATTCATTGGCACCGTGCTCATCGCCACCGGCGGCAACCTATCCACCCTCGCATTGCCGCCGGAAGGTTTGGCATGGGGCGCATTGAACGCCGTCGCCACGTCCGCTCTATCAATCCTGCCGACTGCGATGATCACCAAATGGGGCAATTTCATCACCAACGGCATCATGTTCCTGATTTCCGGACTGATGCTCTGCCCGTTCGCACAGCCGTGGGCGCATCTGCCGAAATTCGATGTGATGAGCGTTTCGCTGCTGCTGTTCACCATCGTGCTCGGCACGTTCGGCGCGTACGCACTGTTCATGGCCGGCGTGATGCGCATCGGTTCGATCCGCGCGACCATGCTCGGCACCATCGAACCGGTGATGGCGACGCTGACCGCAGTGCTGTTCACCGGCGTGGTATTCGGCACGGCCGACATGGCGGGCTTCGCGCTGATCATCATCATGGTCTTCCTCGTGCGCTGAGGTGCGCACGAGGAATCCGCATCGCGACTATTCCTGATCGTCCTGCTCGTAGATGGCGTCGGTGATCGTTTCGCGCAGTTGGGCGAATTCCGGGTTCGCGCGCATCTTGTCCATATTGTTCGGATCATCCGGATCACAGGGGATATTGATTGGAATATCCATTTTCACCGTGCCAGGGTGCGCGCTCATCACGATGACGCGGGTGGCTAGGAAAATCGCTTCGTCGACGCTGTGCGTGATGAAAAACACGGTTTTCTTCTTAGCCTCCCAGATGCGCAGCAGTTCGTTCTGTAGACGTTCGCGGGTAAGTGCATCCAGTGCGCCGTACGGCTCATCCATAAGAATCAAATCCGGATCGGTGGCGAGCACGCGGGCGATCTGAGCACGTTGTTGCATGCCTCCGGACAGCTCGTATGGTCTGCGGTCGGCCGCATCCTTCAGTCCGACCAGCTCAAGATAATGCTCCGCGGTCGCAGTACGCTCCTCGGTTTTGACGCCCTGCATTTTCATACCGAATTCGACGTTCTTACGTACCGTGAGCCATGGATACAGCGGAGGTTTCTGGAACACTACGCCGCGACGCGGGCTCGGGCCGTTGATTTTGCGGCCTTGCGCCACGATTTCGCCGTCGCTGGGCTTTTCGAATCCGGACAGCATGTTGAGCAGGGTGGTTTTGCCGCAACCGGAGCGTCCGACCACGCAGATGAAATCATGTTCCTTGATTTGCAGATTGATGTCATGCAAGGCTGTGACCTGCTTGCCTTCCTGCGTGGTGTACCGTTTGTTGACCCCACGGATATCCACGGCGATGCCTTGCTGCGCCATGGTCTGACGTTCGGTCAGCTCGTCCCATGTCATATCGTTCGTGCTCATGTCAGATCCTTTCCGATTCTCGCTGCCTTGCTGTGCCGTACTATTCGGCGGTTTTGTCGATTGCGTCCGTATACAGTGCGGTCTCATAGGTACTGTTCACCGTGTCCAGACTGTTCTGGGTTTTCAGGAATTGCGCCGTGGCCTTGAGAATGCCAGGCAGCTTGCCGTGGAACAGATCGCTTTGTGCCTTGGCCTGCGGGTAGTCGTAGCCATCCATCTGCTTGAGCACATCGTTCTTCGCTGTACCTAGTTGCGAGGCGATGGCTTCGGCGGAATCGTCCTTCTTGCTATTCAACAGACCGGCTGCGTAGTTCTCCACGGCAGTCCAGGTTTGCATGGCTTCCGGATTGGCGGTGATGAAATCAGTGGAGGCGATTTCCATATCGTAGGTGGCCGAGCCGGTTTTCGCTGTTTCGGCACTGGACGTTATGACATGACCGTCGTCGGCCTTCAGTTTGGACAGCACCGGATCCCACACCCAAGCCGCGTCTATCTCGCCGCGTGTCCAGGCTGCGGACATCTTGTCCGGGTCAAGGTTGATGAGATTGACACTGGTCTCGTTCATGCCGGCGTCGCTCAGTGCGCTCAGCAGACTGAAATGGGAGGTGGAACCGAATGGCACGGCGATGTTCTTGCCTTTGAGATCGGTTATGGATTTCGCGTTTGCGTTGTTCGTGACCAGCGATTCCGCTTTACCGATGATGTCGTGGATCCATACGATTTGCACGGGAAGCTTGAGCGGTGCGGAAACCGCGCGAACCGAAGGGCTCGAACCGGCCAGACCTATATCGATGGAGCGGGAACCGAACGCCTGGATTACGTCGCCGCCTGAGTTGAACTGGTTCCATTCGATGGTGGCATTCGGCATGCAGGCCTCCAGCAGGCCCATATCCTTGACGATAAGATCCGCGTTTGGAATAGCCTGCCATGCAATGCGCATGGTGCCGGTGAAATCATTGTTCACCTCGACGGGGCAGGTCGCACCCTCACCATTGGCGGAGACACCGGCCAACTCGTAAGCGGTGGGCATCGAACCGCATGCTGCGGTACTTGCCAATATAAGCGCCGCGGCGGTGACGGATAACAGTCGGCGAGTGAATCGGGATGCCGAAGTAGCCGTAGTATGCGTATTGACGTTCATCATATTCGTCCTCTCTTGGTGCTTGCCGTTGTCAGTCCTTGCCGACCCATGGGGTGATGAGCCTGGTGATGAGTACGATCAGGCCGTCGAGCAGCAGTGCCGCGATGCCGATGACGAAAATGCAGGCGATGGTCAGCGGCGTATTCAGCTCCGTGCCGGACAGGTACGCCAGTGCGCCGATGCCGGGAATGCCGTTGTTCAATTCAGCGGCGACCACGGTGGTCCAAGCAAAGCCGACAGCCAGGCGGATACCGTTCATGATGGACGGCAATGCGCTGGGGAACACCACGAACAGGAATGCTTGAAGACGGCTTGCGCCCAGTGAAAGCGCCGAATTGACGCGATCCTTGTTCACGCCCTGGATGCCTTCCAGCGTGGCCAGGACAATCGGGGGGAATGCGGCAAGGAACAGCAGCCAGATTTTGGTGGTGTCGCCGATGCCGAACCAGACGATCAACAGGCCGATGTATCCCAGCGGCGGCAGTGCTCGAATGAAGTTGATGTATGGCAGGGCGATGCGACTGATCCACTCCATTTCGGCAAGTATGAAACCGATGAGCATACCCACCACGATGGCGAGCAGCATGCCGATGCCGATACGCTCCAAGCTCACCACCAGATGCTGCCAAAGGAAGTACTGCTGTTCGCCGCAGATGATGCGGCTGGAGCCTTCCGATTGCGGTCGGCAGGAATTCGCTTCGACGAATGCGCTCCACACCGATCCGGGGCCGGGAAGATACAGCGGATTGATCAGCCCGGCCGATGTGACCGCCCACCAGACGGCCAATAACAGCACCAGTGACAGTAGCGCCTGCACGCCTCTCGATCCATGTTTGATAGTTGTCAGTATGCGCTTCATCGTTCGGTTCCTCTCAAGTCTCGAAGTCGCCATGCGTGCCGCACGGCGGATGCGCTCAGTCGACGCTGGCCAGGTAGTGGTACATGGTGCTGAGCATTTCGTCGGTGATGGTGACGGGATTGTTGTACAGATTCGGATGGCGGCTGATGCGTACCAAGTCGTCGATTTGCTGTTCGGACAGGTCGAGGTCCTTCAAACCGGTGCGCATACCGATGGTCTTTTTAAGATCATGGATGGCATTCGCCATCGCGTCCACATCGGCGAAACCCAGCTCGCGGGCGAATTCCTGTATGCGCCCATGCTGCGCGTCCTTGTTGATGCGCGCGAAATAGTCAAGCGTCAGACCGCAGGCCTCACCGTGCGGAATGCCATGAATATTGGTCAACGGGAACGAGCATGCGTGCGATGACGTGGTTTTCGGCAGTGTAAAGGCGAGACCTGCGATTACCGATGCCTCGCACATCTTCTCGCGGGCCTCCTCGTTATGCGGTTCGGCCACGGCAATCGGCAGATAATGGAACACGAGTCTGGCGGCGTGCACGGCGCAGGAGTCGCAAATCGGCTGATGGCCTTTGCTCCAGAAACCCTCGATTGCCTGGCTGAGTACATCCATGCCGGTGCTTGCCGTGATCTTCGGTGGTACGGAATAAGTCAGTTCCGGGTCCACGATCGCCACACTTGGGAAGAAACCGTCGGATACGATCGGTGCTTTCTTGCCGAGCGCACGATTGGTAAGCACGGAGACGCAGGTGACTTCACTGCCTGTGCCGGCGGTGGTGGGCAGTGCGATGATCGGTAGATGCTCCAGTGGCATTGCCTTGCCGGTGCCATGGTATTCGGTGATGGAATCGTCGGTCAGACAGATGCTTGCGGCTGCCTTGGAAACATCCATGGCGCTGCCGCCACCCATGGCCACCACGAATCCGCAGTGTTCGCGGCGTATCACCTCGGCGCAGGCATCCACTTCGGTGACGTCCGGATTGGGGGAGAAGTCGGTGAATACGGTGGTCACAGCGCCTTCGCTCGCGTCGATCAGGCGTTGTGCCTCGCCGGAATCCACGAAGAATCGTGGCGTTATCAGAATGCCATCGTGGAGTTCCATCGACTCGGCGATCTCCCTGATTTCTGTCGCCCTGCCCTTGCCGAAGCGGATCGCCACCGGCTGTTCATAATTCCAAAGCATCGTTGTTGCCTTCTTTCCGTCGTCTTCCGTCGACTCGCCCTGTCAGCCTCGTTTCAGTCGCAAAGATTCTCGTCGACCCATGTGAGCACTTCGTCCAGCTTTGGCAACTCCTCTTCCAGCTGCTCGGCGGTGATGATCAATGGCGGGCAGATGTTGATGTTGGTTTCGCGTCCGAACGTGGAGAATCCCAAATCCATGAGTCTGCCCATAATCTGGGGCATCACCGAGTTCGGGCAATGATAGGGGGCCATCAGCTCGCGCGTCTCCTTGTTTTTCACGATGGTGAGTGCTGCGAACAGACCAATGCAACGGGCTTCGCCCACGCACTTGTGCTTGTCCACCATGCTTTCCAGAAAGGGCTTGAGAATGCCCTCCATCTGCTTGACATGGGCGCAGATATCGTGATCCAAGTAGTAGGAGACCGCTGCCACGCCTGCGGCGCAGGCAAGTGTATGACCGGAATAGGTCAAACCGCACTGCAGCACATTGTCGGTGAAGTAGTCGGAGATTCGCTTGGACACGATGACGCCGCCAAGCGGCACGTAGCCGCAGGTCACGCCCTTCGCGAACGTGATCATGTCAGGCTTCATGTCGAAGTTCTGCCAGGCGAACATCTTGCCGGTACGGCCAAAGCCAGCCATGACCTCATCGCAGATCATCAGGATTCCGTACTTATCGCACAGCGCGCGCACGCCCTCCATATAGCCTTCCGGCGGCAGAATCACGCCATTGGCCCCGACGATGCTCTCCATGATGATCGCGGCCACCGTGTCCGGCCCCTCATACTGCAGCTGCTCGTCCAGTCGATGCAGGTAATCGGCGGTCACCGCGGCATCATCCACGCCACGCGTGTAGCCGTCCTCGTACATGTTCGGATTCATGAAATGCACGAAGCCCGGAGCCGAACCGCCGATTTCCGTGGCGAAACGACGCCAGTCACCCGACGCGTTCGAAGCGCCGATGGTGGAACCATGATAGCTGCGGTAACAGCTGAAGATCTTCGGGCGGCCCGTCACCATGCGAGCCATTTTGATGGCATTCTCATTGGAATCCGCGCCGCCATTGGTGAAGAACACACGCTGATAGAAATCGGCGCCGGCGACATCCACCAGCATCTTCGCGAGTTTCGACTTCGGCTCCGACGCATACGCCGGTGCCATGAAGCACATCGTATCCGCTTGGTTTTTGATGGCATCCACGATTTCAGGCAGTTCATGACCCAGATTCGAACACACCAGCAACGACGACATATCGGTATAGCGCTTGCCATCATAATCCCAGAAATAGATGTCTTCCGCCTTCTTGACCGGCTTGACCGGACCGCCCTGCTTATGCCAAGACTGCATGACATATTCGCGGTGCAGTGTCGCGACTTCCTCGCCCGTCAGTTCTTCCATGGTCGTTCCTTCCTCTGGATCCATCGGCGAATACGCTTCGTGCGTGCACCATGTACAAAACAATGATGTTCCACACGGTTTTCCGATGAAGATTTCAATGATTGCAACTCAGGGATTTGCTTGGAAATCCTTGTGATACTTGCAGTCTATGAAGGCGCGGCAGGAGGAACAACGCCGCAGCGCCTAAAGCTTCCTGTGCTATAGCACAAAAGGAGTGCCGGAAGTCACGAGCGGAAATCAAGAGTTAACAGTCCAGTAATTCCTTGACATGCAAACCCACCGACAGCATTTCCCTGACGGCGAAGTCCGACAGATTCACCTGCAGGATGCTTTCGATTCGCTTCAGCTTGTAACCAACCGTGTTGCGATGCACGAACATGCGCTCGCTGGTTTCCTTGATACTGCCGTTGAACTGCAGATAACGGCGCAACGTCGCAGTCAGATCGCCGCCGTTTACACGGTCATACTCCTCCAGCGGGCCGATAGTGTGGTCATAGTAGTCGTGCAGGATCTCAGGATCAGGCACGTTGAGCAAAAGCTTGTCGATGCCGGCATCGTCATACAAAAAAGGGGTTTCCGCACGGCCGCGATGCTTCTGCAGACGTTCCAAAGCCAAACCCTGCCGATAGCTTTTACCGATGCACCGAGCGGATTTCGTGATCTTTCCAACGCCGAGGAACAGACGCTCATCATCATGAGATACTTTGCCGCAAGCCAATAGAATCTCACGTGACATGGTAGCCAAGGCATCCGCATCATAGCGGGCGAACACCAACACGATACGCCCCTGCATCATCAGTTGCGCGGCATACCACTGACGTTGTGTGAACAGCGACTCCAATTGCCGAGTGAACACCTGCAGGCGGTCGGCGGAAACATGTGGCATCGCGCAATCATCGGTCGATACGGTGCTGGCACAGTCCAGCACGCCCACGCTATAGTTCCAGTCCCGGCCGAAACCATTCTGCTCAAGCGTATCCGTATACAGCTCCTCGCGACCGGGGCACTCAATCGCATTCTTCAATGCCACCGCCAGTTCCAGGCTATGCTTCTCGCTCATAGTGATTGTCAAACTGAACAGATGCATGATTTGAGCCATATGCTCGCTCCAGGGCACGCGAAACATCGGGAAATCATGCTCGTTACAGAAACGAGTAGCCTCCGGACTGATTTGCCGGATAAAAGGACCGATATTCACCACAATGCCACTGGCGCCGCTATGGTAGGCGCTCGCCACCAAACCGGTCAGATCCTCCTGCATCTCCAGACCGATGCCAGTGGTGAAAGCGATCTCCTGCCCCTCCAGAAAGCCGGCGATCTCCTCGTTCTCCACCATGTGCACCCAGCGCACGGGGCGATCCAGGCCTTTCCTGCCGGCCACCAAAGCGATGGTATGCTTCTGCGCGCGTGCCTGATCGAACAAATCCTGCAAACGAACGGTCATCGATGAGCCGCCTTATCGGTTATGCCGCGTAACCGCGGACCTTCCTGTTAACATGCGGCATACCGTAGCGAAGGCGTGTAACGAAACGAAGCGGACCATTCGCGAGACGAAACATGGTCGGAAACGTCTATTGATATGTCCGTTGATGCGTCCATGGCAATGATTGCGGACGATGCGGTTATATCAGGATCGAGGCGCCGGAAACGATCAGAAGAACGTAGGTCAACTTCAAGAACGCTTGTTGACTGATATGCTGCTGCAATCGATTGCCAAGCATTACCGCGGCGATCAGCGGGGGAACGCTCACGACGGTCAGCAGTAGCGCATGCGGCGTCCACATACCTGCGACGGCTTGCTGCACGCCCATTACCGAATTAAGCGCCACCCACACGCAAGCCACTGTGGCGCGAAACTCATCCTTGTCATGCAATGTCGCCGCCGCGACCACCACCAGTAAAGCGCCGCCCGACACAAACATGCCGTGTATCACTCCGGCTGCCAGCAAAACAATGATCATGAGCCAAGGTTTCGGCGTTTTCATGGAGGGGGCGAACAGGTTCTTGACAGCCACCACGATGATGAATATGCCGTCGGCCTTCTGCAGGGGTCCCAACGGCATGTAACTGTAAATCGCCATGCCGGCGATCATCCCAACCGCCATGCCGGCCACCATGCGCGCCAACACGTGCCAACGAATATGGGTTTTATGCTGTACTCCAATCCACAGGCAGGAAAGCAACGCCATCATATTCAGCACCACACGGGCCTCATCAGCGCCGATCAACAGCATGGATGCAGGCATGGCCAGCACTGTTCCCGCGAACCCGGTAATCGCCTGAATCACATTGGAAACGAACAACACCAGCAGAAACACGGCATCGAGACACAACTCGTTCATGACAGTCCTTTCCGGAAAAGTGGTTTGACATGCGACGGGATGAAACCGAAGCGTGGACGACATTGCCGATCCACCTGAACGGCACGCAAGCGGTTTCAAGCGGTATGAGGCGTCATCAAGCGGTATGAGCTCGAAGACCGAACGTGCGAATGACGGAGTTGCAATGCGCGCGACTTCTATTCAGCGAAGATGCCAGTGCGGAAATGCAGACGGGTCATACGCTACCGGCGGTATGTAAAACGCAATGGCTTGGTCGTGTAAACGCAGGTTTCGGCACGCAGACACCCTGAGTGTCCGATTCGGGAGAATCGGACACACGTACGTCGGAAACGCGCACAGCCACATCATCCACATGTTCACTCTGGGTAAAACTGTGGAATGCTCGCCGCCCGAACCAGTTGAGTGAAGTGAAAGGTCAAGATCAGGAGCCCGCGAGAGGTTCCGGATACGGCAACGAACCCGGCCGCCGGTGTCATCGGATGGTGACGCCGCGATGATACTGCACGACCGGCTGCCCAACCGCATCGACTCCAATCCAAAGGAGTACCGATTATGGCAATGTTTCCGGCTTTGATGAATGACACGATGTTCTCCGATCTGTTCGACGATCCGTTCTTCGAGGGTTGGCGCAACATGGAGAATTCCGGCGCCCGCGAATCGAACATGTCGATGGGCATGATGAGCACCGACGTGCGTGAATCCGACAAGGGCTACATGGTCGACATCGACATGCCTGGCTTCAAGAAGGACGACATAGCTCTGGAGCTGCAGAACGGCTATCTGACCGTTTCCGCTCATCGCGACAGTACGCATGACGACAAGGCCGAGGATGGCAAGTGGCTGCGTCGTGAACGTTACGTCGGCTCCTGCTCGCGTAGCTTCTATGTTGGCGAGGATATGAAGGACTCCGACATCCACGCCAGCTACAAGGACGGCACGCTGTGCCTTGAACTGCCGAAGCCGCAGGCGCAGCAGCAGGTTGAGACGAAGCATCGCATTGCCATCGAAGGCTGACGTCGGAGGCTGACTGGCGTATAGTCCACATCCGTATTCCAGCGGTAGTACAAGCGGGGACCCCTACAGTAGGGGTCCCCGCTTGCGTATGTATGCACCGCGCGTTCGCATATCGCATCTCGTATGAGCGCACCTGTCCGGACAAAGGCGTCCGGATGTCCGTTTCTCCCGAATCGGACATCCGCAGTGAGAATTACGTATCACGGATGTCCTTTTCTGGCGAATCGGACACCCATGATGCGTTTTAAACCGTATGGTTGTCTTTTTCTCCCGAATCGGACACGTGTGGTGCGGATTGGATTGCAGGGTCATCCTTTTCTGGTGAATCGGACGTTTGTGGTGCGGGATAGCGATAGGTGGTTGGCGAAGTCTGGGTTTCGTTGGGCTCAGAGGACTGTCCGGGGTTGTGATGAGGTCTGATGCTGTGCACTGAAAATGTAGGAATACGAAAAAACCGGAACCCGTAGGTTCCGGTTTTCTTTTTCGTGCGAGCGGGGGGAGTTGAACCCCCACGAGCATACACTCACTGCCACCTGAAGACAGCGCGTCTACCATTCCGCCACGCTCGCAGACAATCGACTAATTTACACCTATCATTCCGATACTGCAATTACGGCGTGTCGCGATGGTTATGGTGTCCGATTCACCCGAATCGGACAGTCTGAGGCATTCGGATGATGCGTGCGTGACCGATTCTCCCGAATCGGTCACTAGGGCGAGTAGGGATGTGCTGCTAGTGACCGATTCTGGAGAATCGGACAAGTAGACATGCGAATACGGGGCTGTGAATGGGCATGAATCAGGGCAGCATCAAATCGGTACCGCCGAGAAAACGGTAGCCGCCGTCATCCAGTAATCGGGTTTTCGCAAAACGCAAGCCCAGAAGCGTGGCCTGCACCCCGTCGATGCCGTAAATGACATGCTCCCAGACGGTCTGTCCAGAAGCGTCTTCCAGACGAACGTTCACACTCCAAGCGTTCTCATCGACTTGCGGTTCGGAAACCGACAATACCCGATCTCCGCCCTTGTATTGGAATTGTCGCTGCATGCTCGTCTCCCATCAAATGCGCGTATCTTCGATTGCGGGTTGTTCGCTCTTCGGTCTTTGCCTCAGCCCTTGGAACCGTTCTCATAGAAGTGCGCGAGCGTCTCGTCTCGGAATTCCTCGAAGTAGCCGCCGTCAATCGACGCGCGAATATCGTCCAGCAGCTTCACGAAGAACCGCTCGTTGTGGATCGTGGCCAGCGTGAACCCGTTGAATTCGCGGGCGCGCAGCAGATGCGTCACGTGCGCTCGCGTGTAATGCGTGCACGTGTAGCAGTCGCAGCCTTCCTCAAGCGGACCGAAGTCGAACTTGAACTGCGCACGCTTGATGTTGTAACGGCCGTGACGGGTGAAGATCGCCCCGTTGCGCCCGCATCGCGCCGGCGCCACGCAGTCGAACGTGTCGCCGCCGTTCTCCACGCACGCGAAGATATCGTCCACCGCGGCGATGCCGAGCACGTGACGCGGCCTGTTCTCAGGCATTTCATCACAAATCCAGGCGCACGTATCGCCGATGATGCGCTTCTCGATCGCGCCTCCGATGCCCACGCCGTCGAAGTCCAACGAGGCGATCTGCGAGGCGGCGCGTCTGCGCAGATCCTCATAGTTCGCGCCCTGCACCACGCCGTACAGCGCCTGATACGGCTTGCCCAAGCGCTCGGCGGTCAGACGCTGATGCTCGGCCACGCAACGCTTCGCCCAACGGAACGTGCGCTCCACGGACTGCTCCTGATAGCCGCGCGTGTTCATCAGCGTGGTGGTCTCGTCGAAGGCGAACATGATGTCCGCGCCGAGTTTGTGCTGGATGCCCATGGAGATTTCGGCGGAGAAACGATGCTGGTCGCC
>ENA-OQIZ01000541-OQIZ01000541.1-human-gut-metagenome-genome-assembly--contig:-NODE-541-length-18578-cov-3.401116_pt1 | contig 18578 bp, 15 predicted proteins | sample MGYA00242593_ERZ504758 | MGnify/ENA primary metagenome ERZ504758 (study PRJEB26092, sample SAMD00036364) | human gut metagenome | host: Homo sapiens | study: EMG produced TPA metagenomics assembly of...
ATGCAGATAGAAGTTTCAGCTTCATAACCAAAACTCCGCCGGCTGCAGTTCTTCTTAAGAAAGCTGCAAACATCAAATCCGGTTCCGGCGTACCGAACAAAACAAAAGTTGCTAAAGTTACAAAAGCTCAGGTTGAGGAGATCGCTCAGCTTAAGATGAAAGACTTAAATGCAGCATCCATCGAAGCAGCAGCAAGCATGATTGCTGGTACTGCAAGAAGTATGGGAATTGAAGTAGTTGATTAATCACAAATAGTAAGTGGGAGGGCTTTTCCCCGCAAATACCACAGGAGGTTATAGAAATGAAACGAGGAAAGAAATACGTGGAGGCTGCTAAGGCAGTTGACCGCGCAACATTATACGATACTAATGAAGCTATCAGCTTAGTTAAAAAAGCTGCTGTTGCCAAATTTGACGAGACTATCGAAGTTCATATCCGCACAGGCTGCGATGGACGTCATGCAGATCAGCAGATCCGTGGTGCAGTAGTTCTGCCACACGGTACAGGTAAAACTGTTCGCGTTCTTGTATTCGCTAAGGATGCAAAAGCTGAGGAAGCTAAGGCTGCAGGTGCTGATTTCGTAGGCGCTGAGGACCTTATTCCGAAGATCCAGAATGAAGGATGGCTTGACTTCGACGTTGTTGTTGCAACTCCAGATATGATGGGTGTTGTTGGACGTCTTGGCCGTGTACTTGGACCGAAAGGTTTAATGCCTAACCCGAAGGCTGGTACAGTAACTATGGATGTTACAAAGGCTATCAATGATATCAAAGCTGGTAAGATTGAGTATCGTCTTGACAAATCAAACATTATCCATGTGCCGATCGGTAAAGCTTCCTTTACTGAGGAGCAGTTAAGCGACAACTTCCAGACGCTGATTGGAGCTATTGTAAAGGCTAGACCTAGCACACTGAAAGGACAGTATTTAAAGAGCGTTGTTATTGCTCCGACAATGGGTCCTGGAGTGAAGATCAACCCGATCAAATTAGCTTAATAGATGAGAATGAAGAGCACTCACCGCGAGGTGGGTGCTTTTTTTCATGTCATAATTTTGATATTTTATAGTGAGTTTTGGTATATGTTTTTTATCATATGAGATATCATATGGGAAAATCGGGTCAATATAAAGACCAGGAGGAGTGTGCAGGGATGAAATATGGATATTTTGATGATAAGAAACGAGAATATGTGATTACCAGACCAGATACACCAGCGCCTTGGGTAAACTATCTGGGAGATCCTGAGTATGGTGCCATTGTGTCCAATAATGCAGGCGGATACAGCTTTGTAAAGTCTGGGGCTAACGGAAGAATTTTACGTTATGTTTTTAATCAGTTTGACGAGCCGGGAAGATATATTTATCTGAGGGACAATGAAACGAAAGATTTTTGGTCAGCGTCATGGCAGCCTGTAGGAAAGGATCTTGAAAAATATAAAAGTGAATGTCACCACGGTACTGCTTATACCAGGATGATGGCAGATTACAGCGGTATTCATTCTGAGGTTAGGTATTATGTACCCCTGGGACAGTCTTATGAGGTGTGGAGCCTTTGTGTGGAGAACTGTTCTGATAAGGAAAGAGAAATTAATGTAACCGGATATGCGGAATTTACCAACAACAGCAACTATGAGCAGGATCAGGTAAATCTGCAGTATTCCCAGTATATTACCAAAACTGTTTTCAGAGGAAACCGTGTACGCCAGATGATCCATGCAAATCTGGATCGTCTTGATGAAGGGGAAAAGGTAGATAACAAAGATGTGACAAATCGGTTTCTGGGTCTGGCCGGCGTGCCAGTGGATTCCTGGTGCGGTGAAAAAGAAGCATTTCTGGGGAGATATCACGGTTATGGAAACCCGGTAGGAGTAATTGACGGCAAGCTTAATTGTGAGGGAAATTATAATGAAAACAGCTGTGGTGCATTGACAGCAGTGTTAAAGCTTGCCCCGGGAGAAAAGAAAGAGATGGCTTTTCTTGTAGGTATGAAAAAGAATGACGAGGCAGAAGCGATTGTTGCGCGTTATGACCAAAATTGCCAGCAGGTTTGCGAAAGGGAACTGGAAGAACTGATCAGTTACTGGCATGGACAGCTTTCACATTTTCAGATAAAAACTCCAAGTAATGAATTTAATACCATGATCAACACATGGAACGCTTACAACTGTTTTATGACTTTTATCTGGTCCAGAGCAGCATCCTTTACTTACTGCGGTCTGCGCAATGGATATGGATATCGCGACACTGTGCAGGATATTCAGGGCGTGATCCATCTGGCACCTGAAATGGCAGCGGATAAGATCCGTTTCATGTTGTCTGCCCAGGTAGATAATGGTGGTGGTCTGCCTCTTGTTAAATTCACCCACAATCCAGGACATGAGGATACGCCGGACGATGCTTCTTATGTACAGGAAACAGGGCATCCGGCATATCGTGCTGACGATGCTCTATGGCTTTTTCCAACTGTATATAAGTATGTGTCAGAGACAGGAAATGTAGATTTTATTGATGAGGTAATCCCATTTGCCAATAAAGATGAAGGAACAGTATATGAGCATCTGAAACGTGCGATCCAGTTCTCGATGGAACATCTTGGAAAACATGGAATGCCGGCGGGACTTTATGCAGATTGGAACGACTGCCTGAGGCTTGGAAAAGATGGAGAATCTACTTTTGTAGCTTTGCAGTTTTATTATGCAATGACCATTTTGAAGGAGTTTGCGGCTTACGAAAAAGATGAAGAATATATCTCATATCTGGAAAAAAGCCAGGAAAAGCTTGGGGAACTGATTGAAAAGCTTTGCTGGAATGAAGACCGGTTTATCCGCGGTTTTACAGAAGCAGGAGAAATAATCGGACAGCGTACAGATCCGGAAGCAAATATGTGGCTGAATCCCCAAAGCTGGGCTGTGATCAGTGGGCTTGCAACAAAGGAGCAGTCAGAACTGGCACTTGAGCAGGTTTATGAAAGACTGAATACAGAGTATGGTGCTATTCTCATGGATCCCCCATACCACGCACATGCTTTTGACGGTGCACTGGCTGTAATTTATAATGCAGGAACAAAAGAAAATGCAGGGATTTTTTCTCAGTCACAGGGATGGATCATTCTGGCAGAAGCATTAATGGGACATGGAGAAAGAGCATTTGGCTACTTTATGGAAAATGCTCCGGCTGCACAGAATGATAAGGCGGAGATCCGCAGACTTGAGCCATATTGCTATGGTCAGTTTACAGAGGGGAAAGCAAGTCCGAATTTTGGCCGTTCTCATGTACACTGGCTTACTGGAACTGCGTCTACTGTTATGGTAGGATGTGTGGAAGGTATTCTTGGAATGCGTCCTGATTTCTATGGTCTTCGTATCGCACCGTCCATACCGAAGGAATGGGATGGATTTGAAGTCGAAAAAGATTTCCGCGGCTGTCACCTGCACATTAAAGTGCAAAATCCGGGACATGCAGAGAGTGGATTTAAGAAACTTACTGTAAACGGTGAAGAGTTAAAAGATAATTATATCCCACAGGATAAGCTGACTGCTGAAACTGAGGTTGAATTGTATCTGTCATAAAAATTTAGTAGGCCTGGTGGGTGGACGCAGGCAGAAAGCGAGAAACATTGATGAAACATATAGAATTTCAGGATAAAAACGGAAGCTTTATTATACATGATCCGGAAAATTATAGCGGTCTGTATCTGCCTCTGGCGGGAGAAAAAGGACTGAAATCCAGTATCACCCCTAATCTGGGAGGTGACAGCAAAACAGATCAGAATCATTTCCTTCTTGAGCCTGTAAGTATTGAAAACCTGCATAATAACCGAAATACCAGAAATTTCTGGTGTCAGGTATATAAAAACACAGAAGCAGGTGATACTGCTCTGTCTGGAGCAGATCCGAAGCTTCTTGGCTGTTGGTCTGTCTGTGGAAATTCTGCAGAACAGGAATTTCAGAAATTTACAGATAAGCAGGACGAAAGCACACTGGAAGCTGGTTTTATGTGGCAGAAGATTTCCCGAAAATCACAAAAATATGGTCTTCAGGCAGAAGTAACATCTTTTGTTACAATTTCTGGGGACATGGAAGTAGAATATGTGGAAATCACAAATATTTCCGAAAAAAAAGTGGAAATTGTGCCAACAGGTGCAATTCCAGTATATGGAAGAAGTGCAGATAATCTTCGAGATCACCGCCATGTTACCTCCCTTCTCCACCGAATTCGGACCACCGATTATGGTGTGGAAGTAACCCCGGTTTTGTCCTTTGACGAGCGGGGACATCAGAAAAATAATACTACATATTTTGTATACGGTTCAGATGAAAACGGAGAGAAGCCGGAGTCATTTTATCCTACGGTGGAGGAGTTTATAGGAGAAGGCGGAACCTTTCTGAATCCAGAGGCAGTAAGAATTAATAAGCCCGGAAAACCCTCTGGAACAGAACTTCAGGGAAAAGAGGCTGTTGGAGGCATCCGATTCAGCCGGAAAACACTGAAACCAAGGGAAACAGCTGGTTATATTTTACTATGTGGGATTGCAGATGCCGGTGAGCAGCAGTTCCCAAGAAAGGAGAATACAGATAAAAAGGCAATAGATCCGGCAAAAGCTTCTAAATGGATAGAGTCGTTGACTTCTGGCTGCAGGACCCGCTCCCAGGTACGGAATATGCTGGAAGAAGTAAAAGAACACTGGATTCGGAAGGTTAATGTAGCGTTTGAAACTGGAAGCGAAGATGCGGATAATTATCTGAAATGGATCTGTTTCCAGCCAATCCTCAGAAGAATTTATGGATGTTCTTTTCTCCCCTATCATGATTATGGAAAAGGGGGACGCGGCTGGCGCGATTTATGGCAGGATTGCCTTGCCTTGTTGATCATGGAGCCATCTGAGGTAAGACAGATGATCATTGATAATTATGGAGGTGTTCGTATTGATGGAACAAATGCCACAATTATAGGAAGTGGTCAGGGAGAATTTATTGCAGACAGGAATAATATTACCCGTGTATGGATGGATCATAGCTTTTGGCCGTTTGTAACTACGAAGCTTTATTTGGATCAGACCGGGGATCTTGATGTTTTATTTGAGAAGATTCCATATTTTAAGGATCTTCAGTCAAAACGCGGAACAGCTCATGATGAAGAATGGAACAGCAGTTATGGTAATTTACAGAAAACAGATGCTAATGAAATATATCATGGAACTGTTCTGGAACATATTCTTCTTCAAAATCTGTGCGCATTTTTTGATGTGGGAGATCATAATGAAATGTGTCTGCATGGAGCAGACTGGAATGATGCCTTAGACATGGCCTGGGAAAAAGGTGAGAGTGTGGCCTTTACCTGTGCTTATGCCGGAAATTTGAAGGATATCGCTTATGTGCTTAGAGAAATAGAGAGTGTTCAGGGAATTAACAGGATTGAGCTTGCAGAAGAAATGGAATGTCTGTTTGCCTGTGGAAAACAGTTATATGAAAACCCTGAGAAAAAACAGAAGGTTTTGAAGCAATATACTGATTTGAGTGCCCATAATCTCAGTGGAAATAAAGTAGTGCTTTCTCTGAAAATGGTATGCAGCAATCTGGAAGAAAAAGCAGACTGGCTCGTGGAAAATATTCGGAAAAATGAATGGATCCAGGATGGGGATAAAGGCTGGTTTAATGGATATTATGATAATCATGGAAGAAAAGTAGAATATAGCGCGGTTTCAGATGAAACCGACAATAAAGCTGGTGCAGAGTGTAACACCCGAATGATGCTTACCGGACAGGTATTTGCTGTCATGAGTGGTACCGCTACAGAGGAACAGATCCAGGCAATCTGCAGGAGTGCAGATGCATATCTGTATGACAGGAAAGCCGGCGGCTACCGCCTGAATACAGATTTCAAAGAGGAAAAATTTGACCTGGGAAGAATGTTTGGATTTGCATATGGAGAAAAGGAAAATGGTGCCGTCTTTTCCCATATGGCAGTTATGTATGCCAATGCATTGTACAAAACCGGTCACGCCAAAGAAGGATACAAAGTTCTTCAGACTCTGCTTGATACTGCAATGGATTTTGAACGCAGCAAAATGTACCCGGGAATCCCGGAATATTTCGATAATCAGGGAAGAGGCTTATACGCATATCTGACCGGAGCTGCAAGCTGGTATATGCTGACCATGATAACAGAAGTTTTTGGAGTAAAAGGCCAGCTGGGCGATATGGTGATAGCACCTGCACTTATGCCTGAGCAGTACGATCAGGAAGGAAAAGCTTCCTTGAAAATAGAATTTGCCGGAAGGAAATTTTCCATTCATATTTTTAACAGGGAGAAAAAAGAATGGAATAAAGTGCAGATAAAAGAAGCCTTTTGTGATGGTACTTTGCTGTCGGCAGAAGGCGGCAGGCAGGCTCGCCTGAAGCGCTCTGAAATAGAAAAACTGACTTTGGAAAAAGTACATGAAATTAATATTATTTTGAACTAATCTGGATAAAGAATTAGAAAAATGACCAGATATTCAGGAATAACAATGCATAAATAAAGGTTATTCCTGAATATCCGGTCTTTTTATGTAAGGCGGAGAATTATGCATTGCAGGAGCCTTACGTGCTAGAGCCTGTTTGAAAAATCATTCCCGCAATCTGCACGCCCCACTTTGCGGTATATTTTGCCCGAATTCAGTTGCCGTAGCCCGCTACGGCGCCTTCATCCGGACAAAATCTCCCACAAATTGTGACGCACATCTTGCAGAAAGCTTTTTTCAAACACGCTCTAGGTCAGCTTACCACATGGATTTATAATACCTATCCCTGTATTTTTTTGGAGTCAGACCAGTGAAATTTTCGAATACCTGAATAAAGTGACTCTGGGAAGAGAAGGATAGGTAATTGGCGATGTCAACTACTGCTTTGTCCGAGTAGCGAAGAAGATGTGTGGCTTTTTCTATTTTTTTCTCCCTTATGTAGTCACTGATGGAAATTCCAAGATTTTGTTTGAATACCCTGGATAGATAATTCTGGGAAAGACCGGTGTGGCAGGCAAGGTCTTCTATGGTGATACGGTCCTTTATATGAGCATAGATGTAATCAATGCACTGCATAACTGGCTTGGAAAGTACGGATAATTTTTTTTGCAGGATCATTTTTCCGGTAAAATCCTTTGCCATAGTGTGGTGAAGGTCTGCAATCTGTCGCAGGGAAGTGCAGGAATCCATTTTTAAAATGTAAAAGTCACTAAGCCGGTAGGCCTGCTCTGCCTCCATTCCTCCGTCAATGCAATATCTGGTAAGCATCGCAGCTGTAACCACAAAGTGGTATTTCAGATTCGTGACAGGGTTTCTGGAAAGGACTCCGGTTCCCTCCAGATTCGTAAAAGAATCTGCATTACAGTTCTGTATGACAGTTTCCATATCTCCGGTTTTTACTGCCGTATAAAAGGAATATTCAACAGAAGGCGGCCTGTGCTTGGATTCAGTTTCGTTTTCTTCAAATTCTGTGTTGTACCAGTCTTTTGATATTGCCATGTAATCCCCTCCAAAACAAAAATGTGTCATTTTTTATATTATGACATGAATCTGATATTTTGTTAAGAGAAATAATATAATGTCAAAAATAAAAATGGTATATTTATTGCACCAAAGAGATACAGCATTAAGAAAATGCTCAAAAAAGGAGGATCTTTTATATGAAGAAGAGAGCAGTATCTATGTTACTTACAGCTGTTATGGCAGTTACCGGTATGGCTGCAACAGCAACCGTAGCACATGCAGAAGGAGAAGAGGGAAAGGTTATTAACATCTATTCCTGGAACGATGAGTTCCGTACACGTCTGGAGGCTATTTATCCAGAAGTTGAGTCCACTTCCAGCGATGGAACTGTTACAACCTTAAAAGACGGAACTGAGATCCATTGGATCATCAACCCAAACCAGGATGGTGTTTACCAGCAGAAGCTTGATGAGGCGCTTCTGAATCAGGCTGATGCATCTGATGATGATAAAGTAGATATTTTCTTAACTGAGACCGATTATGTTTTCAAATATACAGACAAAGATGCAGATGTAGCAATGCCGCTTACAGATCTTGGAATTGACCCGGATACAGATCTTGCAGATCAGTACGATTTCACAAGAACAACTGCTTCTGACTCTGACGGAGTACAGAGAGGTTCTACATGGCAGTGCTGCCCAGGAACCCTGGTATACCGTCGTGATATTGCAAAAGAAGTTTTTGGAACAGATGATCCGGCAGAAGTAGGCGAGAAAGTAAAAGACTGGGATACAATGAAAGAGACTGCTGCTCAACTGAAGGAGAAAGGTTACTACACATTTGCTTCTTATGCAGATACCTTCCGTTTATATGGAAACAGCATCACACAGTCCTGGGTACAGCCTGGTGAGACAACCATTACAGTTGACCAGAAGATTATGGATTGGGTAAATGATTCAAAAGAGTGGCTGGATGCAGGTTTCCTTAACCCGACTGTAAAAGGACAGTGGAACGATGACTGGAACAAAGCTATGGGCTCCCAGTCAAAAGTATTTGCATTCCTGTTTCCGGCATGGGGAATCGACTTTACATTAAGTCCAAACTGGGATGGCGATGCAGGCTCATGGGCAGTTACAAATCCTCCGCAGGAATACAATTGGGGCGGTTCTTACATTCATGCAGCAACAGGTACTGATAATCCAGAGCATGCAAAAGACATTATCCTTGCTATGACTGCAGACAAAGACAACCTGTTAAAGATTTCTAAGGATTATTCAGACTTCACAAATACAAAGAGTGGTATGGCAGAGGCTGCTACAGATGATGCAAACTTCTCTTCTGAGTTCCTTGGCGGACAGAACCCATTTGCATATTTTGCACCTGTTGCAGAGAACATTAAGATTGCACCGCTTTCTGCATATGATCAGGGATGTGTAGAGCTGATCCAGAACTCTTTCAGTGATTATTTCCAGGGAAATGTTGACTTTGATAAAGCAAAGGCAAACTTTGAGACTGCTATTAAAGAGCGTTATCCTGAGATCTCTGAGGTTAAATGGCCGGAATAATGTAGATAGTTCTGAGGATTTTGTTTGCAAAAACATCTTGCAGAATACTATTAAAAAAATAATGTCCATGTGACATTTGAAAATTGGTATAAGGAACGTGGAGAGGATCCTGTAACATAGGATTCTCTCCTGTTCTGTAAGATGTGTGTAAAGGAGAACTGTTATGAAGAAAAACAAGAAAAGCATTAATTATGGAAAATGGGGCTACCTGTTTATCCTTCCTTTTTTTATAATCTATTTGATTTTTTCTTTGATTCCATTGGTTGATACGGTCCGTTACAGCTTTTTTGAATATTTCCGTTCTGGAATTAAAGAAATCGGACCCAATTTTATTGGAATGGCAAATTACATCAGTCTGCTGAAATCCGATATGTTTAAATATGGAGCAAACACATTGATTCTGTGGCTGATCGGATTTGTGCCGCAGATTGTGGTTGCGTTAGTTCTGGCAGCCTGGTTTACAGATGCCCGTTTGAAAATAAGAGGAAAACAGTTTTTTAAAGTGGTAATATATCTGCCGAACCTGATTATGGCATCTGCATTTGCACTTTTATTTTTTACTATGTTTTCTACAAACGGACCAATAAATTCTATTCTGATGTCTCTTGGATGGATTAAAGACCCTATTGATTTTATGGGATCTGTAGTTGGAACAAGATCATTAATTGGCTTTATGAACTTCCTGATGTGGTTTGGAAATACAACGATTATGCTGATGGCGGCTGTTATGGGTATCAGTATGGATATTTTTGAGGCTTCTGACCTGGATGGCTGCAATAGTATTCAACGTTTCTATTATATTACATTGCCGCTGATCAGACCGATTCTTGCATATACATTAATTACATCCATTATTGGTGGTCTTCAGATGTTTGATGTACCACAGATCCTGACAAATGGACAGGGTAATCCAGATAGAACGTCTATGACGCTGATCATGTTCCTGAACAGCCATCTGAAGAGTAAGAACTATGGTATGGCTGGTGCATTATCTGTTTACCTGTTTATTATCAGTGGTATTTTATGCTTCATCGTATATCGCATGACCAATGATAATGATCCGGATGGTTCCAAAAAGGCTGCAAAAAAACGTGCTAAGGAAGAAAGGAGAAGATTAAGAAGATGAAGAAGAAAGCAGGAAGCCAATTCAGAACAGTTTTCGCACATATCGTACTGATTCTTCTGTCTTTTATGTGCCTGTTCTTCTTTTACGTATTGATAATTAATGCAACCAGATCTCATGGGGATCTGCAGAAAGGTTTCTCAGCACTTCCAGGAAAATATTTCCTTGAGAATCTGAAAAACGTGGCAAACGACGGAAGCTTTCCAATGTTTCGGGGAATTTTGAACAGTGTGATCGTATCTTCCTGTAGTGCCGCACTTTGTACATATTTTTCATCCCTTACGGCATATGGTCTTTATGCTTATGAGTTTAAGGCAAGAAAGGTTGCTTTTACATTTATCATGGCAATTCTTGTAATGCCAACGCAGGTTACTGCAATGGGATTCCTTCGTCTGGTTACGAAGATGGGATTATATGATTCCCTTCTGCCGCTGATCATTCCCTCCATTGCATCTCCAGCTGTATTTTATTTTATGTACAGTTATCTGCAGTCGTCTCTGCCGCTTTCTCTTGTGGAGGCTGCCAGAATCGATGGTTCCGGAGACTTCCATCCCTTTAATCGCATTGTGATTCCAATTATGAAGCCTGCAATTGCAGTTCAGGCGATTTTTACATTTGTTGGTTCCTGGAACAACTACTTTGTACCGGCCCTGATCATCCAGTCCAAGAGTAAAATGACGGTGCCGATTCTGATCGCTACTCTTCGTGGTGCTGATTATATGAATTTTGATATGGGTAAAATTTACATGATGATCACAGTTGCGATCGTGCCGATCATTGTTGTGTACCTGCTTCTTTCCAAGTATATTATTGCAGGTGTTACCCTTGGTGGTGTCAAAGAGTAATGGCGTTTACACAGTTTAAGCACAGTGGGACTTTGAATCCGGAAATATCTGTCTGCGAGAAAAAGCATAGCTCTTTTGCAGAAAAAGCGGCAGAGGAAGGCATTGTCCTATTGAAAAATGAAAATATTCTTCCCATTTCATTATCTGCATCGGTTGCCCTTTTGGGCATCGGTGCGGATAAAACTGTAAAAGGGGGGATTGGTTCCGGAGATGTAAATAACAGGAAGAATATTACCATTTACGAAGGAATGGAAGAATCCGGAATTCGGATCACCAGCAGGGACTGGCTGGATGATTATGAACATCGCTATCAGAAAGCGAGACTTATATGGAAAGAGAAAATTCTTGAAGAAGCAAAGCATGTAAATAATCCTTTTGATGCCTATGCATCCAATCCATTTATCATGCCGGAGGGGCGTCCTGTTTCTGAAATGGATATCCAGGAAGCTGAAATTGTTGTTTATGTAATCAGCCGTATTTCTGGTGAAGGAAAAGATCGTCGTCTTGAAAAAGGTGACTATTATCTTAGTGAACGAGAAGAGAAAGATATTCTTTTTCTAAACAGCAGAAGTGTGCCTATTGTTCTGCTTATAAATGCCGGTGGTCCTGTGGAGCTTACAGATATTCTGGAAAAAGCGCAGTGGATAAAAGGTATCCTCAATATTTCCCAGCTTGGACAGGAGGGGGGACGTGCGGTTGCAAGGATCCTTCTTGGAGAAGCTGTTCCAAGCGGAAAGCTTACAACAACCTGGGCAAAAAAATATGCGGATGTGCCATTTGCAGAGAATTTTAGTTATCTGAATGGAAATCTGGAATTGGAAGAATATAAAGAAGGAATTTATGTGGGCTATCGGTATTTCGATAGTTTTGGTGTAAAACCACTTTTTCCTTTTGGCTTCGGTCTTTCTTATACAGATTTTAAGATTCAGTTTTGCAGTATTGAAATTGACAAGGATAAGATTGCAGTAAATGTATCTGTAGAGAATATTGGAAATACTTTTGCAGGAAGAGAAGTTGTACAGGTGTATGTATCACTTCCCCGGGGTAGGATAGAGAAAGAATACCATCGCCTGGTTGGATATGCAAAGACAAATGTATTAAAGCCGGGAGAAAAACAGGAGTTAAAGATCCTGTTTGATGGAAAAACTATTGCAAGCTTTTTTGAGGATGCAAATGCCTGGATCGTGGAAACAGGAAAGTATGGTCTCTGGATTGGAAATAATTCAGCCAATCTGAAGCTGGAGGCTTTTATAAATGTGAACCAGGATGTAGTTCTGGAGCAGACGCAGAAACTGGAGGCGTTGGTTGAATTATCTGAAAAACTGGAAGCTTCGAAGAATGTAAAGGCTGCAGAAAAGCAGCTGGAGAAAAGTAGAAATGCTGATTTTCCCACCATACAGTTTGAAGCATTGCAGAGAAAACAAAAGGCTGGAAATGTTGACCGAGAGTCTCTGGCCATGGGAAACTCGCTGGAAATTCTGGCAGAAGAGCTGCCTGTAGAAGTATTGATCCCACTTTTATACGGAAATACTGGTGGTATTAGCAGCAATCTTGGAGCAGCAGGGATTAAAGTGCCTGGTTCAGCTGGCGAAACTTCAGAAGCTCTTTATGAAAAATATGGAGTTCCGGTATTGATCATGGCAGACGGACCAGCTGGTATCAGACTGCAAAGAAGTTATGAGGTAAATCGCGAGAATGATTCTGTTTATGGAATCGGTGTTCTTGGTTCTTTGGAAAATGGATTTCTGGTAACAGAAAAGCCTCACCAAAATGCAGATACGTATTATCAGTACTGTACTGCTTTTCCGGTTGGTACAGCTTTGGCGCAGTCCTGGAATCGGCAGCTGTTGAAAGAGTTTGGAGAAATGATAGCTGAGGAAATGGAGAAATTTGGCGTCAATCTCTGGTTGGCACCGGGAATGAATATTCACAGAAATCCCCTGTGCGGACGAAACTTTGAATACTATTCAGAGGACCCGCTGCTTGCAGGAAGTCTGGCCGCAGCAGTTACCAAAGGGGTTCAGAGTAAAGCAGGATGCGGGGTAACGATTAAGCATTTTGCATGCAATAATCAGGAAGATAATCGTATGGGAGTAGATGTTCATCTTTCTGAAAGGGCCCTTCGTGAGATTTATTGTCGTGGATTTGAGATTGCCATAAAGGAGAGTAAACCTGCGGCAATTATGTCCTCCTATAATCTGGTAAATGGGGGACATGCCGCAAACAGCAAGGATCTGTGTACCAGAATTGTGCGTGATGAGTGGGGATTTGAGGGCGTGATCATGTCGGACTGGAATACTACGGAACCCAAGGACGGAAGTATTCCATGGAAGTGCACAGCTGCCGGAAATGATATTATCATGCCGGGAAGTGAGAATGATCATAAAAGTATTCTGGATGGTTACAGAAGCGGGGAGCTTTCAGAAGAAGAAATTCGTATTTGTGCCAGAAGGGTCTTGAAACTAATTGATAAACTGCGAAGCAGTTATTTGGTTATGAGCAAGTAGCGAAGCGGATTGCGAATATTCGCTTGACTAAAAGGACTGAGCAAGGTATGCGTATGTGTACTTTGCTCTTATTTTTTTTCATTTTTATAGAAATTATAAAGAGAGATGTGGTAGTATGGAAAATACCAGCGATACAAAAAGAAAATCTGGGATGGAGCTTGAGGTGAAAGATGGTGCTTTGCTGTGGCAGAGTATAGAAATAGACGAAAGCAAGAAGAGCGTATAAAAGCAGTGGAAAATGGAAGGAGAGTCTAAATGGATGAGCGAAGCAAACGGGCGCAGATGGAGCGGAAGAGGAGAATTCGTAGAAAGAAACAGAGACGTCGGGTTTTGATTAGTGCGCTGGTGGAAGTTTTGATTCTGGCAGTGTTGGCTTTGGCGTTTTGTTGGGATAGAGGACTTAGTGCTAAAGTGTCGGGAGTGCTCGGGATTTTCGACAGACCGCCTGCGACGGAACTGGATGTGTCGGGAGTGAACAGCTCAAATGTGCTTTTAATGGATGTAAAAAGCGGAAAGGTCATTGGAAATCTAAATGGGGAAGAGCGGATTTATCCGGCATCCATGACGAAGATCATGACTGCAATTGTGGCGTTGGAAGCATTTTCAGATCTGGATCATGAGATTACTTTAAGTGAGAATATTTTTTATGCTCTGGACGGACATGATGCCACACAGGCAGGCTTTCAGCCAGGGGAGAGCGTGAGAGTGCGTGATCTGGTCTACGGCGTAATGCTGCCTTCCGGAGCAGAATGTTGTCTGGCTTTGGCAGATGAAGCATCCGGCTCAGAAGAAGCATTTGTGGAAAAGATGAATAAGAAGGCCAAGTCCATTGGGATGAAGGATACCCATTTTATGGATTGTACTGGCTTACATGATCCAGAGCATTATAGTACAGCATATGATATTGCGCTGCTGCTTAAGTATGCGTTACATAATGATACTTTCCGTGAAGTGGCAGAAAGCCATTTCCATTCTACGCCAGCTACCAATGTACATCCGGATGGAATTACCTATTACAGTACCATGTTTAAAAATATGTCGGATACATCGGTAACCGGCGGGGAAATTCTGGGTGGCAAAACCGGGTATACCTCTGAGGCAGGGCATTGTCTGGCAAGCTTTGCACAGATATATGGCAGGGAGTACATTCTGGTAACTGCAGGCGCCGCGGCGGACGCTACGGGAGTGCCGCACATTCTGGACGCGAAAACAATTTATAACCGACTGGGCGAAGCGGTGGCACAGAAATAAGAAATGACAAATCCAGTGAGGAAGTGAATGCTCTTTTTCTATGCTGTGTTTCGAGTCAGGCTGGTGTTATTTCGCCATTTGCAGGATTGCCACAATATCTTCTTTCGTCAACGGCTGGAAGAAGCCAATGTGTCCGTTTCTGCCGAAAACGCATTTCTCAGCCATTTCCTCGATTTGGGCATCGGTTGGATAAATGCCAAGTTCAGTGAGGGTGGTTGGCATGTCTATAGAGTGGCACCAGGTCTCCCAGGCAATGATGGATGCGAGAACAGTATCCGTAATATCAGAATCGCTGGTCTGGGAAGCATCAATTCCGAAAACCTTCTCACCAAACTGTGCAAACCTTCCCGGATTTGTCTTATACACATATCTCGCCCAGCTTCCCCAGACAGCTGCAAGTCCGGCTCCGTGAGTTACATCAAACATACCGCCGAGTTCATGCTCAATCTTATGTGTGGCAAAATCAGATACCCGTCCGGCACCAGTCAGACCGTTATGGGAAAGGCTTCCGGCCCACATGAGAGTAGCCCGGGCGTCATAGTTCTCAGGGTCTTTTACAGCAACCTGGGCGGCATCACGAACGGAAAGCATCAGTCCCTCTGCAATCCGGTCAGTAAGGCTGGTATCTGTGTCTGTAGGGGTAAAATAGCGCTCCATAGTGTGCATCATAATATCAGCTGCGCCGCTGGCTGTCTGATACGCCGGAAGGCTGTAAGTCAGCTCAGGATTCATAATAGCAAATCTGGGGCGTGAGCAGTCGTGCCCATAGGAACGTTTCATCATACCGTCTTCAATGGTGAGAACCATGGAGGAAGACATCTCAGAACCGGCAGCTGCAATTGTAAGGATAACACCGATTGGCAGATTTTTATCTGTTTTTACACGACCGTAAAGCAGATCTTCCATTTCAAAATCATTGGCGATTCCGTAACCGATTCCCTTTGCTGTATCAATTACGCTGCCGCCTCCAATTGGCAGAAGGAAGTCAACACCTTCCGACCGTCCAATGCGGATCCCTTCTTTTACCAGGGAAAGGCGAGGATTGGGAACCACGCCACTAAAGTCTATATAGGAAAGTCCGGCTCCATTCAGGCTCTGATGTACACGTTCCAATAGTCCTGATGATTCAACATGTCCTCCTTTTTTTCCATAAATGATCATAACTTTATGCCCACCAAATGCGGCAACCTGTTTGCCAGCCTCGTTTTCCCGGTCTGCACCGAAAAGAACTCTGGTAGGAGTGTAAAAATCAAAATTTATCATGGGAAATGCCTCCGTAAAATATGAAAATAAATTTGCGATTCTTTGCAAAAAGTGTTCTGTGAGCGGTCTTATGCATCTGACATCATTATATATGCTGGAAATGTAAATGACCAGAGCGGATTTTGTAATTTTATGGGATAATTTTTCGAACGATAAAACTTTACTTTTAAGCTGTGATTTTGTAAGGTATGGTTATAGAGGAAAAACAGAAAAACGGTGCACAGTTATTCTTTACTTCCAATATAGAAAACTATATAATAAAAGGAGAACTGATAGATGAAAGATCTAAAGGATTTGAACCTGCTGGACCGTTTTCTGTTTGCTGAGGCGATGGAAGATCCGCAGAATATGCGGGATGTATTGGAAATTATTCTTGGAAAAGATGTAGTTTTGAAGCACCTACCCCAGACAGAAAAAGAAGCACGGATTTCACCAGCATATCGTTTTGCTAAAGTGGATGTGTGGGCAAAGGATACAGATGAAGTTGTATATGATACAGAGGTACAGGGGACGAATACGAAGAATCTTCCCAAAAGAAGCAGATATTACGAAAGTATTATTGATGCGAAATTATTAAAACCTGGTGAACGTGATTTTAACAAAATGAATGATATCTATATTATTCTGATAGCTCCGTTTGATTTGTTTGGGAAGAGAAAATATATGTATACATTTGAGATGACCTGTAAAGAGGATCCATCTGTATCGCTTGAGGATGGCGCTACCCGCATTTTTCTGAATACCCATGGGGAAAATCCAGATGAAGTAAGTCCGGAGCTGGTAGAATTGCTTCATTATATTGAACATACCACTCAGGACATGGCAGATGGCTGTAAAAGCGAAAGAATACATAAGATGCAGAAGCGTATATGCAGTATCAAATCCAGTGAGGAAGTGAGTGTGAGATATAGGCAGAGATGGGAATAAATGGAAATGGAAAAAGAGGCGGCACGTGAATTAGGACTCGCAGAGGGCAGAACCCAGGGACTTACTGAGGGCAGAACCCAGGGTCTTGCGGAGGGAAGAGCGGAGGGAAGAGCAGAGGGAAGAAGTTCTATGGCACGATTGATAGATAAATTATTAGAAGAAAATCGCATAGAAGATTGTAAAAGAATAGCAAAAGACCCAGAATTTTGTCAACATCTGATGGAAGAATTTGGAATAGAGTAAAAAATAAAAGTGGAACATTCTTTAAAATTAATAAACAGAATGTTCCACTTTTCCTGTATCGTTATATGTTAGCTAGAGAATATCTGGCTTTTATCGATTTCCCTGGAAAGCAGCTTCTTATAACTGCAATCCATCCCGATTGCTCCAAGTGGTGCAGTGATCAGAATTCCCAGTACAGCCACAGAAAGCACGATCTGCCCGCAGGAAAGTCCCATAGCCATTGGAACAGACCCAATCGCTGCCTGTACGGTTGCTTTCGGAAGGTAGGCAATGGAACAGAACAGTCTTTCCCGCCATGTTAGGTTTGTTCCGGTAACACAAAGAGAAACGCCCAGGGTACGGATCAGAAGTGCTGCAAAGATCATGGCCAGGGCAGCAGGACCGGCTTTTAAGGTATAGCGGATATCTACAGAAGCACCTACAAGTACAAAAAGCAGGACTTCAGCAGCCAGCCATAGTTTCCCGAATTTCTGGGAAAGGCGGGCAGAAACGGAGGCGGTGCATTTTAGCTTCAAAACACAAGCCATGCTTACCACAGCCAGAAGTCCGGAGACGGAAACCACAGGCTTCAGCCATGTCTCAATGGACATAAGCAGGAAAGCCACGCCCATTACTACGATCACTTTCAGGCTGTTTCGCACCATATGACTGTGCGCATAAGCAGTTTCGAAAAACAGGGAAAGAAGATAACCAGCCACACTTCCAAGTGCAATACCCAGGATAATGGAAACCGGAATGTTGATAAAATCTTTCAAATGTGCGCTGCCGCCCTGTGCCATAGTAGAAAATGTGGAAAACAGCACGATCACATAAATATCATCACAGGAAGCGCCTGCCAGGATCATCTGGGGAATGCTTTTGGCTGTGCCGTATTTTTCATCCATCAACTGTACCATTCTTGGGACAACTACAGCCGGGGATACCGCACCCATTACAGCGCCCATCACAGCCGCTTCCAGTCTGTTAATTCCCAGAAAATACGGTGCCAGCAAAAAGTAAGCCAGGATTTCGAAAGTTGCAGGAATGCAGGCCATCATGATGGCAGGACGTCCCACTTTCTTCAGATCGGCAAGATTCAGGGAAAGTCCCGCTTTCAGCAGGATAATGATCAACGCGATCTGCCGCAGCTCCGATGAGATGGACAGAATCGACGGATCCAATACGTTCAGCACATAAGGTCCCAGTAAAATACCGGTGATCAGCATACCGATAATACGCGGTAGTTTCAGTGTCTGGCAAATAGCAGCCAAGGAAAGTCCCACAAGAAAAATAAAAGCCAGAGATGTTAACATTGTTATAAATTCCTCCTTTTTACGCAGAAAAGCTGATGCTTCCTGCGACAATTGTTATCACAGAAGTCATCAGCTTAATAAGCGGTTCGGGATGATCCC
>ENA-OQIZ01000546-OQIZ01000546.1-human-gut-metagenome-genome-assembly--contig:-NODE-546-length-18441-cov-9.756853_pt1 | contig 18441 bp, 20 predicted proteins | sample MGYA00242593_ERZ504758 | MGnify/ENA primary metagenome ERZ504758 (study PRJEB26092, sample SAMD00036364) | human gut metagenome | host: Homo sapiens | study: EMG produced TPA metagenomics assembly of...
CCATGCGTTGGTTCCTGATGAGCTCGCCGATCCTGCGTGGCGGCAACCTGATCGTCACCGCTGATGGCATCCGCGACACCGTGCGCCAGGTGATGCTGCCGGTGTGGAGCTCCTACTACTTCTTCACCCTGTACGCGAACGCCGCCGGGTATGACGCCCGTATGCTGCGTGCCGACGAAGTGGCGAAGCTGCCGGAGATGGACCGCTACCTGCTGGCCCGTCTGCGCCGCCTAGTGGAGAAGACCCAGCATGCGCTGGACAACTTCTACATTTCCGACGCGTGCGATGCGGCGAGCGACTTCATCGACGTGCTGACCAACTGGTACATCCGCAACAACCGCGAACGTTTCGGTGCCGGTGACGAGAACGCGTTCAACACGCTGTACACCGTGCTGGAAACCTTCATGCGCGTGCTGGCTCCGCTGGCTCCGATGGAGGCTGAAGCCGTGTGGCGCGGCCTGACTGGCGGCGAATCCGTGCATCTGGCCGACTGGCCGTTCCTTGCCGACGAGAAGACCGGCGAGACCACCGAGCTGGGTGCCGTGCTGCAGGACGATGCCAAGCTAGTGGACGCGATGGAGAAGGTGCGTGAGGTTGTTTCCGGCACGCTTTCCATGCGTAAGGCCAAGCAGATTCGCGTGCGCCAGCCGCTCGCCAAGCTGACCGTGGTGGTCGAGAACCCGGATGCGGTCGCCGCCTACAGCGACGTGTTGAAGGGCGAGCTCAACGTGAAGGATATCGAGTTCTGCACGCTGGAGGACGCCGGCTCCCATGGTCTGAAGATCGTGAACGAGCTGCGCGTGAACGCGCGTGTGGCCGGCAAGCGCCTGCGTAAGGACGTGCAGTTCGCCATCAAGGCGTCCAAGAGCGGTGCCTGGCATGTGGACGCCGCCGGCGTGCCTGTGTGTGAGACTCCGAACGGCGAGATTGCGCTTGAGGAAGGCGAATACGAGCTGATCAACCGTGTGGAGGAGGAGAACGCGCAGGAGGCTGCGAACTCCGTGTCCGCCGCGCTGCCGACCGGTGGCTTCGTGATCCTCGACACCGAACTGAACGACGACTTGCTGGCCGAAGGCTACGCCCGCGACGTGATCCGCGCCGTGCAGGAGGCCCGTAAGGCCGCTGGCCTGGAAATTTCCGACCGCATCACGCTGAAGGTGACCGTGCCCGCGGACGATGTGGCCAAGGTCGAACAGTTCAAGGACCTCGTGGCGCATGACACCTCGTCCGACAGTGTAAGCGTCGAAGCCGGCGCCGAGCTGGGCGTGGAGGTTGCTAAGGTCTGAGGTGGTTGGCTGGGTGGCTGACTGACGATAGTATGTGGGGGTGTGTTTCTCCTGTCGAGTTTGGCAGGAGAAACACACCCCCTACTACTATTTGTGTTGGGGCGTACTACGTATGCACAGGTATTTGGCGACGGTAATCTTCGAATCAATCATACGGTAATCTTCGAATCAATCATTTCGTTTTTATCTTTTGCTGGAATGCGGTAGAGTAAAGACTATTCAGGGGGGTATCTGTAAAGGAGCAGGTTATGGTTCTATTAGCTCGTAAAGATGAGGAAGGCAATACTCAGGCTTTGTATGACCATCTTCATGGTGCAGGAAGATTGGCTAGTGGTTTCGAGGATGAATTCGCTGATATTTCACGTACGGCAGCCGTCTTGCATGATGTCGGGAAGGTTGCTCAGCAGTTCCAAACATATCTGTTATCGGATGATGGGCATAGGGGAGATGTGCAGCATGCCCGTCAAGGGGCGTTTGTCGTCAATGATTTTTTCGAGTCGAAAGGGGAAATTGAAGAGATAGCAAAGGAAATTCTTGAGCTTGCCATTTCTAAACATCACGGAGGTCTTCCTGATTGCATTGACGAGTCCGGGAATAGAGCTTTTCTTCTTGGGTTCACGGAGTCGGACAAAAGCAACGAGAAGTATGCGTATCAAGAAATCAAGCGGGGGCTTAACGGTTTGGCGCTCGATCTGCAATCGAATTTCCGAGGTTCAGCGGAAGATATCGCTTGTTTCCTGAAGAAAATTAAATCGCTGGGGATGTCGAAAGATAGCATATACTTCTATCTAGGTTTGCTCGTTAAACTGATTTATTCGCGACTGGTGGATGCGGATAGGACGGATGCTGCTTGTTTCGAGACCCGAAAACAGTATCGGCCTAATGCGGTTGATTGGCAGAATCTGATTAGTCGACTCGATAAAAGCATGAGATCTTTTGATTCGAGTTCGGAAATAAACAGGATAAGACATCAGATTAATGAACAGTGTTGTTTGGCGGGGGCGCGGGAAACCGGGATTTATCGTTTGTCGATTCCGACTGGCGGCGGTAAAACGTTGGCGTCGCTAAATTTTGCGTTGCATCATGCGCTGAAGACAGGAAAGCGCCGGATCATTTACGTGATTCCATATTTGTCTATCACAACTCAGACGGCAAAGACTTTCCGAGATGTACTTGGTCTGAACTCTGATAGCGATGTTCTATTGGAGCATTACTCCACTGCAGGTATGCAACGTTCCGCTGATGTAGCGGATAATGCGTCGAGTGAGTTTGAGGATGCCGGGGAGCATCAGCGCAAGTTGGCGGCAGAGCGTTGGGACAATCCGATAATTGTTACCACTATGGTGGAATTCCTTGAGACTGTCATGTCTGCTCGCGGAACCAAACTCCGGAAATTCCATAATATGGCCGACAGTGTCATCATTTTTGATGAAATACAGTCGTTGCCGATGAACACAATCAATCTGTTCAATGAGATCGTCAGCTTCCTATCGAAGATTACCAATTCAACGATTCTTTTGTGCTCTGCGACGCAGCCGTTACTTGAAAAAACCAAACGAGAGAATCTGCTTCTTTCGGAAAAGCCTGATCTTATTGCTGAAACGGAAAGCTATGAAGACAAGCTTCGACGTACAAGAATTGTTGCTTCAGCTGAAAATAAAAGCTGCGATGAACTAGGGCAGATTATTTATCAGCAGGCGCGGAAGAACGGCAATTGCTTAGCAATCGTCAACCTGAAAAAGGAAGCGCGTGAGATTTTCCAATGCTTGGAACGACTTGATGTGAATCATGAGTTTGAGCTGATTCATCTCAGTACTGCCATGTGTGGAAGGCATAGAACGGATTGTCTGAACAGAATCGGTGCGCTGCTTGATCCAGGCAATCCGAAGCCTGTGATTTGTGTGAGCACACAGCTTATTGAGGCAGGTGTTGACATTTCGTTTGCTTGCGTGGTCAGGGCGATGGCTGGTCTGGACAGTATTATGCAGGCCGCTGGGCGTTGCAATAGGAATGGTGAATCGGTAGAACCAAAGAATGTGTATGTCTATCCATTGAAAGATGAAGACAGCATGGAAAGGTATCTGCCGGATATCGCAATGGGTAAGCAGCTCACTTTACAGATTATGGAGAACTACCCAGGAAAGGATTTGCTGTCTTCGAATATTCTGGAACAGTACTATGACATGCTTCTCCGTAAGAAGGACGGTAATGGTAAAGGAGGCTATACGGATTGCCCAATTCGGGGAAGGGCGGAGGGAGCGACGACTGCTTATGATCTGTTATCCTTCAACGAATGTGATCGATCTCAATTCACGAATACTACGGGAGGAAAGTACGGTTTGTGCTTTGCTCAGGCTTTTCAGACGGTTAGCGATAACTTCCATGTAATTCCGGATGTCACGCACAATGTTGTGGTCCCGTATGGTCAGGCGACTGAGTTACTTGATATGCTCCACAGGGGAGAATTGTCCGAGAAAATCTCAGTGCTAAGGCGGTTGCAGGAATATACGGTTTCTCTGTTCGATGATGACTATCGTGATTTGGCTAGGAAGCATGCAATTTCGTTAGCAAATGAGGATTTTGGAGTTTTCTTGCTGAATGAGGAATACTACAACGACAAGTACGGCGTAGTACGGGAGGCGGAGATGCCTCTCCTGCTGATGTAGGAAGGATGAGTGCTCTCTCGCAAGCTCCAAGGAGTATGCGAGAGAGCTGTAGTTGGGAAGGCAACACATATGCCAAATATATTTTCAATCCACATCGCTCTTGGCGCGATGGTAGTGGGAGTCCCACAGGCACAAGGATAGTCGATAAAGCGTATGCCGCGAAACGCCTATTAGATTCTATATATGGCATAAGAAATTTTTTGTGGTACGCTATTAACCAATAGCTTTGGAAGACCGTTTACAAAGGAGTTATATGGAACGGCATCGGAATTCAATCGAATATGAAGTTTGGGGTAGATACGCATTGTTCTCGGAAGTCGCCACGCGTGTTGGTGGAGAGAAGTACTCGTATCAGGTGCCAACGTATCAAGCATTGAAGGGGATTACGGAGAGCATCTATTGGAAGCCCACGTTTAAGTGGGTCATTGATGCTGTGCGAGTCATGAATAAGATTCAGACGGAGAGCAGAGGTGTTCGCACTATTGTGTACCAGCCCAAGAAAAAAAATGTTAAAAATGATCTTTCATACTACACATATTTAAAGGATGTGAGGTATCAAGTTCTTGCGCATTTTGAATGGAACGACCTGAGGGAGGAACTTGCTGATGATCGTGATGAAAACAAACATCACAACATTGCGATGAGGTCCGTGCGTCAAGGAGGCCGTCGCGATATTTTTCTGGGTGCTAGGGAATGCCAAGCTTATGTCGAACCGTGTGAATTCGGAGGGGGAGAAGGGTTCTACGACTCTTATGGAGAATGGAACATGGGATATATGTTTCATGGATTCTCGTATCCGGATGAGAATCCTGACCATAATCTGATTTCGCGCTTCTGGATGCCGATTATGAAGGATGGCGTTATCAGATTCGAATCACCGGATTCGCCGCTTCTCGATCGGCACATCGTTAGGCATGGTTTGAACGTTAAAGAATTCAACTTAGGCAAGAACGTTACATCAGTAGAGGAGGAGTGAACGATGAGTTTGTTTGGTAATTTGCTTACTACCTACGAAATGATACAGGGGGCGTCTGGTCAGACTCCTCATAGTGCAGAGAAAGATGGTGACGCTGACGCTGCGAAGAGGGCGCTGATTCCGTACGGGCATACGACTCTTCCGGTTTCGCTGACAGTGCTTGTGGACGCGAATGGTTGTATCAGAGGTGTTGCCAAGAGAAAGAGCACCATCATCATTCCTTGTACAGAGGAATCGATGGGAAGGACCATTAAGCCAGTACCGCATCCGCTGTTTGATCAGTTACAGTACGTCGATAGTGGGCGCAGTCCTGAGAAGACGAGCATGTACTTGCAGCAGCTTGCAAAATGGAAAGGTGATGACGCCAAGCTTGAAGCTGTTTTCAAGTGTGTGTCGGAGCATAGCATCAGCGAGGCTGCTGCGCATTATGGCGTGGAGCTAACGGATAAGGACGATAAAGCCGGTGTTTGTTTCGAGGTTCAAATCGGACTCGAAGATTCTGATTTATCGAATGACGTTGATATTCGGAATCGTTGGATTGCGTATCTGCAGCGTTCTCAACACAGGCTGGGGAAGGATGTTTTTGGCGAGGATCTTTATACGCCAACCACTAATTTCCCTAAAAAGGTAGTTAGCTCCGATGCCAATGCCAAGCTATTGTCTGCTAATGATTCTACGAATTTTACTTTTCGTGGACGTTTTTCCAGTAAGGAACAAGCTTTGCTGGTTGATAGTGCGTCCTCTCAGAAAATCAACTCCACTTTGCGGTGGTTGGTGAATAATCATGGAACATTGACAGGCAATCAGGCTATCGTTGTCTGGGCAATAAAAAGACCTGAGGAAAAGCCCGTATTGAATCCGCAGTCAGGATCTTTTGATTTTGATGATTCCTTCTCGTCAATAGCTGACGAATCCAAAGCGCTTCATGACGACATCAGCGATGCGCTAAATGCGACAAATGTTCAGTATGCAAAAATTTTCTCAAGGGTTCTGAGAGGATATGAGGGTGCGGAGGATCTGAAGAAGCACAATGATCCGATGGTTGTCGTCATCTTGGATGCTGCTACAACGGGGCGTTTAGGCGTAACGTTCTACTGCGAGCTTCAGAAGGACGAATACATTAAGCGCATACTGCAATGGCATGTCGATGCAGCTTGGCCTCTTACATCTTTCAAAAAAAGCATCGTGGAGGGAGCTGAGCGGGTTAATGTCGTTCAGTATGAAGGGGCCCCATCGTTCACTGACATTATCAACTGTGCTTGTGACACGTCTGATAGGAGCAGCAAGAGCTATAAACGCTTCGCGAAAGATGTGAAGGAACGGCTTATTGAATGTATGTTTGGCGGAGCGCAATTTCCCATGTCGATTTTGAATGCCGCATGCCATAAGGTCACCAGGCCTATGGGATACGACAATATCAGGGTCTGGCGTCGTGATTTTGAAATCGCTTGCAGCCTATGGAAAAAACACTATATCGATGAAACAAGAAAACAGCATAGACAGGAGGATGTAATAACCATGTATCTTGAACCGAATCGAGATGATCGTGATTACCTGTATGGAAGGTTGTTGGCGCTTGCCGACAATTTCGAGGAAAGCGTCTTGCGTAAGCAGGGAGTCAAGGACCGTCCAACCAATGCAATCAAATTGATGAGCAATTTCACGGCGAAGCCCTATACGACGTGGGGCACATTGTGGAAGCAGCTTATGCCATACCTTAAATCGGCAAACGGTGGTTCCTGGTTCCGTAATGAGGTCGATGATGTTATGGCTTTGTTTAAGGAAGGTGATTTTGAAGATAATAAGGCGCTTTCGCCAATGTTTCTTCTGGGATATTCATGTCAGCGGAGAGCATCTAGGCGTAAAGCGCAAGAGATTTCTCAAAAGAATAATAGCAACAACTGACTTTTGTAATTATCAGAGTCGATTCATCGCCTATAAGTAAGGAGTATGTGATTATGGCAGCTTTGGAAAATAAGATTGATTTTGCGATTGCCTTTGAGGTGAATAACGCAAATCCCAATGGTGATCCGTTGAATGGTAATCGCCCGAGAACGACGTCAGAAGGGCTGGGTGAGGTTTCCGACGTCGCCTTGAAGAGGAAGATCCGCAACCGTCTGCAGGATGCAGGAGAATCAGTCTTTGTACAGTCTGATGATCGTTCCGATGATGGTGCCAAATCGCTGTCGGACAGGTTCAATACATATCTGAAGACCTTGCCGAAGGATGAGCAGAAGCAGAAGAATGTAGTCTTCGGTAAGGTGTGCGAGCGTTGGCTTGATGTGCGGTCCTTTGGTCAGGTTTTCGCCTTTAAGAAGGCCAAGGACACCGATGAGGTTTCGATTGGCGTACGCGGACCGGTCTCGATTCAGCCGGCATTCTCCATTAATCCCATCGCAATTGACGATGTGCAAATCACTAAATCGGTCAATAGCGAGACTACGGATTCTGGTAAAAAATCATCCGACACCATGGGCATGAAGTATCGCGTCTCTGGACGCGCCGTATATGTAACTTATGGAAGCATTAGCCCCCAGCTGGCGGAAAGAACAGGTTTCAGCGCAGAAGATGCAGAGAAAATCAAGGAAGCTCTGGTCACGCTTTTCGAGAATGATGAGAGTTCGGCACGTCCGTCGGGATCGATGGAAGTGCTGGATGTCGTCTGGTTTGCACATAACTGCAAGGGGGGGCAGTATTCTTCGGCCAAAGTTCATCGTTCCGTTTCCGTTGACGCGGATGGAACCGTGAATGTAGATGACGCTTCCATTCCAGGCCTTCGCTACGAAGTAATCGAAGGCCGCTGATTACAACGTCCAAGCCTAGATGAGAGGTGCTTATATGAAAGGGCCAGATGGTTATTCAGAAGAAGATTGGCTGGCCCTTTCGGGTATTCAGCATTTCTCATTCTGCAAGCGTCAATGGGCGCTTATTCATATCGAGCAGCTGTGGTCAGAAAATTATCTGACCACAGCGGGGCATCTGGAACATGAACGCGCCCACGATTATGCGGCTTCTGAATCTCGCGGCGATATGCTGATCATGCGGGATTTGAGAGTCTATTCGCGAGCGCTCGGCATAACTGGAGCCTGTGATGTTGTGGAATTCCATAAGTCTAATGATGGTGTTCCGCTTCACGGAAGAGATGAATTGTGGTTGCCATATCCGATTGAATACAAACACGGCAAATCCAAAACGATTGATGCTGATCGTTTACAGCTATGCGCGGAAGCGATGTGCTTGGAAGAAATGCTCGCGTGTGATATTCCTGAAGGTGCTTTGTTCTATCAGCAGACAAAACGTCGTGAGCGGGTAAAATTTGACGAAGATCTTCGCAACATGGTCGAAGCTGACTTCTTGCAAATGCATGATCTTTTCTCCCGTGGATGGACTCCCAAAGTGAAACAGACCAGATCGTGTTCGGCATGTTCTCTACGGGATTTGTGCCTGCCTGAATTACGGAAGATGAAATCGGCAAAAGCATATATCGAAGAACGGCTCAAGGAAAGCGGGGAGTGATGAAGCAGCTGTTAAACACGTTGTTTGTGATGACAGAAGATGCCTATCTTGCCTTGGAAAACGATAATGTTGTGATTTATCAGAATGACCAAACCTTGGCGAAAGTGCCATTACGGTCAATTGAAGGAATCATGTGTTTCTCGTATAAGGGTGCTTCGCCTGCTCTTATGGGGCGCTGCGGCAAACTGGGCGTTTCTATGGCATTCTATTCACCGAGAGGTCATTATTACTGTTCCGTGTTAGGGGAGGAGAATCGTAATGTGCTACTTCGCCGTGAACAATTTCGAGTCGCGGATGACGAACAAAAATCTTTGCGTTATGCGAAATCTTTCATTGTTGGCAAGCTTTACAATGCGAAATGGGTGCTCGAACGCACGAAACGTGATCATGCTTTGCGGGTGAACATCGACCGACTTGCCGAGCAGAGCGGCAAATTGTCGGCGGCATTGTCAAAAGCTCGAAAAAGCTTGACGATTGATGAGTTGAGGGGTGTCGAAGGGCTTGCTGCCAAAGATTATTTCTACGCTTTTGACGATTTGGTTCTGAAGAATAAAGATGATTTCTTTTTCACCAGTAGGTCGAGGAGACCTCCGCTGGACAGGCTGAATGCATTATTGTCTTTTTGCTACTCCATATTGACGAATGATTGCATTGCGGCTTTGCAAGGTGTGGGGTTGGATCCGTATGTTGGTTTTATGCATACGGATCGGCCGGGGAGAGCCTCTCTGGCATTGGATCTGGTTGAAGAGTTTCGCCCGGTGTTGGCTGACCGCTTCGTTCTGACATTGGTTAATACAGGCGCTGTTAAGCCGGGGGATTTTGAAATACGGGAGAATGGCGGGGTGCTGCTGTCTGATTTCGGGCGGAAGAAAGTGCTTACGGCGTGGCAGAAAAAGAAGAGTGATCAGATTCTTCATCCGTTCCTGCAAGAAAAAATTTCGTGGGGATTGGTTCCGTATGTGCAAGCGCTGCTGCTAGCTCGATCGTTGCGGGGTGATCTTGATGATTACCCGCCATTTATGTGGAAGTAAAAGGTGCGTAGCTGTGTGTGGCGGTATGCGATGATTCGTGGTGATGTGTTATTGGAGGTGAAAAACCATGATGGTTGTGGTTGCGTACGATGTGAGTACGGAAACTCCTGAGGGGAAGCGTCGTCTTCGTTTGGTGGCGAAGACATGCATGAAATACGGACAGCGTGTACAGAACAGTGTTTTCGAATGCTCGGTGAGTCCTTCCGATTATCTGGTGTTGGTACACGATTTGTTGAAGATTGCCAATATTGATGAGGACAGTCTGCGCTTTTATAAACTTGGCTCTCGATATGCGGATAGGATTGAGCGTTATGGGCGTGAACGGAGTTTGCCGGTTAATGATGTGATGATGATATAGCACAGGGTAAAATGGCATGGTGCCATAACGATATGGTGTGGGGTATGCCGGGTTGAGTGTTTGAGTGTGACGTGTGACGTCCGGCATCTGGAGCGTGTTCTCTAGCCGGCGGTATTGTGGTTTCGGCAAGGTGGCCGGTCTTGAAATGGTGTTTGTGCGAAGTGGAAGCGCTCATGATGAGGGGTGCCTTTCGCACCTGAAAAACTGTCGAAATCCGAATTGTGATTTTCGTGGGCGTTTGAAAACTAAATAGTGGACATTAAAATGAGACAGAAAGACAGCTGCTCGTTTTAGGCATGTTGTTCGTCGTACCGGTGGTGTTGTTTGATATGCTTAAAGCCAAGCAGCTGGCTTGCGTCTCAGAAAGTGGACAAAAATGTCCAGCTGCACGGTCACTCTCCTTACGGAGAGCGTGGATTGAAATCCATATAAACGTATACACATGCCCTTTAACCACGTCACTCTCCTTACGGAGAGCGTGGATTGAAATACGTGAAACACAGCGGGAATGGTTCGACAAACTGTCACTCTCCTTACGGAGAGCGTGGATTGAAATTCAACCCTCGTGCATTGGCTACGGAGTTTCCGAGTCACTCTCCTTACGGAGAGCGTGGATTGAAATACAATGAAAGGAACAGTGCTGATGGCTGAATACAGTCACTCTCCTTACGGAGAGCGTGGATTGAAATACGTATGGTCAGGTCATTGGATTGGATATCCTCGGGTCACTCTCCTTACGGAGAGCGTGGATTGAAATCAACTCGTATTGGGTACGCCAGTCAATCAACCCGTCACTCTCCTTACGGAGAGCGTGGATTGAAATCTCTAGGCGCTTACATACACACTCTCTCCCGTCAAGTCACTCTCCTTACGGAGAGCGTGGATTGAAATATCGGATTGCCACGCTGATAGCCAGCCAACTGGGTCACTCTCCTTACGGAGAGCGTGGATTGAAATATTTGCTGATGGAACTCGCGTTGAACCGTTTTAGTTGTCACTCTCCTTACGGAGAGCGTGGATTGAAATATTGTCCAGCACGGTTAATACCAAGGCGAACACCTCCGAGTCACTCTCCTTACGGAGAGCGTGGATTGAAATCTCTCCAAACCAGTTCCGAGCATGGGGTGCGGGCCGTCACTCTCCTTACGGAGAGCGTGGATTGAAATGTAATTAGCATCTGACCATGACCCGTTAGCTTCGGTCACTCTCCTTACGGAGAGCGTGGATTGAAATGTAATGAGGCGTCGCCGGAATACCAGCGGCGAATGGTCACTCTCCTTACGGAGAGCGTGGATTGAAATGTCGTTTCCAGCATTTCGTCCCAGCAGAAGAAGAGTCACTCTCCTTACGGAGAGCGTGGATTGAAATATTTTTTGTTCCTTACATTGTTTGTGTCAGATATGTCACTCTCCTTACGGAGAGCGTGGATTGAAATAAGAATCTTGGTTCGGCGATAATCCAGCCGGTCTGTCACTCTCCTTACGGAGAGCGTGGATTGAAATTGGATGGCCTTGACGTTCGCTCCGGAGCTGACCGTCACTCTCTTTACGGAGAGCGTGGATTGAAATGAGTTCAACGATGCGCGACTGCTGCGCGGCGATGTCACTCTCCTTACGGAGAGCGTGGATTGAAATCGGTTGGACTTTGCCGACGTATTTTTCCCACGCGTCACTCTCCTTACGGAGAGCGTGGATTGAAATCCGGGGAAGTTGTCCGCATCGTGAATGATGGTACGGTCACTCTCCTTACGGAGAGCGTGGATTGAAATATCGTGCGTGGTTTCTGGCGCGATCAGGCGTATGTCACTCTCCTTACGGAGAGCGTGGATTGAAATAGTTGGAAGCCGCTCTGGCCGCCCGTGTTGCATGGTCACTCTCCTTACGGAGAGCGTGGATTGAAATCCTACGGCAACAAGAACTATGCCACGGGCGAGAGTCACTCTCCTTACGGAGAGCGTGGATTGAAATTCGTACACCGTGTATTCGTGCCCGCGATAGCTGTAGTCACTCTCCTTACGGAGAGCGTGGATTGAAATATGAGCGGGATGCGGTCGAGGATCGGGCTGACGTCACTCTCCTTACGGAGAGCGTGGATTGAAATCGCATGGATAATCCGGCCGCGCCGACACCGTGGGTCGCTCTCCTTACGGAGAGCGTGGATTGAAATATTCCTCTCGAATCGCAGAAGGACCGCGACGGCGTCGCTCTCCTTACGGAGAGCGTGGATTGAAATGTAGATATTGACGTAATCCCATGTGCCGAGAATGTCGCTCTCCTTACGGAGAGCGTGGATTGAAATGCCCTGATGCAGACGCTCGGAATCCTCCCAAGCCGTCGCTCTCCTTACGGAGAGCGTGGATTGAAATTGCACGATGTCGTCGCCTACGGAGATCTCCCAGTGTCGCTCTCCTTACGGAGAGCGTGGATTGAAATAGGAATTATTCCCCGGACGACGCATCATGTCGCTCGTCGCTCTCCTTACGGAGAGCGTGGATTGAAATCTCGACTGCTCGCTCAACGATGACAGCACGGCGGTCGCTCTCCTTACGGAGAGCGTGGATTGAAATCAGAGCCTTACTGTCAAGGGTCGCGCCATGCAATGTCGCTCTCCTTACGGAGAGCGTGGATTGAAATGCCGTGGTCAGGTCGCTCTTGGTCTGCGCAATATGTCGCTCTCCTTACGAAGAGCGTGGATTGAAATGGCTGCGGATTGTATAGCTGCCGTCACGGGCATGGCGTCGCTCTCCTTACGGAGAGCGTGGATTGAAATAACACGAAGGTCGTACGGTCGAATGATGACCTGTGTCGCTCTCCTTACGGAGAGCGTGGATTGAAATCACACTGTTGCCGACGGACTCATCTCACTTATGGGTCGCTCTCCTTACGGAGAGCGTGGATTGAAATTGGATGCCGCGAAGTCCGATGCCGCCGCTCAGGTGTCGCTCTCCTTACGGAGAGCGTGGATTGAAATCCCAATATGAGGTCGTCCGTGCGAATACGGACCCGTCGCTCTCCTTACGGAGAGCGTGGATTGAAATATTTGTGGAATGTCACCCAATATCGACAAGAAGGTCGCTCTCCTTACGGAGAGCGTGGATTGAAATTCCTCGATGTCGTCCAGGGACTTGGCTTCGGGGGTCGCTCTCCTTACGGAGAGCGTGGATTGAAATCGGATCGTTGGCCCATTTCTCCGCTTTGGCGGTGAGTCGCTCTCCTTACGGAGAGCGTGGATTGAAATTTGACACTGGCGGACACTGCGTGTTCCGCATCAAGTCGCTCTCCTTACGGAGAGCGTGGATTGAAATTAGCAAGGGGGCTGGAAAGAGAGTATCTGAAATGAGTCGCTCTCCTTACGGAGAGCGTGGATTGAAATGTCGAACAAACCGACGCGGCAAAAGTGATCTGGTCGCTCTCCTTACGGAGAGCGTGGATTGAAATCCACTCCGGTACGGTCGTGAGTCAGCTCGCCTTCGTCGCTCTCCTTACGGAGAGCGTGGATTGAAATCATCAGTTGACGGGAAAGTTCTTCGGCTTTGAGGTCGCTCTCCTTACGGAGAGCGTGGATTGAAATTCCGAACGGACGGTGGCTGCCGGACTCATGCACGCGTCGCTCTCCTTACGGAGAGCGTGGATTGAAATTCCGAACGGACGGTGGCTGCCGGACTCATGCACGCGTCGCTCTCCTTACGGAGAGCGTGGATTGAAATCGTTCGGACGCGGTTGAATATCGCATTGGCGACAGTCGCTCTCCTTACGGAGAGCGTGGATTGAAATCCAGACCATCACAACCAACAATGAAAGTGAGGCAGTCGCTCTCCTTACGGAGAGCGTGGATTGAAATAATGGGGTTCTCTCCGATCCAGCCGTGCTCCAAAGTCGCTCTCCTTACGGAGAGCGTGGATTGAAATTTTTTGCGCCGTCCTGTCAAGTCTTTTTATTTTGTCGCTCTCCTTACGGAGAGCGTGGATTGAAATAGCTTTAGCGTGCGTATCGACAGCGAAAATTCCGGTCGCTCTCCTTACGGAGAGCGTGGATTGAAATGTCGATGTACGAGGTGCGTTCTTCATATTCGAGTCGCTCTCCTTACGGAGAGCGTGGATTGAAATCAGAACGGAGCCATTCCCTGCCAGTCGGCATGCGTCGCTCTCCTTACGGAGAGCGTGGATTGAAATATGCAGTTGGTGTCCGACATGGTCGGCGGCCTGGTCGCTCTCCTTACGGAGAGCGTGGATTGAAATCTTTGATGGTGGCTGGCGTGGTGGTTCCAGAGGCGGTCGCTCTCCTTACGGAGAGCGTGGATTGAAATATCGAACCCCCGACCGTGGAATGGCCGTCATGGGTCGCTCTCCTTACGGAGAGCGTGGATTGAAATGTTTGGTTCATATCTGAGGCGATAGAACTGTACGTCGCTCTCCTTACGGAGAGCGTGGATTGAAATGCCGAGCATGGCGACATGATTCGCCCGCAATACGCGTCGCTCTCCTTACGGAGAGCGTGGATTGAAATGGCTACATCATCCCGAGCTGGCGTGATCCGCTCAAGTCGCTCTCCTTACGGAGAGCGTGGATTGAAATTTTTTTGTGGAATATGTTTTTACGGCTTTAACCTGTCGCTCTCCTTACGGAGAGCGTGGATTGAAATGGGTTGACGTACGTGGCGGTGCCCGTCACGGTAAGTCACTCTCCTTACGGAGAGCGTGGATTGAAATATCGTAATTATCGGAATTGCGCGGGGTTTCCATGTCGCTCTCCTTACGGAGAGCGTGGATTGAAATTAGGTGTAACAGTGTATGCAGTGGTTTTTGGAGTGTCGCTCTTCTTACGGAGAGCGTGGATTGAAATGAGTTTGGGAAGCTCGTATCTGACGGCCTCGCTATGTCGCTCTCCTTACGGAGAGTGTGGATTGAAATAACGGGGTAGTACTGAAATACTGCATGGCGCGGTGGTCGCTCTCCTTACGGAGAGCGTGGATTGAAATATCGCCATGCAATCATCCGACTACCTCGCGGTCGGGTCGCTTTCCTTACGGAGAGCGTGGATTGAAATATCGACCATAATCAGTCTCCTTACCAGTAGAGGGGTCGCTCTCCTTACGGAGAGCATGGATTGAAATCGACCGGAGCGGGTGCGCGGCGGCGCTCTGGTGTGTTTCTGCAAGTTGGCATCCACAGTATAGGCACTATTTTTCAGCAGCATAGGCAGCTGGTCTCCAACAGAAACTGCGACGTCGGAATCCGCCACCCTTTTCTTCCTAGCTATCTGGTCATGAGGGCGTGCTCGCTACGGTAGGAGCCTCCCTCGAATCTGACGAGCCTTCCGTGGTGCACGGTGCGGTCGATCAACGCGGCGGCCATGTTCTTGTCGCCGAGCACGCGCCCCCAGCCGGAGAACTCGATGTTCATGATATGGGCCATGCTCCGGGTCTCGTAGGAATCCGATATGACCTGGAACAGGAACCTGGAGCCCTCCTTGTCGATCGGCATGTAGCCGAACTCGTCGATGATCAGGAGCCTCGCCCTGGCGATCTGCCGGAGCTCCGTGTCGAGCCGGTCTTCCCGTTTCGCGCGGCGCAGCATCATAAGCAGCCCGGTCGCGGTGAAGAACCTGACAGGTATCGCGCGCATGTACGCGAGCCTGCCCAACGCGACCGCGAGATGCGTCTTGCCGGTGCCGACGGGCTCGTAGAGCACGAGTGGATTGGCAACAGCGTGTTGGACGGTTTCTTAGAGGACGAGTCCCTGTTCGGTGAATTCCTTCGGGCTCCGGTATCCGAGGGTGGAGTGGAGCCGCTGGTTGTCGGACCACCACACGTAGTCGTTGAGGTCATGCCTCAGCTGCTCGATCGTGGTGTAGTGGTTCCGGTACACGAGCTCCTTCTTCAGCGGCCTGTTCGTCGATTCGACCACGGCGTTGTCGTAGGGGTTGCCCTTGTGTGACAGCGATTTTTTGATGTCGAACACGTCGAGCACCGCGGCGGGCGTCACCTCGCCCCTCGCGTTCCTGCGTCCCGCGCCGGTGGCGTTGTCCATGACGATCACTGGCGGGACTCCGCCGATGTGCTCGAACACCTCGACCAGCCCGTGGCACAGGCATTCCGCGTTCTCCCCGGGCAGGCTCGTCACGTACCGCATGTTCGAATGGGGGAACGTGACGACCAGGCAGTGGTCGTCCACGAGCTCGCCGGCGATGCGGGCCTTCGCCACGCCGAAATCGATCTGCGCGACGCCGGGCGCCCAGACGAGCTCGCCGTATCCGTCGGAACCTCTCCGGTTCGCCTCGCGCCAGCGTCTCACGTACCCCGGCGTCGTCGTGTACTCGCCGTCGTACTCGGTCTCCGCGCGGAGCCTGTCGTGCACGCGTTTGGCGGTGTGGCGCTGCTTGCGTGGCGGCCTGCGGTCGGCCTCGAGCCATCCGTCGACCAACGCCGCGTACGGGTCGATCTTGGAGCCGCGGCGCCTGTCCGTGGGCGGTTTCGGCGTCATGTCGTCCATGTCGGCGTATTTCGCGACCGTGGCGCGGTCCACGTCCGGCCTCCTCGCGATCTCCGACCTGGACACTCCCTGACGGTCCAGTCTCCTGATATCTTGCTGTTTGGGCATCGGTATCGCCATCGTCCTTTCCTTCCCGAGCGCCGCCGGCTGCAGCCGGCGGATTTGTTTTTGGGCTGCGTCTCGGGAATATACAGGCACGGCGGGCTGGTGCCTGTTTTCGTCTGGGTGGTCATATGGTGCAGTTTCCGCTGGAAATCAGCAGCCTATGCTGCGGAAAAACAGTGCAGAAATTGCTTAAGAAAAATTGAAGCAAAACACGAAAGGAGGATGTATGTTTAATCGTGGCAAGTCGCATCCCATACGGGATGCGTGGATTGAAATTTCTACGATCACGGAAATTCGTAGACGCGGTGCGTCTCATCCCATACGGGATGTGTGGATTGAAATACGATAAGCGTGTACGACCGGACCTTCACTACCGGTCGTATCCCATATGGGATACGTGTATTGAGATGGTCCGCTTTTGAACTGCCGTTTTTTGATTTATCGCTCACTTCACATGACATATGTCGGTTTGGTCAGTTAATTTGTGAATATTCGACCATACGACTAGAGTGGCCTGTGGCTTTCCGGTCGGCTTCTTTGCTGGCTGGAAGTTTTGCACAGACTTGATTTGTATCTGCCGTGTGCCTGCGTTGTATTTACATCGCGCCAGCATGTGTGCGGAAGCAGATCGCAAGCGAATGGTTCTCAGTACCATCCATGTGAGTCAAGCACACATCTTTTGAGAAGCAGTCGCGATGCCGGGAGTCGGGTTCGTCGTAATTCAAACGTCGCGTCCGTTCCCGGTTTTTTATCTGGCATACGGTGTCACTGCGGGAAGTGAGAATGAGTTCCGCGCCCGCTACGATGAACAGTGCAAACGATTATTACTTGTGTGTGGGGGACGTTCTAATCTGCGGATGGCGGAATCAATTTACCCGATTGGTGCTCATCTTCGCGTTCTCGCAGGTAATCGCGAAATTGTTCGTATTCCTCGTCGCACCAAGGATTTTCATCATGAACTTGTCCAAACAAGGTGATCATATCCTTCGAAGGAGTGAGGTTGAACTCGATGATGGCGTCAACGCCATTTTCGACTGGCACTCCCGGTCCATCATGGTCAAGGATGTCTTGATCGAGATTGGCGTCGTAGTTGTATCCATGGTCTCTTAGAAATGAAATCATCATTTCCACAAGACGTACATAACGGTCATATTCCGGCCTGCCGAACGCTGCCATTTCAGTCAGCTCCTCGTGTGATTGATAAATCGCCTTTGTACATGGATACTGCTCCGACCAAAAGTGAAACCTGTACGTATCGCAATGCCATCCACTATATTCAATCTGGCTGTGCAAGACGTCGATTTCTTGATTTCATACAACCTGCATCGCCATATCAAAATATACAAAATTGTCCACTTGCCGGTTGTTGATGGACCTTATTCGAATTCTGGTTCAAAACCGTCATCAATCGGCTCATAATCTTCGCCGAATACGTCTGCATCGGTTAGCAGTGTGCTGTCATCGTTGCGTAGGCGTTCCACGGCTTTGCGGTATAGCGCGAAATTTTCTTCAGCCTGAGTGAGCCGGCGATAGTCGGCGGGCGTGATTATAACCGCGCTGGGCTGATTGTTTTTGAGTACGACGACTGGATGGTTGTCGCCCACCTGACTTAATGCTTTGCTTGCTCCGCCGTGGTTAAGGCTGGTGACGGAGACCATGCTGTCAAGGATCGATGCGGCTGACATGTTTCTCCTCTGCGAGATTTGAAAACGCATAAAAAGTATACGAATATCCATTTATTGTCAATCTATCAGTCGCATCGCATGTACGTTAGCTACACTTATCCGCATAAGTGTAGCTAACGTTAAAATAAGCTACATTTATCTCGATAAGTGTTGCTTACGAGAGTTTTTGCGATGGATAATAATTTCAGCCATTTCGATATACATGAATCCGTAGGGGCCACAACGACTTGTGTTTCCGATTTACAAGCGTGGCTTTGCTTAAGAACGTGATTTTGTCCGGGGAACGATGCGCTTGACACATACTGGCACTACCAACGGAGGAGCACCAT
>ENA-OQIZ01000563-OQIZ01000563.1-human-gut-metagenome-genome-assembly--contig:-NODE-563-length-18165-cov-7.902151_pt1 | contig 18165 bp, 27 predicted proteins | sample MGYA00242593_ERZ504758 | MGnify/ENA primary metagenome ERZ504758 (study PRJEB26092, sample SAMD00036364) | human gut metagenome | host: Homo sapiens | study: EMG produced TPA metagenomics assembly of...
AGAAATATGTGAAAGGAAAGCGAGTTGCTTTGATGTGGGCGAGTCCTGATTGCACCAGCCACAGTAAGGCGAAAGGTGGGAAGCCGAGGGAAAAAGGGCTTCGGATTTTGCCTTGGGCGGTATACAAGCACGCAAAAGCAATTCTTCCCGATGTGATTATCATGGAAAACGTGGAAGAGATTCAGCAATGGGGACCGCTGGATGAAAACGGGCATCCGATTAAGGAACGGCGTGGGGAAGATTATGAGAAGTTCATTACGGCAATGAAGAGTCTTGGGTATATATTCGACTGCCGGGAGCTTATTGCGGCAGACTATGGCGCGCCTACCACGAGAAAGCGCTGGTATGCAATTTTCAGGAGAGATGGAAAAGACATCGTGTGGCCAGAAAAGACAAATTTTAAATCCAGAGATCCGAAATGGCAGGAATGCGGGGCATATATCGATTGGTCTGATTTAGGAAAAACGATATTTGATAGACCGAAACCGTTGGCAGATGCAACGATGAAAAGGATTGCAAATGGAATCAGAAAATATGTAATAGACAATCCATCTCCCTATATCGTGAGAAATAAAGATGCTGTTGCATTTATGATTCAATATCACGGAGAAACAAAAATTGGAGAATCAAGAGGACAGTTACTGACAGAACCAATTAAAACAATCGACACATCAAACAGGTACGGGCTGGTGACAGCTTTTATTACAAAATTTTATAAAAGTGGAATCGGACAGGGATGCAACGAACCTTTACACACAATCACAACATCACCTGGACATTTTGGATTGATATCTGCGTTTTTAATTAAGTATTACGGAACTGGCGGAGGACAAGAACTTTCAAATCCGCTTGCAACGATTACCACAAAAGATCGTTTCGGATTAGTAAATGTGATTCTGGATATCGAAGGTGAAAAGTATGTCATGAAGGATATTTTCCTGAGAATGCTAAAACCGGAAGAACTTAAATTAATGCAGGGATTTCCGGAGGATTACATTATTGACAGGGATTACAAATACAGGAGATATCCGATCGCAAAACAAGTGGCTAGAATCGGAAACAGTGTAGTGCCAATTATGGCGCAGAAACTGGTAGAAGTAAACTGCCCGTATTTAAAAATCGGGAATAGGGTGCCGAACATAGAAATATATGAGGATGAGCAGCAAATTAGGTTTGCGTAGTAGGAGGAATGACTAATGGCAAAAACAGAAGAAACATGGATGGATGGGATCACCACAGAAATGATGGAGCATATATGCGACGACCTGTGCAAGTATCCAGATCAGCTAAGTGGAATGGAACTGGAAGATAAATGCGCAGAATGCAAGATGGGACGGTTTGTGTGCGATATTTTGAACCAGTATAACAAGGTGAATGATTTTGCAAACAGCCAGTGCGCGAAGTTGATGTGTGAGATGCATGAGCTGAAAGAACGAGATACGGCAAAGAAGCCGAATATAATGGACTACATACTTGGTGACATTAACTTTAAATGCCCTACGTGCAAAAGTGAATATATTTGCGAAAAAGAAAATGAACCTCTTTATTGCCAGAATTGCGGACAGAGATTAGATTGGAGTGAGTAGCATGGAGGAACTAAAGAAATGCCCGTTTTGTGGCGGAGAAGCAATTCTGAAAGTCCATTATGGATTTGATGGAAAAGTTATATCAACTTTTGTGTACTGCAAAGAATGCGGAGTTGCAACACGAAATTGTGCTTTAGAAGCTACGACTAGGGGGAAATGGAATAGGAGAGTGGAAAAATGAAAAAATATGATATTTTAATTGCGAAATTGTATGCGTGCTGCGGAAATCAAGAAGAGTTTCCACGCGAGCCGATTACCATTGATACTAATAAAATGAGCGAGTTATTGGAAGGTGTATTTATAAAAGCAGGATTGTTGGAGGTGGAGCGATGAACGCATTAGAGAAGATCGTGGAAGAAATCGAAAACATGAAAAATGATGCCTACGAAACCTTGAAGGAAGAAAAGAAAAGACATGGAGCGAGCAAAACAGCAGAAGAGCTGGAAAGCTATCTTTATGGCTTGACCTGTGCAATAGATGTTGTGGAGAAGTATGTGGACAAGGAGGAAACGGAATGAAAATTAACGTAACAATTACTTTGTATTTGGAAGTGAAAGATGCAGCATTGTTTGGCGGCATGGGAAAAGTTGGGTATGCGAGCAGTAATTTTGATTTTAAAACAGACGACTTGTCCACTATTGACATTGAGACTGTTGGGAAATGCACGATTCAAGAATACGCGGAATTTCTCAAGACCCCAGAAGAAAATATACGCATAATATCAAGAGAAGAGTACGAGGAAAATACGGAGGGCGAACAGTGAAAATAATGATAACTATATTGCGAAAAAACGGAAGCTGCAGAACTTGGACAAATGCAAGCGCGGAAGAACACGTATCAATGGGGCTTGCAGTTCACGCGGAAAGCATCAAAAGATGCGCGGAATCGTGGGGAACAGAGACAGATGAGGTGCTGAAAGTAATAAGAAAAGCACTGGAAAGCGAGGAATAACATGGACATCATAATCACAATCGCATTCCTAGCCCTGTACTATATCCTGGGTCTTGGAACTGTGATTACTTTAAAGACAGGATTGGAAGAGGATGTGGAGTTGGAGTGTGAGGATTATTTAGCAGCGGCATGCTTCCCGATACTGCTATTTGTGGTGTTTTTAGATTGGATTGTGCGAAAGATAGTGAGGTAGAAAGATGAAAAAATTTAATTGGGATGAATTTAAAAATATAGGTAATAAGATTGCGGTGCACTGTAAGACTGAGGAGGAAGCGGTAGACTTTTGCAAGCAGATGCACGAACATGGAATGAAATGGTGCACAGGCAAAAGCTATATGGAAAAGACGAATTATGAAGAGTACAAAGGAGAAACGTGCTATACAGGATTCGGAATGTTCTCACCGTATCGGCACTACAATAGCGTAGGATACGAAATCTTGGAATGGAGTGATTACATGCAGAAAAAATTTACAAAGGCGGATCTGGAAGACGGGATGGTGGTTGAACAGAGAGATGGGGACATGTATCTTGTATTGGCTGGGATGGCCGTAAGAGAATGTGGACACAATAAAATCAGCGCATATACAAATAATTTGGAGTGGTACGGTACCAACAGAGGCGGGGATATCGTCAAGGTCTATAGAATTATCCATGAATCACCAGGAACCATAGAAGAAGCGTTCTGTGATCGCAACCTCGAACTCATATGGGAGCGCAAAGAGCCAAAGAAAATGACCATCGAGGAAATGCGACAAAAGCTTGAAGAGCTGACAGGAGAGGAAATTGAGGTGATGCAGGAATGACAAGAGATACTATGAAACGCAGAAAGGAGACGGCAGGAGTTATCCGAAAGATAGATGCACATGATATGGCTAAGCATAAGCCAACAGAGAACGCTAAGAAATGGATGAAAAGAAAGGCATACTCAGTAGAGGACTGCTTAAGAAAATGGGGAGTAGATACGAAAGGGAGTGTTGCCAGTGGACAAGAAAACACTGAAAAGGTATAAACCAAACAAAGATAGACTTATCCGGATTGAGGAGCAAATACAGGAACTATGCGAACGAGAGTCAACTGTGGTCATGGGGAAAGTAACGGGATCCAGCGCAGATTTTCCATACACGGAAGTACGGACATCTGTGCAAATGTATGACCCTTACGAAGAAGAGAATATAAGACGGCAGATCAGAAGGAAAGAAGCTGATAGACTTCTGGTTCTGAAAGAACAGAAAGAAGTAGAGGACTACATAAATGGGATTGATGATCCGGAGATTAAGGAGATATTTGAGTTATCGTTTATTGAGGGCAAGAAACAGGATGAAGTTGCGGAGATAGTAAATATTGACAGAAGTTACGTGTCGAAAAAAATAAGTGATTATCTCAAACTTTCACACTTTTCACAAAAATAGTATGCTATAATTATTCTAGAACGATTATATATTGTTCTGGAACAATCTTTCTAAACATTCGAAACACCGCCGGACTTCTCCCCTTTCTTGTCTGGCGGTGTTTTGTGTATCCTTAAAATTATACGCACAAAATACGCATAAAAGTATTGACAAAACAATATACAATGCGTATAATATACGTATAAACAGAAAAGGAGCGTGAGTCTTGAAAAGAAGAGAATTAGTAAAGATGCTAGAGAAAAATGGGTGGTATATAAAGAGAAATGGTGCAAATCATGATATATATACCGATGGTGATCGGATGGAGCCAATTCCGAGACATCCAGATATTAACGAAAGACTAGCAAGGAACATTATCAAGAAGCTGGGGTTGAAATAGCCCCAACTTCTCGATATGTGTAACTAAAAATAATTTTCAAGTAAGACATGGTATAGGAAAAGTTAATGCGTAGGAGGAAAGAAAATGTATAGGAGAAAGGCGTATCCAATCGTAATTTCAAAAGAATCCGATGGATTTTATGTAGAAATCCCAGATTTTGACATTGCGACACAGGGGGAGGATATTGCGGATGCTATGGAAATGGCACGAGACGCAATAGGATTGATGGGTATTGAATATTTGGATTGCGAAAAAGAAATTCCAGAACCAAATTCAGTAGAAATAAAAGCGGATAAAGATGACATTGTTACATTAGTAGACGTTGATTTCGTGGAATACAGAAAAAAGGTAGATAATAAGGCAGTGAAGAAAAACTGCACGATTCCATACTGGCTGAATGTAGAAGCTGAAAAAGCGGGAATCAATTATTCAAAAGTCCTACAGGATGCGATTATGCGTGTTCTTGGGATTCAAAAAAATGTTTACTAATTCTCTAGTTATATAAAGAGGAAGAGCGCCTTGCCATGTGGTATAGGTGCTTTTTCTTATGCCGTGGCAAATGTAGGGCAGACAGGTTCGACTCCTGTACACGGCTTCGGATGCAAAGTGTTGACTGCTGGGCGGTCCTTAAATGATTAAGCGCGCGATCAGCTTTGCATCTGATTGGTACCAAAACACAGATATCCGCAGATCTGCAAAGCAAACAAAAATAGATTCAGCAATCTATATTTAGTGTCAGTACCCGAGTGCGGATAGGGTAAAAGGATGTCAATAAAAGGCATCCTACGGGTGTATAGCTCAGTTGGTAGAGTGATCGGCTGTTAACCGATGTGTCGCAGGTTCGAGTCCTGCTATACCCGTTGTGGACTACTGCAAAGTTCCTCCTTTTTTCTTATAAATTTTGATTGTGTATTTGGTTATTTTGGTTTTTGTTGGCGTTATTAATTCTTTCAGCAGTAGTCCTACATTCTTGGCATCCAGAGATGGGTGCTTTTATTATGCTTAAAAGGTGGTGAGTCTGATGGCAAAAGGTAAATATCAAGAGTGGCTAGAGCCGGAAGGCTTGCTAAAGATAGAGGGATGGGCGAGAGATGGTCTGACGGATGAGCAGATTGCAGATAATATCGGGATTTCCAGAAGCACATTAAATAGCTGGAAAGACAAGTATTCGGACATTTCGGACACCCTAAAAAGAGGAAAAGAGGTCGTTGATCGTCAAGTCGAGAATGCTTTGCTAAAACGTGCGCTTGGATATGAGTACACGGAAACGACCAGAGAATATATACCGGAACTCGATGAAATGAAAACTACGAAAAAGGTCACAAAGCAAGTAGCGCCGGACACTACAGCCCAGATCTTCTGGTTGAAGAACCGGAAACCGGACAAGTGGAGAGATAAGCAGGAATATGAAGATAGGACAGCGATTGAGAAGCTGGATGAAATCTTGAAAGGATTGCATGACAATGCAGCTAAGCAAAAAACAGAATGAGTACATAATAAACGCAACGCACAGATGGAATATTAAATCCGGTGCGGTACGTTCTGGAAAGTCTTATGTTGATACTGCTTATATCGTGCCTAAAAGAATCAGAGAAAGAGCGGGAAAGCCCGGCTTGAATGTCATTATGGGAGTCTCTAAAGAATCCATTGAGCGAAACGTGCTCCAACCGATGAGAGAAATCTATACCAGCGACCTGATCGGGAACATCAATAACCGGAATGTGGCTAGAGTATGCGGAGAGGATGTCTATTGTCTCGGCGCGGAAAAGGTTAGTCAGGTTGCAAAGATACAGGGAGCATCCATCAAGTATTGTTACGGGGATGAGATTGCGAAATGGAACAAAGAAGTCTTCCAGATGCTGAAATCCCGTCTTGATAAGACGTATTCCTGCTTTGATGGAGCTTGCAATCCGGAGAATCCGACACACTGGCTAAAAGAATTTCTCGACAACAAAAAATTAGATATCTATCTGCAGAGATACACGATTTTCGACAATCCGTTTCTGGCTCCAGATTTTGTAGAGAAGCTCTGCATCGAATATGACGGTACGGTTTACTATGACCGGTTGATTCTCGGTCTCTGGAAACGAGCAGAGGGAGCGATTTACCGCAAATTCGCAGACCATCCGGAAGATTTTGTCAAAGAGCCTGCTACAGTCGATCTGACAGAGATTGTAATTGGCGTGGATTTTGGTGGTAATAAGTCTGGCCACTCTTTCGTGGCAAGGGGTTACGATCGAGACAATAATGTATACGGATTAAAAAGTATCCGATACATGAATACGGATACGAAGCGGTTTAAAGAGGGAATTGATTCCAACATCCTGAATAATTTGCTTATCCAATTTGTTAATGAGGTACAAGAAAAGTATGGAAAAGTTGATTTTATTTACTGGGATAACGCGGAGACCACGCTCGGCCAGAGTATCCGAAACGCCATGATAAAAGCACATCCGAATGTAATTGTGAGACCGGCTAAGAAAATTAGGATAAAAGACCGAATTGAGTGCGTCTTAAAGCTCATGGGAGCTGGGCGCTTTTTTATTACAGAGGATTGCGAAACATTATCGACTGCATTGCAAGAAGCAGTGTGGGATGAAAAAGCATTAAAAGACGATCGTCTGGATGACGGAAGTAGTGATATTGATACACTGGATGCATTTGAGTACACGATAGAACGCGACATTAAAATGCTGACAGAGTGAGGTGCAAGATGTTTAAGTTTATTAACAAGGTTATTACAGGAGTGTTTAACATGATAAGCAGAACCACAATGAAGCAGGTGTTGAGAGAATCTCCTGCAATTACAAGCACAATGGTGCAGAAAATAAATGAATGGAACAGTATGCTCTCTGGGAATGCAGACTGGTGCAAGGATTATGTAACATCCCTAAAAATCGAGCAGGGGATATGCAGAGAGTTTACGGATGTAGTTTTGTCAGAAATGGAAATTAAAATCTCAAATGACAAGCTCCTGAAGCTGTTTGAGAGCACCACAGAGAGCCTGAACGAGAACTTGCAGGACGGCCTAGGGCTTGGTTCTTTTTGTTTAAAACCGCTTGGAAATGGACAAGCGGAGTTTGTAACAGCAGACAAGTTTATCCCTGTAAGTTTTGGAAACGATGAGAAGCCGAACGATATCGTCTTTCTGGACTTCCGAGATATTGACGATTCCAAGCACTATGTACGATTGGAGCGGCACAGCATAAAAAACGGATTTCTTGAGATTACAAACGAGGCCTACAGCTCGTCTAGCAGATATGGATTTGACCGTAAAATCCCGTTGGAAAGCCTAGAAGCATGGACGGGACTCCCGGAGCACGTAGCATATCTGGGAGTGAAAGAAATGGATTTTGGATATTACCGGAATCCGATCAAGAACAGGATTGATGACACGCCTTGTGGTGTGTCTATTTTTGATTGTGCGATCGATTTGATCAGGAAAGCGGACGTGCAGAGCGCGAGAATAGACTGGGAGTTTGAGTCTGGTGAGAGGGCGATCCATGTGGATGCTGCGGCTATCAAGCGAGAGCCAGACGGACAGAACGGTATAGCGAAATTAAATAAAAAATTGTATCGAGGGATTGATGGCGAAGAGGGATTTTTTAAAGAATTTTCGCCGGAGCTTAGAGACCAGAACTTGATTAACGGTCTAGAGAACTACTTTAGACAGATCGAGTTTGTAGTTGGCCTTGCGTTCGGGGACTTAAGCAATCCGCAGAGCGTGGATAAGACAGCCACAGAGGTTAAGGCATCAAAAAACCGGAAATACAATCGTGTTAAAGCAATCCAAGATAACTTACGAGATTGCTTAGAGGATTTTGTGAGAGGTCTGGCGTTCCACGAAGGAATGCTTCATTCAGGATATGAGTTTATCTGCAGTTTTAAAGACTCAATTCTGACAGATGAGGAAACGGATCGCCAGTTGATGCTAAATGAGATAGCGGCCGGAATTAGATCGCACTGGGAATACAGGGTGCGATTCCTTGGAGAGGATGAAGAGACTGCAAAGGCGAATGTGCCGGATCAAGGTGGAGTAATGGAGTGATAGGTGATGAGCAAGCCAGATGTCGAAAAAATGTCTCTTAGGATGGAATCTATATGGATGGTTGCTGAGAACCGAATCATACAGGATATTGTTCGCAGAATCAGAAAGGCCGGAAAGATCACATCCACTGCCGATTACCAGATTAACAGGCTGGCGGAGATGGGAAAGAGCACAGAGGAGGTAGAAAAAATCCTAAAAGATGCTCTGAAAGCCACATACCCGGAGATGTTTAAACTCTACGATGAGATAGCAGAGTGGCAGTACGTAAGAGATAAGAACCTGTACGAGCAGATTAACCGGGAATTTATTCCGGAAGAGGAAAACGAACAGCTCAAACAGGTGTCGCAGGCTGTCAGAAAGCAGACGCAGGACGAGCTGCAGAACCTTGCAAGATCTTATGGATTCTCGGTCTTAATGGGAAACCGCCGCGTATTCATGCCATTTTCGGAGTACTATCAGAGATATGTGGACATGGCAATCACAGATGTGCTGAGTGGTGCATTTGATTACAACACAGTCATCCGGAGAGTTGTCACGCAGATGACAAACAGTGGGTTAAGGACTGTAGATTATGCCACCGGATACAGTAACAGAGTGCATGTAGCAGTCCACAGAAGCGTATTAACTGGAGTATCGCAGATCACAGGAGAACTGAACAAGATTAACGCCGAGAAACTGGGTACAAATTATTACGAGGTTGACTGGCATCCGGGAGCCAGACCGGAACACCGCAAGTGGCAGGGAAAAGTATACAGCAAAGAAGAACTGGTGTCCGTGTGCGGCCTTGGAACTGCTACTGGCCTACAAGGAGCTAACTGCTACCACGATTATTACCCATTTGTAAAAGGTGCGTCTGAACGGCAGTGGTCGGATGAATGGTTGAGAAAGCAGAATGCCATAGAAAACAAAACAAAGAGGTGGCAAGGCAAAGAGTTGGATGCTTACGGAATTACGCAGCAACAGCGGAGGATGGAAACCGCAATGAGAGCGCAGCGGTCCAGGATCATGGCACTCAAGACTGCCAGAGCAGATCCAGACAATATATTGACCATGAGAGTAAAATACAAAGCCCAACTGTACGAATACACAAGGTTCTGTCGGAAGATGGGCGTAGAACAACAAAGAGAACGGATATACATGGATATGTTAGGAAGAGTCGCATAGGCGGCTCTTTTGTTTTGTCCTGCCAAAAGACGAGAAACTGGGTACTGACTTGAGACATGTGGTGCGACCACGAGAAAAAGCGAAGCGAAAGGAAGATGAAGCATGAAAAGAGAGTTTTTAGAAGAAATGGGATTGGAAAAAGAACAGATCAACAAGATTCTGGATGCCAATTCCGCAGATGTCGGAAAAGCAATGAGAGATTACGACAACATCAAATCTGAGCTTGATACGACAAAACAGCAGCTTGCAGACGCAAACACGGCTATTGAGGGATTCGGAGATTACGAAGAAATCAAAGGTCAGGTAGCCGATTACAAAGCAAAATACGAAGCATCCGAAGCAGAGAAAGCGCAGATTAAACAGGATTATGAGTTTAATGGAAAACTTGAAGCCGCAGCTAAGAAGCACGGTGCGAGAGCTTTAAAAGCGGTTCTTCCGTACTTAAAAACGGATGATCTGAAAACATCCAAAAATCAGGATACGGATATTGAAAATGCATTCAAAGACCTGAAAGAGAACGAAGAAAGCAAATTCCTGTTTGCGGATGATGAACCGATTAAGAATCCGGTGCTTGGCGGTGGAACAGAGAAGCCGGGTGCTTTTGATGCCGTAGCAGCTGCTATGGGGCTCACAGAAAAAGATTTTAAATGATAAGGAGATAAGATATGGCAAATTCAATCGAACTCAGAAAACAGTATTCCACGATGCTTGACCTTGTGTATAAGAAAAGCTCACTCACATCTATTCTGGATGGTCCGAGCAATCTGATCCGCGAGGGAGCAAACGCGAATGAAATTTTAATTCCGAAAATGTCCATGCAGGGACTCGCAAATTATGACAAGTCTGCAGGATATGTAAACGGTGATGTAACTCTCGATTACGAGACTGTTAAATGCACTTATGACAGAGGGCGTAAATTTAACATCGATGCAATGGACAACATTGAGAGCGCTGACATTGCATTCGGACGTCTCGCTGGCGAATTCATCCGTACACAGGTCGTTCCGGAGCTGGACGCATGGAGGTTTTCGCAGTACGCACAGATTTCCGGTATCACAACTGCAAGCGGTGCGCTTGCGGATGGTAAAGCCACACTTGCAGCATTAAGAGCAGCGAGAAACGCGATCGAAGATGCGGAGGGAGATGTGTCTACATGCTATCTGTTTATTAACCCGGCGCTCGTTGGCATGGTTGAAGATCTGGATACAACTGCATCTAAGAGAGCGCTTGAAGGATGGGCTGGTATCGTCAGAGTTCCATCCGCAAGATTCTATACAAAGATCGACTTGACCGCGGGCGGTGCCGGAGGTTTCGCGAAAAATGCAGAGGGAAAAGCGATTAACTTTATGGCAATCGACAGAAACTCTGCTATCCAGTACCAGAAACACACTGTTCCGAAGACTATTTCTCCGGAACAGAACCAGTCTGCTGATGCTTATATGTACGCATACAGAACGGTTGGAATGTGTGATGCATACGAAAATAAAGTAAAAGGAATTTACTGTCATCACGTGGGGGAATAGCACCCCCTGAAGACCTCGCCTTGGTAGGCAGGGGGAAAGTCGGAAAGGCAAAAGTAGGTAAAGCAAAATAGCGAGGTATGAGTTATGGCATATACACCAACGACATGGAATAATGATGACGTTATTACAGCAGAGAAACTGAATAAGTTAGAGCAGGGCGTGAAGAATGAGCAGGTTGGGCCAGCAGGACCGGCAGGAGCAAAAGGCGAAAAAGGCGATCCAGGAGTAGCAGGACCGAAAGGAGACAAGGGAGATCCAGGCGCACAGGGACCTGCGGGACCAAGCTACACTCTTCCAGCAGCAAACAAGACAACGCTTGGCGGCGTGAAACAGATGGCTTTGATTGCAGATTTGTCCACAGAAACCGCAACTGACCTGAAAAATAAAATCAATGCGATTCTTGCAGAGATGAAAAAGCAGGGGATTATGGCGAATCAGTAAGGAGTACACATGTTAGTAGACTACAAATACTACATTGAGGACTTTGGTGGAGAGAAAATCTCCACTGAGTCCGCGTTTAAAAAGACTCGTGATCTTGCAGATGTTTATATGGACGATTTCACATCCGGAAGAGCAGAAAGCGACACGGAAAATGAGCACCGTATCAAATCGTGTCTTTGTGAGATGTGCGATGTCATCTATAATTCGACAGTAAATGATGGAAAGGTCGTAAAATCCGAAAATACAGACGGGTACTCTGTGTCTTATGTGACAGAGTGTGTTGACGGACAGGATGCAAATAAAGTACTTGAATCCAAGCTGTACCGGATTGCGAAAACATATCTTGGCAATACTGGATTGCTTTATCGATGGATATGTTAACGAACACAGATGTTACACTGTACAGCCGAAAATACAACCCGTCTACTCGGCTGGATGAGTGGGAGCGAACTTATATACCTGAGGTATGGTGGTACAAAAATGAAAAGTCGCAGATCACGACAGATGGATTAAAACAGGCTGATACGTACACAATCAGGATCTCTGACACGAGCGTAGCAATAAAAAAAGACGATTACCTTGTCAAAGGAGATTGTCAGATTGTGATGCAGACAATCAAAGACTTGGACGGATTTGACAAGACCAGAGTCACATCCGTAAACTACAACGCATTCGGCGGCAATCCGCATATTAAGGTGGTGGGAGTGTAGTGGCAAAAGGAAAGAAGAAATTTAAGATCGAGACACCGAGAGGTGTAATTTATACGCAAGCAACAAAAGGTGGAAAAGTGACGGCAAGGCTTGACTGGAATCCCAGCTTTAAGCCAAGTATGGAATCCGGTTTTGCAAACGCACAGTCTTTCGTGGACTCTGAATGCATCCGGCGCATGAACCCGGAGACTCCAAGGCGGACAGGAGTACTTGTTAAGTCAGCAACCCTTGGCACCGTAATTGGCAGTGGTGAGATCAACCAGATTGCACCTTATGCACGTAGACAATATTATGAGCATAAGGAAAAATCACGATGGTTTGAGCGCATGAAAAATCGTCACAAAGACTCTATCCTGAAAGGAGCGGCGAAGTATGTCAAATCTCATTGACAGCGTCAGATCATACATTCTCACATGTCCGTTTTTAAGCGATGGGCGTGTAAATGTGGATTATATCGGAACGGATATGGGGTACTCTGTTGACCCTCTCCCATGCGACCCGATCATGCAGAGATACATGGACGGTGGGGCAAAGAAGCAGTTCCAATTCGCATTTACAAGCCAAGAAGAGTATGACCAAGACGCACGAATTAACATTGAAAATAGTGGATTTTTCCAGAGCTTCGAAGAGTGGTTGGAACAGCAGAGTTTTAACGACAACCTCCCGAAACTCGGAGAAAAGAAAAGTCCAATATCAATTGAAACTTTAAGTAGCGGTTATCTGTACGATATTAACGAGGAAAAAGCTAAGTATCGTATTGAGTGCCGCTTAATTTATACACAGGAGGTATAAGTATGTCAGGAACAGTACCAAAATTAGTCGGCAGACATTTGCGCGTGGCATTCATGAACACGGATGCAATGGGCAGCTCTCCGAAATTTGAAAGAATGACCAATTTTACCGCAATGACAAACGGGAAAAACCCGAAAGAGTATTCCAGACAGTACGTGGATGAAAGCACCGAGAGATCAGATGTAGTTGGATATGCTCCGGCTACGGAATACTCCTTCGATATGTACGTGGGCAATCCGGTACATGAGCGCATTGCGGCAATCCATGATGGAGAGAAAGTTGCGGATGATGCACATGTGGAAGTGGTCACGGTGGATTTTTACAAAAAGAACACGAAAGGTGACAAGTGTTACGCAACAAAGAGAACTTACGCAGTTATCCCGGATTCGGACGGAGATGGAACGGACGCATTAGTTTATAGCGGATCGCTGAAAGCCGTGTCCGACATCGAAGAGGGATATGTTACAGAGGTGGATATTACATCCAAGACAGTGACTTACACCAAAGGCGATTACGCAACAGTTGAATGAAAGAAAAGGAGAGTGAGCCGATGAGCCAGTGGAAATGGAACGATGTAGAACTTGAAATAGATATGGATGACGTAGAGTTTTTGGAAAGATATGAAAAAGTATTCGAAAGCATCGAGCCGAGGGAGAAGAAGCTTGAAAAGGTTGGAAAAATATCCGAAATAACCAGGGAATATTGTTTGTTGTTTTATGATATTTTTGACGGGATTTTCGGAGAAGGTACTTCTGAAAAACTTTTTGACGGGAAAATGAATTTGAGAGTTTGCGAAGAGTGCTATGATTCGTTCATTGCTGTATGTGAAAAAGAAATCAATGCCGTAAACAAGAGAAGGAACTCTGTTGTTAGCAAGTACACTCCGAATAGAGCGCAGAGACGAGCGAAGAAATAACATGAATTTTTTTTATGAAGAGTTGCCAAACACAGTAAATGTGAAGGGTGAAAATATCAAGGTCATTACGGATTTCCGTGAATACATCAGGCTTTTGGACATGTTAAAAGACCAAGAGCTTGATGCTCTTCAAAAATTCGCGATCATACAGCAGTATTTTCTTGATGACGTAGTTGCAGACGAAGAAGCTATAAGCGCATTGTCACGTTTCATAGTAATGGACGCGAATTGCGCAGGGGTCGGGGATGTGTGCGATTATGAAGAACCTATAGGGGGTCAGAAGAAAAATTTATTCTCGTACTCAATTGACTATCCATATATATTGTCTGGGTTTCTGAAGGATTACGGAATTGATTTAATTGACATCAAGTACATGCACTGGTGGAAATTCCGGATGCTTTTCGATGGTCTGTCTGATGATACAGAAATCAAGCAGCGAATAATGTACCGCAGCGTTGATTTATCGGAAATTAAAGACAAAGAAGAGAGAAAGCGAATTAAAAAGATCCAGAAATCGATTCAATTGCCATCTGAGAGCCTGACTGATTATGATATCGGAAATGCTTTTATGTGAGGTGACGGATGAGTTGTAAAATTAAAAAACCATCACTTGAGAGAAAGTGGTATAAGTGTCCTTTTTGCGGGTGTAAGCTATTGATTTATAACAACAATTCCGTTTGCACCAATGCATTTATCAAGTGCCGGGCGTGCAAAAAAGAAGTAGAGATTAAGATTTAAGCACTTTAAATTGAGCCATTGAGCCTGTGCTATCCATAAAGGAGGGATAGTATGGGTTATGATGGCTCATTAAAATTTAACACAGAAATAAACGATTCTGGATTTAATTCAGGAATTTCCAAACTTGGCAGTGTTGCAAGTGGTGGATTGAAAGTGATTGCCGGATCAGTAGCTGGCGTTGCTGCAGCATTTGGGGCAGTGTCTAAAATGTCTCTTGATTCCGTTGCAAGCTTGGAGCAGAACATAGGCGGTGTTGAGACGCTGTTTAAAGATAGCGCGCAGACAGTGATCGATAACGCGAACAATGCGTATAAGACAGCTGGTGTATCCGCAAATAAGTACATGGAGACTGTAACAAGCTTTTCTGCATCACTTTTACAGGGGCTTGGAAACAATACCGCAGAAGCCGCCAGAATAGCAGACATGGCAATGGTAGACATGTCAGACAATGCAAATAAATTTGGTTCCAACATGACGGATATCCAAAACGCTTATCAGGGATTTGCGAAGCAGAACTACACAATGTTGGATAACCTGAAACTTGGATATGGTGGAACGCAGGCTGAAATGATCCGCTTGATTAACGACAGCGGCATTCTCAACGAAAAAATAGAGAATCTTGACAATGTGTCGTTCGACCAGATCATTCAGGCAATCCACGAGATTCAAGAAAATATGGGTATTGCCGGAACGACAAGCGCAGAAGCGTTGACTACCATAGAGGGTTCTGTGCAATCCGCAAAAGCGGCGTTTGATAACTTTTTGAATGGTTCAAGTTCACCTCAGGAGTTGGCAGATGCTGTAAAGGCGGCGGCTGAAAATATAACAAATAATTTGATGCAGATCGTTCCAAGACTTGCAAAAGAACTCCCGGAAGTTGGAAACCTGTTGATGGACAGTCTTTCGCAGTCACTTAATTCCGGGAAACTTAGAGAAATGATGCAGATCGGTGGGCAAGTTATTTCCAATATAACAACTGGAATCATTCAGTCGTTGCCTGGAATCGTAACTGCGTCAGCGCAGATCATAAGTTCGTTTGCGGAAAATATCAGCACAAGTATACCGCAACTGTTGTCGTCTGGGATCCAGATCATACAGGCAATAATAAACGGGATGATGCAGGTATTACCGTCTGTCGGCTTACTTATAACCCAGCTTATTACAACTCTATACGAGCAGATAACATCTCAGGGGCCAGGTTTGTTGCAGCAAGGCTATGAATTGTTAAGCAATCTGATTGATGGATTCGTAAAGGCAATCCCAGAAGCGCTGCCGAAAGTGCTTGATTTTATACAAGGAATCGGAGAAAAGCTTGCAGAAGCTGCACCTGTAATGATTCAAAAAGGATTTGAGTTGCTACAGAAATTAGTCGAGGGAATTGTGACCGCAATACCGATATTGATTGAGCGAGTCCCAGAGATTATTTCTACATTCGCAAACATTATTAACGACAATTTCCCGACGATTTTAATGAAGGGCGCGGAATTGCTTGGACAGTTGGCACTCGGGCTTATTCAGGCAATACCAACTCTGATTGCAAACATTCCCCAGATCATAGCAGCTATTGTTGACACACTGATGGCATTCCAGTGGCTGAACCTTGGTAAAACCATTATAACCGCACTGGGAAATGGAATTAAGTCTATGGTCGGATTCGCAATAGAGTGTGGAAAAAATATTTTGAATGGAATTAAATCCTCTATTCAGAATCTTCCAATTTTATTGCGGGATATCGGACGTACTGCGATGACTGGATTCTCAAATGTAATACAGACGTCGATTGTCGCTGTTAAAAACGCTGTTTCTGGGATAGCAAATGCTATTATTAGCACAATCTCATCCGTTCCCGGGAAAATGATATCCATTGGAAGTAATATTGTCCGAGGAATCTGGAACGGAATATCCAACATGACTGGTTGGATTATTGACAAGATTGGAGGATTCGCTGATAGTGTAGTTACATCTATTTGCGATTTTTTCGGCATAAAATCACCGTCCAGAGTTATGCGAGACCAAGTCGGGAAATACCTTGCAATGGGCGTAGGTGTTGGATACGAAAAGTATATGCCGTACAAAGAGATGAAAAAAGTATCTGGTAAGGTAGTGTCTCAGTTGTCTGCATCTGTGAGCGGTATAACATTATCAGTGCCGGAAAGCGCTGGAAGCCAAGCGTACCAGAAAAGCGTTGGAATCCGGAAGTCTGAAAATAATAACGAGCTACTCTATGCAGTAGACCGTCTATCCAGACTTGCCAACAGACCACTCGAGATCATCAATAAGATTGACTCTGTAGAGACATCCAGAGTACTTGCCACTCCGATGCAAAACCAGATTAAAAAGAATCAAGATTTTAAAAAGATGTTAGGAGGGGACAGAAATTGAGCCTATCAGTTAAGTTTAACGACAAAGAACTCGGAAAGTATTTAAACGTGCTTTCTGGGTTCTCTCCATTTAGCGGGGTAGACCGCGAAACAGAACTTTTGGACGGCGCAGAATCGTGCAAAGGGGAAGATTACGGGTATACAACTTATAAGTCCAGAACGATAGAAATGCCCTTTGAAATTAAAGGCGATATCTTGGAAAGCTATGATGCGATTCAGAAAATCCTAAATGTCGCAGAGCCGAAAAGGCTTGTGTTTGGGAATTATCCAGACCGCTACTTTTTTGCGATACCGGACGGAAACCTTGATGTGACACAGGTTGCGATTTTTGGGAAAGGCACAATCACTTGGCTTATCCCGGATGGGGTAGCGTACTCCACCGCAGAAAAACAATTCACTGGCGTCCAACAGAACGGCTACCAGACAATTACCATCCAAAACAACGGCACCGAATGGGCAGATGTGGACTACGAGATCACGCACAATCATGAAAACGGATTTATCGGACTTGTGAGCCAGTACGGAGTGATCCAGCTAGGGAAAGAGGAAGAAGCAGACGGAGAGAATTACAAAGCGTCTGAAAACCTGTTTGATGGATACAACCTGTTTCAAGACGATCATGGAACGTCTTACCAAAATCCAGAGAATACCACACAGGGAACGCTGGAAGTACGGAATGTTGCCGGATATAACGTCATGGCATTAAAAGGTGGACAAGCAACATCCGGATACTGGAACGGCGGAATGAGAACACTTACTATCCCGGTGGACAGCGAGGGCAGACGTGGCGCAAAAAACTTTTACTGCTACACGCAGCACTGGTTCGAGACAGGCTTGATGGGGCAGACAGGAGCGCAGACCATTGCATTCCTGACTGGAGATAACAAGGTAATCTGCGCCATGTCTATTAACAAGAGTGATACGGTTGGTAATACGGCGCATGTTGACTGGTTTGCCCCTCAAAACAAGAAAATTAAGACACTGGATTTCCAGCCGACATCCTACGAGGATAACCCGTTTAATTTAAAAATGGGCGGCGGACACAATGACTTTTTAAAAGAGGGTGACAAGTTGCGTATTTTCTGGTACGGGAAGTATTACCACTTTACTATCCCAGAGATCAAAGA
>ENA-OQIZ01000577-OQIZ01000577.1-human-gut-metagenome-genome-assembly--contig:-NODE-577-length-17969-cov-2.803161_pt1 | contig 17969 bp, 13 predicted proteins | sample MGYA00242593_ERZ504758 | MGnify/ENA primary metagenome ERZ504758 (study PRJEB26092, sample SAMD00036364) | human gut metagenome | host: Homo sapiens | study: EMG produced TPA metagenomics assembly of...
GGTGGAGCGCCCCCAGAGGCGGGAGAGGTGGCGTGGAACACATACCTCAAGCGAAGGGCCAGCAATCATGACGCACCGTGGCGATGTTCTCAAGGCGTCGGCGGTACTGCCAACAATGTGGTACAGGAAGCGGGAGCTGTTTCCAGCAGCCGGGCCGGTGGTTCGCCCTCGTATGTCCGGGAAGTAGTGTCGAATAGGATGTACAATTTGATTTCAGATTATGGCGGTCACTTGTTTTCCACAAGTGGCCGCTATGCTTGTGGAATCAAATATGATACACATGAAGGAGGAAAATCTATGGAAATGAATCCTGTTATGGCTACGGAAATTGTAGCCGCAGAAGTGGAGCACATTGTGTTGCCGCAAATCGTCAGCATTAAGCAAGCCAGCCGAATGTTGGGGCTGCCGCCGTATTACCTGCGGCGGCTTTGCAAAGAGGTTCCCGGCGTGGCATTTCAGTCCGGCATCAAGTGGTACATCAACTTGGGAAAACTGGTTGATTATTACAACAATGCGGGGAGAATTACCGCAGGATAAAAGCACAAAAGCGCCACAATGTCAAGGGTGTCGTGCGTTCCGGCGACAGCCTACAGCTTTTATAAAGGTTGCTGTATAGTTTGGCTTGTAAGAACAAACCAAGGAGGAATTGAAAATGGCATCTATCGAACTGCGCACACCCAAGAACAAACCCGCTTACTACAAAATCACCGCAAACATCACCCTCAATGGCCGTACCATACGCAAATTTTCCCGCTTTGAGTTTGACCCCAAGACACTGAAAACCGCAAAGCAGCGCGCAGCGGCAGCCACGGCAGCAGCATTTGAATTTGAAGCAAAAGCACAGGAAGAAGCCGAGCGCAGCCTCAGCGGTGCAAGCAAGCCGTTCCGTGAAGTAGCAGACGAGTATATTGCTTCCACCAAAGCAAAACTGGAGCCATCGGCACTGCTGCGCGGTAACTATGATTTTGATAAGAACAAGGCAAACACATCGCGCAACAAAATCGGGTATCTGAAAAAAATGGTTGATGTGGCCCCGTGGTTTGTAGAAAAGTCCATCTCTGAAATCACTAAAGAAGATTGCGAAAAAGTTATTGAGGCAGTCAAAGAAAACGGCTGCGTCCGCAGCGAGTATGCCGTTATTCTGCCGGAATATGCGGCTATGAAAAGTACATCTTATGCCGCCATGGTAGAAGGCTATGATCTTTCCGCATACACAGCTATGAAGTGCTTCGGCGGAGCGGCGGTTACGATGAAAACAGCAGAGGAAGTTTCAAAAATTCTTGGCGTTTCCGTTCGTGATGCGTTCTGCATTGAACGCAAAGAAAAGCCTCTGGCTCCAAAGACAATTCGGGAATATGTGCTGTTCGCCAACCAAGTGCTGCACTTTGCAAACGAGCGGTATCATTCTGTACAGGCTGAGTTCAAGAAGCCGGAAAAAGGAACCCGCCCTCGGTTTGTAGACTGCATCCATGAGGACGAGGTCAAAAAACTGATGGCAGAAATCAGCAAATACCCGATTCAAGAGCAGGTCATTGTGCTTTCGCTTCTGAATACGGGTGTGCGGCGCGCTGAGTTGGCAGGGCTGACATGGAGCGACTTCAATTTCAGAGACTGCACCGTTCACGTCAACAAGAGCCTTTTGGTTTTCAAAGACTTTGGGTATCAGCACACAACCACCAAGGAAAGCAATGACCGCTATATAGATGTGGCCCCCGAATATATGACCTTTATGCAGCGGTACAAAGAATGGTGGGATACCAAAAAGAAGCTGATGGGAGCCAGTTGGCAGCGGGATATGGTGACGAACAAAGAGGATAAGCGTGAATCGCTGATGAAACTGGTCGGGCAGGAATTTGTCATCATTGATGACTTCGGCTGGCCGCGCAACCCGGACGGCTATAACAAGCTGGTAAAGCGTGTGGCACAGAAAGCAGGAATCAGCGACATTCACCCACACATGTTTCGCCATACCTTTGTCAGTCTGCTCATGTCGAATCCTGACATCGGTGTTGCAACGGTTGCCGCTGAAGCAGGTCACGCCCAGCCGAGCACGACTTTAATGATCTACACCCAGCAATACAAAAAACGCCGGGAGTCGATACGCAATCAGTTGAGCCGTGAATTGTACGAAAAATAAAGAATCGCAGCCGTGTTATCTTAAAAAATAACATAGCTGCGTTCTTTTTATGGGCCGTGAGGGATTCGAACCCCCACTGAACCGGTTATGAGCCGGTGGCTTTAACCGTTAAGCTAACGGCCCTTATTATGATGAAGAAGTGCTGTTGATGGCTAAATCGCCAACTTATCGCCAAAACGAAAATCTTGGCGATGAAATTCAGCAAAAATCGCGGCACTTCATCATATTTGAAAGTAGAAATGATTGGGTCAGGCGGTTATGAGCCGAGAGTTCTAACCGCTGAACTAATGGCCCTTATGAAACAACCCAAACAAGCAGTTGCGAACCGCCCGTAGATGGGTTGTAGATGAAAGCAGAAAAATCAACTATGAAAATCGCAAATTTTACGATTTATCGAATTTTTACAAAGAGAAAAATCCTAACATCCAATGTTTATGAGCCGCCGGCTTTAACCGTTAAGCTAACGGCCCTCACAGATGTATAGAATAGTATAGCAGAAATTTCCCTGTTTGCCAAGAGGTTGCGGGGCGGAATTTTTAAAATCCGAAAAATAAAAAGCGCCCAGCAAAATTCGCAGGGAGCCTCCCCTTTCCCCTTTTGGTTGGATATGGTATACTGGTAGCAAATCAAGCGAAAGAAGGCGCAGCTTTGACCATCAAGGATATTGCCCGCGAGTCCGGCTATGCCGTGGGCACAGTGTCCCGCGTGCTGAACAACAACCCCCGCGTCAGCGAGGACGCACGCCGGAAAATACTGGCCGTTGTGGCGCAGCACGGCTACCAGCCCAACGCCAATGCCAAGCATCTGAAGCAGCAGGTGCCGGAGGGGCTGGCCCTCATTGTAAAGGGCACGCAGAACGCTCTGTTTGCGGATCTGCTGGACAAGCTGCAGCCCTGTCTGGAGGCGCGCGGCTATACGCCGACGGTCTACTACAACAACGGCAGTACCGACGAGCTGGCCTGCGCACAGACCATCTTTGCCGAGCGCCGGCCCTGCGGCCTCTTTTTCATCGGTGCGCACCCGCAATGCTTTACCCCGGCGCTGGCGTCGCTGGGCATCCCCTGCCTGCTGCTGACGAACAACGCCGCCGGGCTGGGCATTGAGAATCTGTCCAGCGTCAGCGTGGATGACCGCGCTGCCGCTGCCGTGATGATCGAGCAGTTATATGCCAAAGGCCACCGTGTCATCGGCATCATCGGCGACAGGCCCGAAACCTCCCGCCCGAGCCAGCAGCGGCTGGACGGCTGTCTGGATGCCCTGCAGCGGCTCGGCGTGCCGTTCGACTTTGACCGGCAGTACCGGCTTGCGGACTTCTCGATGCAGGGCGGCTATGCAGCTGCCGAGCACCTGCTGGCCCACTGCCCCGGCCTTACGGCGATTTTCGCCATGTCGGACCTGATGGCGGTGGGAGCCATCCGGGCCATACAGGACCACGGCCTGCGCGTACCGCAGGACATTGCCGTGGCCGGGTACGACGGCATTGCGCTTGGGCGGTACACCGTGCCGCGGCTGACGACGATCCGGCAGAATACCACCGTCCTTGCCGAGCGTGCCGCCGACATTTTGCTGCGCTGCATAGAGGAAAACGCCCCCGCCCGCCACGAGACCGTGCCCTTTGAGCTGGTCGAGGGCGAGAGCGTATAACAACAGACCCGGAGCCCGTTTGGTTGGGCTCCGGGTAATTTTTATGCGTGTTTATGCCTGTGCGCTTTCAGGCGTGGCCATGCCGGTTCGTTCGGCAAAGCGGCGCTCGGTTTCCTCGTTCAGGTATTTCTCGTCGGGATAGGCACCGTCGTGCCGGTCGGCGTACTCGTCGGAAATCTCATTCTGCAGCTGGCGGCGGATGTAATCATCCCGGTCTGCTTCACTGGAGAAGCTGTTATAGTCATAGTGGTAGCTGGCCTGCACGCGCTGGGCCACCTGGGCAGCGGTCAGCCCCGCCGGGTAGGAGGCGACGCAGTCCAGGTAGTAGCTGATGCCGTCGTCGGTGTCCTCATCGGTGCTGAAGCTGTACCGCGTAAAGCCCAAGTTCTCCGCCTGCGCAGCCTGCATGACGGCCATACAGTCGGCGGCGAATGTCTCCGCGTCGACGTAGTCGTTCACCAGCTCCGTGTGCAGGATGCAGTCGTCGCCGTCCTGCAGCGTGTAGTTGCCGTGGGTCTCGTGGTTGAACCAGACATTCACGCTCAGGGAGTTTGTTCTGGCTTTCAGCTCCGGCTCGGTGCTCAGGGCGTTGTACATGGCCTCGGTTTTTTGGCTCTCGATGCGGCTTTGGGCATAGCTGCGAGCGGGTCCCCACTCGCTGATGGCGAGGGGCAGCAGCGCCGCCGTGCCGACGATGCAGAGCGTGAACGCCGTACCCAGCATGGCGAGCCAGTCAAATTTCACCTTCACGTCGGGCCTGGCGCTGTAGACGAGCATCTCGATGCCCAGCGCAATGAGGATGACCGGGGAGAATTTCAAAATTTTCAGCAGGTCGAACTGCGGCACAAGCTGATAGACGATCAGTAGAACACCGGCTGCAATCAGCACCAGCGCAAACGCAATGCTGCCAACGCGGCGTGTCTTTTTCAGGGTGGTTTGTTCATCCATGATTTTACCTCATTCTATTTATATTGAGTGGTATAGGCCGGGCATGCCCGGCCCACGCGTGTATGGCGGGCACAGCGGCGGTGGGTCAGCGGCGGGCGGAACATATCCCGCCCCTACCCGGCGGCAAAGGGCAGACGAGCGGCGTCCGTAAGGCCGCCCCTCATCCGGCGCTGCGGCGCCACCTTCCCCCCCTAGGGGGAAGGCTTTTTGGGTATCATAACCAATCTACGAGCATAAGGAGTATAGGAAAATGACCTCCAAGCTGAAAGAAGGCGTTATGCAGGGTGTGTTCACTCTCTGCGCCTGTGTGTCCATCCTGGCGGTGGCACTGATCTGCATCTTCCTGTTTGCCAACGGCGTGCCCACCCTGTTCAAGATCGGCCCGCTCAAGTTCCTGCTGGGCACGACATGGAAGCCCGGCAACGACATCTTCGGCATCCTGCCGATGATCCTGGGCAGCATCTACGTCACGGCGGGGGCTATCCTCGTCGGCGTGCCCATCGGCCTGCTGACGGCCATCTACATGTCCAAGTTCGCGCCGCCCCGCATCAATAAGGTCATGCTCCCGGCGGTGCAGCTGCTGGCCGGCATCCCGTCCGTCGTCTACGGCTTCTTCGGCATGATCGTGCTTGTGCCCGCCGTGCAGGCCATGGTCAAATCGCCGTTCTTCAAAACCGTGCTCCACGTCAAGAGCGGCAAGGGCATGAGCCTGTTTACCGCTGCCGTGCTGCTGGGCATCATGATCCTGCCCACCATCATCACGGTCAGCAAGACGAGCCTCGACGCCGTGCCTGACAGCTACTACGAGGGCAGCCTTGCCCTTGGCGCGACGCATGAGCGCAGCGTGTTCTACGCCGTGCTGCCCGCCGCAAAATCCGGCGTGCTGTCGGCAGTCATCCTCGGCATTGGCCGCGCCATCGGTGAGACGATGGCCGTCGTCATGGTCGCGGGCAACCAGACCTGGATGCCCAAGGGCCTGTTCCAGGGCCTGCGCACGATGACCTCGAACATCGTCATCGAGATGGGCTACGCCGCCGACCTCCACCGCGAGGCGCTGATCGCCACCGGCGTTGTGCTGTTCGTATTCATCCTGCTTATCAACCTCTGCTTCAGCCTTGTGAAAGGGGGTAAGGACTATGCCTGAGATCGCCGCAGCGCAAACAGCCGCCGATATGACCTACGCAAAACCGCATGCGTTCATGCCAACCGGCGGCAGCAACCGCCGCGCCGCCCGTATGCAGGCCGCCGCGCTGCGCTGGCTTGTGCGCATGGCCGCCCTGCTGACCGCCGCGGTGCTGGTGTTCCTCATCGGCTACATTCTGGTCATGGGCATCCCCAATTTGAAGCCCGAGCTGTTCGCCTGGGAGTATAACTCCGAGAACGTCTCGCTGACGCCCGCGCTCATCAACACGGTGCTGATGACGGCCTTCTCGCTGGCGATCTCGACGCCGCTGGGCATCTTTGCGGCCATCTGGCTGGTCGAGTACGCACACCGCGGCAGCAAGCTGGTCAAGGTCGTGCGCGTCACCACCGAGACGCTGCAGGGCATCCCGTCCATCGTCTACGGCCTGTTCGGTATGCTGTTCTTCGTCACCAAGCTGCACTGGGGCTATTCGATGATCGCCGGTGCGTTCACGCTGGCCATCATGGTTCTGCCCGTCATCATGCGCACGACGGAGGAGGCGCTGATCGCAGTGCCCGACTCCTACCGCGAGGGCAGCTTTGGTCTGGGCGCGGGCAAGCTGCGCACGGTGTTCACGATTGTGCTGCCGTCCGCCATGCCCGGCATTTTGTCCGGCGTCATTCTGGCCACGGGCCGCATCGTCGGCGAGACCGCCGCGCTGATCTATACCGCAAGCTCTGTGGCAAAGATCCCGTCCGGCGTGTTCAGCTCCACCCGCACCCTGGCCGTACACATGTACCTGCTCTCCAACGAGGGCCTGTACATCGGCCAGACCTACGGCACGGCAGTGGTCCTGCTGGTGCTGGTGCTGGTCATCAACGGCCTGTCCGGGCTGGCAGCCGGGAAGCTGGCAAAACGGTAAAGGGCAATGCACCGGCCCCTACCGATACAGGGAGCAGCTTTCCGGGTCGATGAGGAGCATCGACCCCTGCACCGTAGGGGCGGATTCCATATCCGCCCGTGGGAGTATGCGGCAGCGCAAACCCCGCGGAGGGGTCAAGACCGCTTGGCGGCGCACAACGAGCGCCGCCAGCCAGCAAAGCTGGCCCGCTCATGCGGTTGTTTGCCCCGCAGGGGCAAACATTGTTCGCTCCCCGGTTTCGCTACGCTCAACCGTGGTCCCACGCTTACAACCCCGCACCTCCCTACGATTCGCCGTTCACGGGTGCCATGTAGGGAGCGGTCTTGACCGCTCCGGGCACTCTCCGCGCAGCAGCCCCTTCCCCGGCGCCGCGCATGTAGGGGCCGCATATATGCGGCCCGCAGGTGTACGGAAAAACGGGTGCTCGCGGTCCGGGCCGCGGGCCGGGCATGCCCGGCCCCTACCGCTGCATTGCACAGAGCAGAGATAAAATGTGAGGTCATTCCATGAACAAATTTGAAGTGCGCAATATGGACCTGTACTATGGCAGCTTCCATGCGCTGAAAAATATCAATATCGACATCCCGGAAAAGGAGATCACCGCGTTCATCGGTCCGTCCGGCTGCGGCAAATCCACGTTTTTGAAAAGCCTGAACCGCATGAACGACCTCGTCGAGGGCTGCCGCATCTCCGGCGACATCAAGCTCGACGGCGCGGACATCTACAAGGACAAGATGGACGTCAACGTCCTGCGCAAGCGCGTCGGCATGGTGTTCCAGAAGCCGAACCCCTTCCCGATGTCCATCTATGACAACATCGCCTACGGCCCGCGTACCCACGGCATCCATAATAAAGCGCAGCTGGATGAGATCGTGGAAAGATCCCTGCGCGGCGCGGCCATCTGGGACGAGGTCAAGGACCGCCTGAACAAGAGCGCCCTGGGCATGTCGGGCGGCCAGCAGCAGCGCCTCTGCATTGCGCGCGCCCTGGCCGTTGAGCCCGAGGTCCTGCTGATGGATGAGCCGACGAGCGCCCTGGACCCCATCTCGACGTCCAAGGTCGAGGAGCTGGCCACGGAGCTGAAAGAGAATTACACCATCGTCATGGTCACCCACAACATGCAGCAGGCCGCACGTATCAGCGATAAGACGGCATTTTTTCTGCTGGGCGAGCTGGTGGAGATGGGCCCGACGGAGCGTGTGTTCGCCACGCCCGTGGACAAGCGCACCGAGGATTACATCTCGGGCCGCTTCGGCTAAGGAGGTACAACAAATGGGTACGAGTGTACGAAAAATGTACGACGCCGAGCTGCTGCAGCTTGACACGATGCTGGCCCGCATGGGCCACGCCGCCGGCGGCGCGATCGAGAGCGCCATGACCGCCCTGCGCTCCGGCGACACCGAGCTGGCCCGCAGCGTTATTGCCCGGGACAGCGAAATCGACTCCGCCGAGCATGAGATCGAGCACCGCTGCTTAACGCTGTTTCTGCGCCAGCAGCCCGTGGCGGGCGACCTGCGCAAGGTCTCCACGGCGCTGAAGATGGTCACCGACATTGAGCGCATCGCCGACCAGGCCAGCGACATTGCCGAGATAACGCTCCATCTCCACCCGGACGGCGCACGCACCGTCGGCGTGCTGGACGATCTGTACGCGATGGGCGACATTGCCCTGCACATGGTCAAGGACGCCATTGCCGCCTACGTGCAGGTGGACCTGTCCACCGCCGCGCAGGTCATTGCCCGCGACGACGACTGCGACGCGATGTTCAGCCGCATTTCCAAGGAAATTGCGGCCTACATCGCCGCCCACCCCAGTGATGCCGAGACGGCGCTGGACTTATTTATGATCGATAAGTACCTTGAGCGCCTGGGCGACCACGCCGTGAACATTGCGGAATGGGTCGAGTTCCTCAAGACCGGCGTCCACAAATCCCGCAAGATCGTGTAATGCGGGGATAAACAAGCCATTTTCTTATTATTTTCCTATACCAACCAAAACGGGACCTGCCGAAAAGCGGGCCCCGTTTTGGCGTGGAGGAAGGCTTTTTGTAGGGGCCGGGCGGCAGACACCGGCTGCCCGGAGGGGTCAAGACCCCTCCCTACAAGGCACCCGTGAGCGGCAGTTCGTAGGGAGCGGTCTTGACCGCTCCGGGTGCTTTGCGGCAGCGTCAGCTTCCCTGTAGGGGCCGCGCGGCAGTAAAAAAAGCAGCCGTCCCTTTCCGGAACGGCTGCTTGCTATCATTTCGCCCCTTTCCCCGCGAACACAACGTAAATCGTTTTGAACAAAATCTTTACGTCGCCCCAGAGGGACCAGTTGTCGATGTAGGCTACGTCGAGCTTGACGACCTCCTCAAAATCCTCGATGTCGCTGCGCCCGCTGACCTGCCACAGGCCGGTGATGCCCGGCTTCATCGACAGGCGGCGCTTGTGGTGGCTCTCGTACTGCTTGTACTCGTCCACCGTCGGCGGGCGGGTGCCCACAAGGCTCATATCGCCCCGCAGCACGTCAAAAAACTGCGGCAGCTCGTCAATGCTGGTGCGGCGGATGAATTTACCCACCTTGGTCACGCGGGGGTCATCCTCCATTTTGAACATCAGACCGTTCATTTCATTCTGGGCCATCAGCTCCTTCTTGCGGGCCTCGGCGTCCACGTACATGCTGCGCAGCTTGTGGATGTAAAAATACCGCCCGTTGCGGCCCACACGCTTTTGTTTAAAAAACAGCGGGCCGGGGCTTTCGAGCTTGAGCGGGATGGCGACCACCGCGATGATCGGGATGCTGATGATACAGCCGATGACAGCGCCCACCACGTCCATGCAGCGCTTGGCGATCTGGTCGCGCAGCTGCAATTCAACGGTGCCCATCGTAACGATGTTGCCCCCGGCGCAGCGCCCCAGGGACCGGCTCAGCCGCGCGGCGCTCGTCTCGTCGCAGCAGGCTTCCTCAATGCGGTCCAGCAGCGGCAGACGGAAGTGCACGGTCAGGCCCATGCTCTCCATCTCGTCCAGATAGGGGATGAAGCTCTCGCCGCTGTCCATCGGCACATCGACATAGACCTCGTCGAGCGCCTCGCGCCGGATCCAGTCCATGAAGTCGTCGAACGTCGCCTTGACCTCGACGCCGCAGACTCTGGTGGAGATCGCGGCGGGCGTGGCCTCCAGCAGCGAGACGCCCACGACCCGGCGGGACCAGTCCTTTTGAATCTCGGGGATCAGCCGCTCGGCCCGGTCCGACGTTGTGACGACGCCGACGAGCGTCTCCATGCCCCAGCTGCGCTGGAACCGGATGAGCAGCCGCTTTAAAATCGCATGGGAGAACGGCAGCAGCACCGCGTTGACCGCGGGCACTGTGACCGCAAAATAACGGGAGTCCAGCATCGTGGCCTTGGCCAGCAGCATGCAGCCTGCATAAACAAGGCCGAGCGCGATGTTGAACCGGAGGGAAAGGCTGATTTCCTCGTTTTCAGACCGTGTTACGATGTTTTTGTCCTGGTCAAAGAAGAAGAAGGTGACGACGAACGCCACAAACAGCAGGCACAGGGTCTGCAGCCAATCGGTGCTGGTGTAGGGGATCAGCACGCCGAACAGCCCGTCGGTGATGAGCCACGCCAGCAGCACGCTGACGGCCATCGTGAGCAGATCGGCGAAAAATACATAAGCGTATTGCAGCTTTTCGCGTTTACTTGTCATGAAGAAGGAGAAGTCCTCTCTAATAGTTATCTTCTTATTTTACCATAGACAGAGGATATTTTCAACAAAATCCGCAATATCATAACAATTACACAATTTATAGTGGCGCGGTAGGGGGAGGGCTTCATCCCTCCCGGGGATGTTTCCGCCGCCGCGCACGGGCACGGAGCGGTCAAGACCGCTCCCTACAAACCGCTCGTTATCGTGGCATCGTAGGGAGGGGTCTTGACCCCTCCGCAGAGGTTTCCGCCGCCGCGGGCTCCGATTCGTTCTCCCGCCCGACGATCTCGGCCTTTAAGACGTCCTGAATATCTACCAGACATTCCAGCAGCAGGGGGTTGAACTGCCCGCAGTCGCCGTGCAGGATCATCTGCACCGCGGTGTCCGGTGAGTAGGCGGCCTTGTAAACGCGCTTGCTGACCAGCGCGTCGTAGACGTCCGCCATCGAGACGATCTGTGCCGAAATCGGGATGTCGTCCCCGGCCAGGCCGTCGGGGTAGCCGCGGCCGTCCCAGCGCTCGTGGTGCCAGCGGCAGATGTCGTGGGCGGTCTTGACAAGCGCTTCGTTTTTATAGCGGCCCAGATGGTCCAGCATGTTCGCGCCCACAACGGTGTGCGTTTTCATAAGATCAAACTCCTCCGGGGTAAGCCGCCCGGGCTTGTTCAGGATCTTATCGTCTATCGCAACCTTTCCGATGTCGTGCAGCGCCGATGCCATGACGATCAGCTCCTGCGTTTCGGGCGGCAGGTCATACTTGTCGGTTTTCTGCGTCAGCCGCTCCAGAAGGCGCTGGGTCAGCGTGCCGATGTGCAGCACGTGCTGGCCGCTCTCGCCGTTGCGGAACTCGACGACCTCGCTCAGGATCGAGATCATCATCTTGGTGTTTTTCTCTTTTTCCTTGATCTGGCTCGTCACCAGCGAGGCGAGCCGCCGCTGCTTGGCGTAGAGCTTGATCGTGTTGAAAACGCGGCGGTAGACGACGCCCGCATCGAACGGGCGGCTGACATAGTCCGAGACGCCCAGCTCGTAGGCGCGGCGCACAACGGTGTCGGCGTCCTCGCTCGAGATCATGATGACGGGGATGTCCTCGATCCAGTGGCTGCGGTTCATCTCGCTCAGCACCGCAAAGCCGTCCATGACCGGCATGACGATGTCCAGCAGGATCAGCGCAATGCCGGTGTCGTACTGCTCCAGCATGGCCAGGCATTCCCTGCCGTTCGTCGCCTCCAGAATGTTGTAGTCGCTGCCCAGGATCTCCGCCAGAATGGCGCGGTTCATCTCGGAGTCGTCCACAATTAAAATGCTCTGGCGGGTCTGGCTTTCGCGCCCGGCAGCGCTCAAAGCGCCGTCCTGGGCGTTGTCCTCGGTCACGACCATGTTTTTGCGGTTCTTGGCCTGGTACATCAGCTTGTCGGCGCGGGAGACTGCCTGTTCCACGGTCTCGCCGGGCTGCGTTATCACGCCGCCGATGCTGGCGGACAGCCGCAGACGGGAATACCCCGGCACGCTGGCGGTGTGCAGCTGCTCCCGGATGCGGTCCAGCTTGGCCAGGAACGCCGCGCGCTCAATGCCCGGCAGCACCAGCAGGAACTCGTCGCCGCCGTAGCGGATGAGCACGTCCGATTTGCGGATGCAGGCGCGCACCACGTCAACGCAGGTGCGCAGCGCTATGTCGCCGGCCTGATGGCCGTAGGTGTCGTTGATCAATTTAAAGTCGTCCTGATCCAGCACGGCCACACCGGCGGGGTCGGTCTTGTCCTTGAGCGCGTCCTCAAAGTAGAGGCGGTTGTAGCTGTCGGTCAGTGCATCGTGGTAGAGCTTGGTGTGGTAGCTCGCGATGCTGTCTATCAGGCGTTCCCCGTTTTCGGGGTCAATGAGGGTCTCGCCGTCCAGCTTCTGGATCAGCTCCATGACACAGGGAACGCCGTCGACCTCGCGGTAGACGGCGGTGACCTGAAAGACCTCGCTGCCCATGTATTCCAGCTTGGTGCGCTGGCGGTGATCCTCCAGCACCTGCCGGGAGATGCAGTTCCGGCAGGGGGTGTTTTTGCCCCAATAGCTGTAGCAGCTGCAAAAGCTGTCGACGGACTCCTTGCCGCCGACCTGCGCAGCATCCAGCAGCCGCACCACAGTAAAGATGGTGCGGTATTGGGCCATTTCCGTTTCGACCTGTTCTCTGGTCATAGTGCTTCCGCCTTTGTGTGAAGGAATGGGTAGATAAAAATCATGTTATATATAAAAATATTATAGCATTGCAGGGTGTTTTTTGTCAATGTGGTAAAGGGGGACCCCATGACCGCCCGGCAACGGATTGCCTCCCGGCGGCCCTGTCCTACCCGCTGCCCGCCCCGCATATACATACCGCAGGAGGTACATGCCATGCGTCGGATCGGATTCTACTTATTTATAATAATAGCCGTCTTTCTGCTTGCGCCGCTGCTTGCACTGCCGCAAAAGGCTGTCCCGGCCCCCGCTGCGGCGCCGACCCCCGCCCCAACCGCCGTCGCCCGGGCCGCCGCGCCCTACCGCGCTGTGTGGGTCAGCTATCTGGAATGGGAGCAGGTCGATTTCTCGTCGGCGGAGGCGTTCACGCAGGCAATCGGCACAATGCTGGACAATATACAGTCGATTGGCGCAACAGTCGTGCTGGCGCAGGTGCGGCCCTTCGGCGATGCGCTCTACCCCAGCGACTACTTTCCGTTCAGCCACCTCTGCACCGGCACGCAGGGGCAGGACCCCGGGTTTGACCCGCTGGCACTGCTGGTGGACGCCGCCCACGCGCGGGACTTACAGCTGGAAGCCTGGGTCAACCCTTACCGCATCCAGGCCGGGCAGACCCCGGCGCTGTGCGGCGCAAGCCTGGCGCGGCTGCACCCGGACTGGGTCAGGTACACCGACACCGGCGCGTATCTCGACCCCGCCAGTGCGGACGTGCGGCAGTACATTGCCGACGGGGTGGGGGAACTGTGCGCAAGATACGCTGTGGACGGCATCCACTTTGACGACTATTTTTACCCCACCACCGACCCGGCCTTTGACGCGGCGGACTACGCGGCCAGCGGCAGCACACTGACGCAGGACGACTGGCGGCGGGAGAACGTGAACGCCCTGATGGAGCTTTGCCACGCCGCGGCCCGGCGGTACGGCGTGCGGTTCGGCGCAGCCCCGGCGGGCGACCCGGAGCAGAACTACACCCTGCAATACAGCGACGCGGCCCGCTGGCTGCGGCAGGGGACTGTGGATTACCTGATGCCCCAGCTTTATTGGGGGCAGGAATATATAAAAAACGGCGATGCGTCGCACAGCTTTGCGCAGCTGGCCGCCGCGTGGGCCGCACTGCCCCGCGCGGCGGGCGTGAAGCTGTACGCCGGGCTGGGAGCCTACCGCGTCGGCGCAGGGGATGGGTCCGATACCGGCTCCGAGTGGTTTTCCGGCCATGCGCTGGCCGACCAGCTTGCTTTGCTTGCCCGTTTAGGGGTGCAGGGCGCGGGGCTCTACCGCTACGGCAGCCTGTTTGCCAATTCCGGCGTCCCGGCGCTGGCGGAAAGTGAAGCGGAGGCAATAAAAGGCGTCTGGCAGGGCTGACCGGAAAATCCGGCGGTGCCGACAAAGATTTAGTACTTGCAAAAGCGGTAAAAATGCAAGATAATAGAGAGGCGGGGCGGCTTGCGGCTGCCCGCAGGATCCAAGGGAAGATAAAGGAGAAACTCCATGAACAATATAAACGAACTCTATAACCGCTGGCTTGCCCAGCCGGATCTGGACGACGCCGTCAAAGCCGAGCTCGTCTCCATCGCGGGCGACAGCGACGCCGTCACGGACCGCTTTTACCGCGATCTGGAATTCGGCACCGGCGGCCTGCGCGGCGTGATCGGCGCGGGCACGAACCGGATGAACCTCTACACCGTGCGCAAGGCAACGCAGGGGCTGGCGGACTACCTCAATGCGTCCGGCCTGCCCAAAAAGGTAGCCATCGCCCACGACAGCCGCCATAACGGTGCGCTGTTCGCCCGCGAGACCGCCCGCGTGCTGGCCGCGAACGGCATTACCGCCTGCATGTACCCCCGGCTTGAGCCGACTCCGGCACTTTCGTGGGCGGTGCGGTACCTCGGCTGCGGCGCGGGCGTCTGCGTGACGGCCAGCCACAACCCCGCTAAGTACAACGGCTACAAGGTCTACGGCGCGGACGGCTGCCAGATCACGCTGGAGGCTGCCGAGAAAATTCTGGCAGCTATCGAAAAAATTGATTGCTTTGACGATGTCCGGCTGGCAGATTTTGACGCTGCCGCCGCCGCGGGCCGCATTGTGACAATTGACGAAAAATGCCTCGATGATTTTGTGCAGGCTGTCTATGACCAGCGCGTCGGCGACGGCGCGGGCATCGACGCGCTCAAGCTCGTCTACACCCCGCTGAACGGCACGGGTCTGGAATGTGTGAAAAAGCTGCTGAAAAAGCTCGGCGTGACCCATGTGACCGTTGTGCCCGAGCAGGAAAAGCCCGACGGCGACTTCCCGACCTGCCCCTACCCGAACCCCGAGATCCGCGAAGCTATGCAAAAAGGCTTGGAGCTGTGCGACAAGGTCCGCCCCGATCTGCTGCTGGGCACCGACCCCGACTGTGACCGCTGCGGCACCGCCGTGCCCGACGGCAGGGGCGGCTACCGGCTCATCACCGGCAACGAGATGGGCATCATCCTGCTGGACTATATCTGCCGCACCCGTCTGGCACAGGGAACGATGCCCGCCGACCCCGTGGCGGTAACGACGATTGTCTCCACCGATATGGCAGCGCCGGTGGCGAAAAAGTACGGCGTCGAGCTGCGCCGCACCCTGACCGGCTTTAAGTTCATCGGCGAACAGATCGGCAAGCTGGAGGCCGAGGGGCGTCCCGAACGCTATATCTTCGGCTTTGAGGAGAGCTACGGCTACCTGTCCGGCGGCCACGTCCGCGACAAGGACGCTGTCAACGCGACGCTGCTGGTCTGCGAGGCCGCGGCCTGGTACGCCCAGCAGGGCAAGACGCTGCTGGACGCCATCGAGGCATTGTACAGGGAGTTCGGTTACTACCGCAATGCGCTGTGCAGCTTTGCCTTTGAGGGCGAGAGCGGCATGCACACGATGCAGGAGCTGATGAAGAAGCTGCGCGCCAACGCCCCGGAGGACATTGCCGGGTACAAGGTGGAGTCCGTCGTGGACTACGACACCGACGGCACCGGCCTGCCCCGCGCCAACGTGCTGGAATACCATCTGGACGGCGGGCATAAGCTGATGGTCCGCCCCTCCGGCACCGAGCCGAAAATCAAAGTTTATCTTTCCGCCGTTGGCGACAGTGAGGCAGCCGCCGATGCCGTGAACGCCGCGCTGGCCAAAGCCGCCGCGGACATGATGAAAGCGTGAACGGTATGGCGATTCTGAAATTGACCCCGAGCTGCCAGGATTATCTGTGGGGCGGCAGCCGCCTGCGCACCGATTTCGGCATCAAGAGCGACCTTGAACCGCTGGCCGAAGCGTGGGTGCTGTCCTGCCACCCGGACGGCCCGAGCTATCTGCCCGACGGCACGACGCTGGCGGACTACGCAGCCGCGCACCCCGAAGCCCTGGGCACGGACTGCGCAAAATTTGAGCAGTTCCCGATCCTGACAAAGTTCATCGACGCCAGCAGCAACCTGTCCATTCAGGTGCACCCGTCCAACGACTACGCGCTCAAAAACGAACACCAGTACGGCAAAACCGAGATGTGGTATGTGCTGGACTGCGTGCCGGGGGCGTATCTCTACTACGGCTTTACGCACGAAATCTCCAAAGAGGAGTTTGCGGAGCGCATTAAAAATAACACCCTGACCGAGGTCCTGAACGCCGTACCCGTACACAAGGGCGACTGCTTTTTTATCCCGTCCGGCACGCTGCACGCCATCTGCCAGGGCATCGTCGTGGCCGAGGTGCAGCAAAACTCCAACGTGACCTACCGCGTCTACGACTACGGGCGCGTCGGTGCAGACGGCAAGCCCCGCGCCCTGCACATTGAAAAGGCGCTGGACGTGACCCGCCGCACGCCGCCGCAAAAGCACGATTTCGGCAGCCATCTCGCGCAGTGCGAGTATTTCACGGTGGACGTGAAAAAAGGCGCGTTTGACGGCGTGGCCGACGAAAAGAGCTTTGTCTCGCTGCTCATCACCGACGGCGCGGGCACGCTGACCTGCGGCGGCGAGACCGTGAAGGTCAAAAAGGGCGAAAGCTATTTTATCCCCGCGGGCAGCGGCAAGTACGCCGTGACCGGCGACTGTGAGACGCTGGTGACGGTGGTGTAAACGGCTGCTTGCCGGTAGGTTCTCTCCCCCACCGCCTGCGGGCGGAGCCCCCTCGCAGAGGGGGCCAAGGTCCCTTGCCTCCCCTTGCAGGGGAGGTGGCGCCGCAGCGCCGGAAGGGTAGAGCTTGCGGCTGCCGCAAACACCCCGGGAGGGATAAATCCCTCCCCTACAAAAAAGACGCATCCCGGTTTTTGACCGTGGTGCGTCTTTTTTGTAACCTTTTGGAAGAAAGCAGCCCTCGACGTGTTCCGCGAACGGCGGACGGTATACTCCCAATTGACCCGGCGGGAAGACAAGCCCTGCACGGGAAACCAGCAAAGGAGGAACCGTACATGAAAAAACGTCTGTTGGCTGTGCTGCTGGCCTGCTGTATGGCGGCAGGCATGGCCAACGCTGTGTTTGCGGCGGATGAACTGCCCGCCACGGCGGAGTCTGCGGCGGCGATTGCGCCCGCCGACCCGGACCCGCCTGCACCGGAACCTGAAATGGAGGCGGAGCCGACCCCGGCGGCTGACCCGGAACCCGAAATAGAGGCGGAGCCGACCCCGGCGGCTGACCCCGCGGCAACGCCCGAGACCGCACGCACCCTCGTGATGGATGCGCTGCTCGCCGCGCCCGACACCGCGGCGCAGACTGCCGTTGTCACAAGCGCAGAGCTGGTGGACAGCATTCGGACCGACGGCTGCTTTACAGCGAAGGTCAATGGCAGCACGGACAGACTCGACGGCGCTGTGTACACCTGGTACCGCAGCAAGGACGGTACCAACTGGGAGGAGGTCCCGCAGCAGCTCTGCTCCGGCGATGCGTGGAACATCACGCCGGGCAGCGAGCACCGGCTGAACGCTGCGCTGGATGCCTGCATTGCCGGTGTCAGAGATGCGGAACGGCTGTACTATAAGGTCGAGGTCACCGGCACCGACGGCGCAAAACTCACCGCCGCGGCCATGCAGGTGCCCTACTGCATCCAGCTGCAGAACGGCAGCTTTGAAACGCCGGATATTGCCGGGCTGAAGGCGTATCACAACAAAAACAACAATACGCCCGCATCCCGGCTGTATCATTCCCCGGACGGAGAGACCGGCACCTTCTTTACCCAGTACCCGTCGGGGGAAGGGGGCATCGTCTGGCAGACCACCGGCGTGGCCGAGCACTGGAAAACCGGAAGCGCCGGCCTGTACATTGAGCTGGCGGACGGCT
>ENA-OQIZ01000596-OQIZ01000596.1-human-gut-metagenome-genome-assembly--contig:-NODE-596-length-17444-cov-3.585725_pt1 | contig 17444 bp, 20 predicted proteins | sample MGYA00242593_ERZ504758 | MGnify/ENA primary metagenome ERZ504758 (study PRJEB26092, sample SAMD00036364) | human gut metagenome | host: Homo sapiens | study: EMG produced TPA metagenomics assembly of...
GCCCGCGGGATCGCCACCGACCCTGCGCAGACCCTACCTTTGTAGCCGCTTAGCGAGGTGTACCGCCACGTCTACACCACTGCGCTCCAGCGAAACCGACTCCCCTTCCCAGGCCGCCTGACGCGTCAGGCAGGTCAGTACTCCGCCAGGTGGCATTTCAATCGCCAGCCGAGCTTCACGCTCGTTGGCAGAAATCACCGCTTCCTGCCAGCGCACCGTGCGCGCCATATTCATCGCCAGATCGTCCGCGATTTTCTCAGGCGTCCAGAGCACGCGTCCTGTGCTGCCGCTCAGGTAAGCACAGCGCGGGCGTGTGAGCGTGACGGATGTGAATGCCTCCACCAGCTTGTGCGCCGGCTCCGCCAGCAGTTCGCAATGGGAAGGCACGCTGACGGTCAGCCGATGCGCCTTATTAGCCCCTTTTGCCAGCGCGCGTTTCGCCACCTGCGCCATCCCCTCATCGGTGCCGGCGATCACAATCTGCGTTTCCGCGTTCAGATTGGCGATATACGTTCCGGTGCCTTCCAGCAACGCTTCAACCTGAGGCAGGGTCAGACCCATTATCGCGGTCAGGCCATAACCGTGCGGATAGGCTTGCTCCATGAGATCGCCACGCAGCGCGACCAGCTTCAGCGCGTCGGCAAATTCCAGCGCACCGGCAATGACCGCGGCCGGATACGCGCCAATAGACAGACCGCTGACGATATCCGGTGCCACGCCGCGTTGTTCAAGCTCACGCGCCCAGGCAACACCGGCAATTAACAACGAAAGCTGAACGGCTCGCGTGTGGGTTAACGCTGCCGCGGTATCCAGCGTATCGACTTCGCCACCCAATACCTCGCGGGCCTGCTCCAGCGTCGTGCCAGGCAGGTTTTGCAGCATACCGACATGCTGGGTGCCCTGCCCTGGAAAGGTAAACAGTATTTTCATCACTCCTCCCTGTGCCACGGGTCCGCCACCAGACGTGGCCCACGGCGGGTCTTCAGCAACGTTTTGCCGTCGCGCAGCCACTCCGTCAGCGCAAAGCCGCCTTCAGGGGTGTCGACCTGGGTGTCTGCCCGACATAACGCGCGGCTGAGCTGTGACGCCCAGACACGAAAAGCGTCAGCCGACAGAGGCTGAGGGGCTCGCACCAGCAAATCGAGATCGCTGTCGGCATGAATGACCGGAATACCGGTCGCCAGGGCGTAGCCCGTGCTGCCCGTAATTCCCCACGTCCACGGCCATGCCTGCTGAGAAAGTTGCAACGCCACCTGCACCGGTGGCTGAGTCACAAACGGTGAACGCAGAAGATCGGCGGTCACGCTCAACGCCTCGGGTGAGACCACCCGCACGACGTTGTCTGGCTTCACCCAACCGGCCGCCCGCTGGTCGCGGCGTAAACCGCGTACCCCAACGGGAATACGGCCAGCGTTATCAACATCACGCCGCACGACCACCGGCAAACCGGTATGCCATACCGCATCCACCCAGTCGTCAGTGATGCCTTCCAGCGCGTCACGCGCGTTAAGCCAGATGAGGTCGTGAGGGCGTAATGTTGTGGTCATGATTACATTCCTGAAGTCAGCGAGATAAACAGCGGCAGCGACAGGATACACAGTACCGAGCTTAACAGCAGCACCGCTTCCGCATCCGGAGACTGCACGCCAAAGCGGTTACCGAACACCACGCCGAAGAAACCGGCTGAGAGCGCAATCATCAGGATAGCGGTGATCGCCACGGAGCCGTGCAGACCGAAGATCAGAACGATACCCCAGGCAATCGCAGGCTGGATCAGCAGCTTGGCAACGGTTGAGGTAATCACCATGGTGTTGATCTGCAGCTTACGCGCAGAGAGGATCACCCCGGTCAGGAACAGCGCGGCAGCCGTTGCAGAAAGCCCCAGTGGCTTAATGGCGGCCAGAACAAGTTCAGGCATTTTGATGCCGATAGCAGACAAAATCACACCCAGCAGGGGACCCATCACAATCGGTTTTTTAATCGAGCGCCACATCAGCACCGGCAGCATCGAGAGCGTTGAACCGGAGTTATTGCCTTCGGCACGCGCTTTTTCACGTTCCAGAATCAGCAGGCAGAACGGCGTCATCAGTACCGAACCACAGGCAATAGAGACCGCCACGGACAGTGAGGTTGAAGAACTTTCACCCAGCACGCTGCCCAGAATCGGCAAGCCAAGCGCGGCATAGTTTGGCAGCGCCACCGTCAGCGTAAGCACGGCGGCATCCTGTGGGGATTTTTTAAAGACGCTGGTCGCGAGGAAGTAAATGGCCGCGTAGGTTATCCACATCGCCAGGGTCAGCACCAGAATCAGCGGTGACTGGGCTACGATGCCAGTCCACGGGGTTTGCACCGTGGCGCTGAACAGCGCGGCAGGCAAAGCAAAATCCATGACGAAGATATTGAGCAGGGAGACATTTTTGTTATCGACCATCTTTGCCTTACCGGCCCAGAATCCCAGCAGCATGATGACGAAAATCGGTGCAAGAGCATGAACAATTACGTAAGTCATAATTCACCTGTAGTAAAAAAGTTTAAGCACTAGCGCGATGATTATTATTTTCAGGATGCAGGTTCCCGCGCGGACGTAACGGTTACGTCCGCGGGGAGTGCATCTGGCAGGTCTCTTTTTACTTACCAGCTTGCCCGCATGCGTTCGCGTACGAGGGCAGAGCTGCGGCGATTGTCAGCACCGAGACGGTTTTTCAGGGTGTTGTCCTGACGAGCGTCATGGATGGCCTGTTGCAGCGTGGTTTTCACCTGCGTCAGATCGTTTTCAGAAGGGGCATCCGGGTTGCTGATGTCCAGCAGGTTGGAAAGCAGCCCCAGTGTGGCGTAGTTGCTGATGTCATAGGCCATTGGCGGGATCGTTGCCGCCAGTTTTTCCAGCGCATCCACGGTACGTAGCGTAATACGCGCCGCAGACTCTTTACCCATGGCATGGATCAGCACGCCTTTATCGTTAAAGGCAATCAGGCGGTTTGCCTGGTACCCGTGCGCCAGAAACGCGCCGGACATCGCTTTACCAACGATAAGCCCAATCACCGGATGACCGGCCAGACGCGCGTTAGCATAGGCCGCCGCCGCGCCGGCCAACGCCTGGTGAATACCAAATGCCTCTTCACGACGGCCATAGGCCTGGCTTGGCACGTCAATCACCGCCACGATCGGGCGCTTCACGGCGCTGTTGGCATCGGCGGCAACGGTTTCGCTCACCACTTTCGCCAGCGTCCAGCCTTCCAGCAGACCGACTTCCCCTTTCGCCGCGCGCGGGAAGTGGTTGTTGGCATCCGGTACCACGGCAACAAAACGTACCGTTTCACCGTTAAGTTCACCATCGGCCGCCTGTACGGACGGGCATAAACCCTCCAGGCGTCTGGCGTTCGGCGCGAGTGTTTGCAGCCAGAGTTCGCCACGGCTTACTGAGTTAGTCATCATTTCACCTCCCGGGCAAAGAGCGCTTTAATCTGTTCGGCATCGGCCTGTTTGCGGGTGTCGAAATTCGTCAGACGGTTCAGGTAATCGTCATAGTTATCGGTGCGATGTTTCGCAGGCACGCCTTTGGCTATCGCGTCGTTCATCGCCGCTTTCACCGCGTTCACGCCATCGCCAACCAGCGCATCCACCAGGCCGCTTTCATAGCGGACTTCGCCACCGGTCATGCTCCAGATAAACGGACGGTCGCGGGAGTCATACTCTTCAATCCCCGCTTCCTGCTCGATAACCTGAGGACCATTCAGACCGAGACGCGCTTCGCGGGTGACAATCAGGTAGCTGCACAGTGCAGCAGCGATAGACATCCCACCGAAGCAGCCCACGGTCCCGGCCACAATCCCGACCACCGGGGTGTAACGACGCAGGTCAACAATTGCCGCATGAATATCGGCAATGGCCGCCAGGCCCAGGTTGGCTTCCTGCAGACGCACGCCGCCGGTTTCGAGACACAGTACCGCCTGCGTCGGGATCCCGTTGCGGTTATCTTCTGCTGCCAGCTCCAGCGCCGCCGCCATTTTGGCGCCGGACACTTCGCCCATGCTGCCGCCCTGGAACGCACCTTCGATCGCCACCACTACCGCAGGCTGGCCGTTGAGGGTGCCTTTGGCGACCACCATGCCGTCATCGGCCTGAGGAACGATGCCCTGCGGCCCCAGCCACGGGGAGATAATGCCTTCAAAAGGATCCAGCAGTTCGCGATAGCTCCCGTCGTCCAGCAATGCCTGCGCACGCTGGCGAGCTTTTAATTCAATAAAACTCCGATCATCACGCATGGCTCACCCCTTCAAAAACCTGTTCGATACGAATGCGTGCCACCCCCGGCGTCGCGCCAAAGTCGTGGATCGTCAGTTTTCCTGCAGGCAGGCTGCTGACGATGTGCAGGCGGTTGAACAACGCCTCCCAGCGACCGCGGCTGTTGTCGACGGACGTGGTGATATCAATGGTTAACGTCTGGCCCGGTTCGGCGGCAAACAGCACCTCCATATCCCCGGAACCAACAACCCCTGCGAGCGCTTTGCCGCTTAACGCGCGGCTCGCTGGCATGGTTAATGTGATTTTTTCCATAACATCCTCTTAATGCTTTGAATAAGGCGTTTCGATGCGATCGAGAAACAGCGTGGCGGCAAGCAGGTCGGCAGCTCCGCCCGGTGAGGCATTGAGTGCCAGCATGTGGCGGTCTAACCTCGCCAGCGCCATCTGGCCTGCGGATGTCGCGCATCCTCCGGCGCTCAGCACCGCACGCGCACCGTTCTGCATGGCCTCCAGCCCCGCCATCCCGGCGCGCGACAGCACGCAGGTGTCGGTAAGCGACGTCATGATGGCCATCAGCGCATCGAGCCTTGCGTACGTTTCGCTGCTGCCGTTAAGACGGCTCAGACGAAGCCGCGGCAGAGCACGCTGCATCACGTGTGGAAATGCCTGCTGAGCCTCTTCACGTGCGCCCGGAACCCGGTAGCGGCGCGTGGCGCGTAGCCCTTTGCTGAACACTTTCGGCGCCGCGTCATCGGGCAGTTTCGCCAGCTGTGCCGCGGTATTCGCTACCGCCTGCGCGCTGGCATCGCCACCGAGCATCGCCACGGCACTGACCAGCAGCCCCAGCGCCCAAATCGCGCCGCGGTGGGTATTTACACCGTCGGTAGCCGCCATCATCTGCTGCTCACCTTCACGGCCGAGTCGCCCTATGGTTTGCCTGAGCGCAATATCCGCCGGACGCTGCCAGCTGTGTTGCGCCAGCGCCTGAAACGTGGGGGTCAGGCTGCGCGCGGAACGCTCCATCAACGCGAGCGACAGATCGTGGTGCGCGCCGTTCCCCCGACTGTCCACCAGACCGGGTTTCGGGCTTAACTGTGCTTCGTCAATCAGACACTGCGTGGCGGTTCGCGCCAGCCATTCGGCACCGCCTTCAACCTGAATCTGGGGCAGAAGTTTCATTACCAGCTCCGGAATTTCGCAGGTGGGTTGTAAAGACCGCCAGACCATTCAACCAGGTCTGACACGCTGCCTGCTGCCAGCAGAGAACGGGTGGCATCGGTGCGGCGAATCCCCATATCTTCCGGGTAAACCACTTTGCCGCTCTGGCGCAACTGCGCCACGCGCCTGGCATCGACGCCCAGACCGATATCGGTGATCCCCGCGACGGCCGCAACCATCGCCCGGCGCTCTTCCAGACTTTCTGCGCGATAGAGGTAAGCAATCCCCTCTTCCGTCAGCACATGTGTCACGTCGTCGCCGTAGATCATGACCGGAGCCAGAGGCATCCCGGACGCTTTCGCAACGTCAACAGCATCGAGTTTTTCCACAAAGGTCGGTTTCACGCCTGCCTGGAAGGTTTCCACCATCTGGACGACGAGTTTTTTACCGCACTGCATCGGATCAGGTTCGGTGATCATGTTCAGCCAGGCCGGGGTGGCATGACGACGACCATGCGGGTCATGGCCCATGTTTGGCGCACCGCCGAAACCAGAGAGACGACCACGGGTCACGGTTGAGGAGTTGGCATACCCGTCAACCTGCAGGGTTGAGCCGATGAACATATCAACGGCGTACTGGCCTGCCAGCTGACAGAAGGCGCGGTTGGAACGCATAGAGCCGTCGGCACCGGTAAAGAAGATATCCGGACGTGCACGAATGTACTCTTCCATCCCCAGTTCGCCGCCGAAGCAGTGCACGCTTTCCACCCAGCCGCTTTCAATCGCCGGGATCAGGGTTGGGTGCGGGTTAAGGGTCCAGTGTTTACAGATTTTGCCTTTCAGGCCGAGCTGTTCACCGTAGGTCGGCAGCAGCAGTTCAATCGCCGCGGTATTGAAACCAATCCCGTGGTTCAGGGATTGCACCTGATGTTCCGCATAAATGCCCTTAATGGCCATCATCGCCATCAGGATATGTTCCTGTTTGATGAGACGCGGGTCGCGGGTAAACAGCGGTTCGATAAAGAACGGTTTGTCGGCCACCACCACGAAGTCAATCCAGGAGCCGGGAATATCAACGCGCGGCAGGTCGCATTCGTCGTCCACCAGCTCATTCACCTGTGCGATGACAATGCCGTCATGGAACGCGGCCGCTTCCACCAGCGCGGGGGTATCTTCGGTGCTTGCGCCGGTATAAAGATTACCTTTTCGGTCCGCTTTAAAGCCGGCAATCAGCGCCACGTTTGGCGAGAGATCCACGTACAGACGTGAATAGAGTTCTATGTAGGTATGGATAGCGCCAATTTCGAGCTGACCATCTTCCAGCAGCTGCGAGATGCGCAGGCTCTGGGTACCGGAGAAGGAGAAGTCCAGCTTGCGGGCGATACCTTTCTCAAAGATATCCAGATGCTCGCTACGGCCCACGCTTGGCATAATCATGTGCAGGTCATGCACGATTTGCGGGTTCACTTCAGCCAGCGAGCGTGAAAGGAAATCGGCCTGCTTCTGGTTATTACCTTCCAGAACGACTTTGTCGCCAGGCGCGATCAGTTTTTCCAGCATGGCGACAAGATCGCCGGTTGGCAGTACCTTGCCCTGCACCGGTACGGAGGCCAGACGACGCGCTTTCTCGGTGCGTCGTGTGTTCCATTGCCGGGTGGGTGTTTGCCCAGATAACATTATTAACCTCCTGATTCAGCACATCATTCTGATTTGCTTAACGTTGAGTAAAGTGTGCGCTGTGGCGAGGAAGTCATCAATTAAGCGCAGGGCGGAATCATTAGCCTGAGAGTAATAATCAAGGTAAATATTTGTGATCGAGATCAGTTCATGTTTCGGAAAACCAGGCTAAACGGGGTACAATTCGGAAAGAACAGAAAATAACTGACAAGAATTAGCATCGCCGTTATGAGCCAAATCATTCCATCAGACTTCGACATCATCGCCGAAGACAGCACCGAGTTCGTGCCCATGCGCGGCGTGGCCAATTGCCATCTGCAGACCATGCTGCCGCGACTCATCCGCCGTAAGGTTCAGTTTACGCCGCACTGGCAACGGCTGGACTTACCGGACGGTGACTTTCTGGACCTGGCATGGAGCGAAGAGCCAGAACAGGCGCGCCACAAGCCGCGTCTGGTGGTCTTTCACGGTCTGGAAGGCAGTCTGCACAGCCCCTATGCACACGGGCTCATCCAGGCAGCCAAAGCGCGGGGCTGGCTCGGCGTGGTGATGCACTTTCGCGGCTGTAGCGGCGAACCGAATCGCCAGAAGCGCATCTATCACTCGGGTGAAACCGAAGACGGCACCTGGTTTTTACACTGGTTACGGGAAAACTTTGGTACCGTCCCGACAGCGGCCGTGGGCTACTCGCTGGGCGGCAATATGCTGGCCTGCCTGCTGGCAAAAGAGGGCGACACCGTGCCGCTGGATGCGGCCGTCATTGTCTCCGCGCCCTTTATGCTGGAGCAGTGCAGCTACCATATGGAGAAAGGCTTTTCCCGGGTCTATCAGCGTTACCTGCTCAACCTGCTGAAAGCCAACGCGGCGCGCAAGTTGAAGGCCTATCCGGATACGCTGCCGGTGAGCCTGCGTCAGTTGAAAAAGGTCCGTCGCATCCGCGAATTCGACGATCTGATCACCGCCAAAATTCACGGTTTTGCCGATGCGATTGACTACTATCGCCAGTGCAGCGCCATGCCGCTGCTCAGCAAGATCACGCAACCGACGCTTATCATTCATGCCAAAGATGACCCGTTTATGGATCATCACTCTATCCCCGCGCAGGAATTTTTGCCTGCCAACGTTCACTACCAGCTGACAGAGCATGGTGGTCACGTGGGGTTCATCGGTGGAACGTTGCGCCGCCCGAAAATGTGGCTGGAGTCGCGTATTCCTGACTGGCTTACCCCTTATCTGGACGGTGCAAAATGATTATTCCATGGCAGGACCTCTCCCCCGACACGCTCGATAATCTGATTGAAAGCTTTGTCTTGCGCGAAGGTACCGATTATGGTGAACATGAACGTTCGCTTGAGCAAAAGGTCAACGATGTGAAGCGCCAGCTCAAAAGCGGCGACGTGGTGCTGGTATGGTCTGAACTGCATGAGACGATCAATATCATGCCCCGCAACGCGTTTCATGGCTGATCTTTAAACCTTTCCAGTCAGGGAGTTGCTATGTCTGCCAGACATCCGGTTATTGCCGTTACGGGTTCGAGTGGTGCGGGAACCACCACGACCAGCCTCGCTTTTCGTAAGATTTTCGCCCAACTGAATCTCCGCGCGGCGGAGGTCGAAGGCGATAGCTTTCACCGCTACACGCGCCCGGAGATGGATATGGCTATCCGCAAGGCGCGCGATCTGGGTAAACACATCAGCTACTTCGGCCCGGAGGCCAATGACTTCGGCCTGCTGGAGCAAACCTTTCAGGAGTACGGCCAGAGCGGCAAGGGGCAGTCACGCAAATATCTGCACACCTACGATGAAGCCGTTCCCTGGAACCAGGTGCCAGGCACTTTTACCCCCTGGCAACCGCTGCCGGAACCAACCGACGTCCTGTTTTACGAAGGGTTGCACGGTGGCGTGGTGACGCCGCAGCATGACGTGGCGCGTCACGTGGATCTGCTGGTTGGCGTGGTGCCCATCGTGAACCTTGAGTGGATCCAGAAGCTGACGCGTGACATCAGCGAGCGCGGCCATTCCCGCGAGGCGGTGATGGATTCCGTCGTGCGCTCCATGGAAGACTACATTACTTATCTGACGCCGCAGTTCTCCCGCACGCATATCAACTTCCAGCGCGTACCGACAGTCGATACCTCTAACCCGTTCGCGGCCAAAAGTATCCCGTCGCTGGATGAGAGCTTTGTGGTTATCCATTTCCGCAATCTCGACGGCATTGATTACCCCTGGCTGCTGGCGATGCTGCAGGGCTCGTTTATTTCGCACATGAATACGTTAGTGGTTCCGGGCGGAAAAATGGGGCTGGCAATGGAATTAATTATGATGCCGCTGGTGCAGCGGTTGATAGAAGGGAAGAAAATCGCCTGATGATTTCCCTCTCCGCGTGGGAGAGGGTTTCGGTGAGGGCATCGGGGTGAACGATGCCCCCAATATCAGGCGTCGATCACTTCATACGAATGCGTAATTTTTACCGCTTTCTCGAGCATTAAGGCGACCGAGCAGTATTTCTCCGCTGAAAGATCGACCGCGCGTGAGACCGCCGCGTCTTTCAGTTCTTTCCCGCTGACGATGAAATGCAGGTTAATGTGGGTGAACAGGCGTGGTGCCTCTTCGCGGCGTTCTGAGGTGAGTTTTACTTCGCAGTCGGTCACATCGTGACGGCCTTTTTGCAGGATCGACACCACATCAATTGCGCTGCATCCACCTGCTGCCATCAGCACCATTTCCATTGGGCTTGGTGCTTTATCGCCGGAGTTACCATCCATCAAAATCTGGTGTCCTGAAGCGGACTCGCCCAGGAACGTTAAACCTTCAACCCATTTCACACGCGCTTGCATATTCACTCACTCCAACGTTGCATTTTTGGTGACAGATTACGCGTGCGTTACATTTCTCGCAATGGAAGGCGACCTGCGTCATGCTGAAGCGAGACACCAGGAGACACGCGGCGAAAGCTATGCTAAAACACTCAGGATGCTACAGTAATACATTGACGTTACACATGTATGCAGAGGACATCAAACTTTACTGGCTGCGAAACGTTACGATAGCCGACTTCCCAGGGTATGGGTAAGAATTCGATTGCAACCCCAGAGTCCGGATGCATCTTATGACTCTGGTGACAGCTTATAACAGAGGATAACAGCGCATGGTGCTTGGCAAACCGCAAACAGACCCGACTCTCGAATGGTTCTTGTCTCATTGCCACATTCATAAGTACCCATCGAAGAGCACGCTGATTCACCAGGGTGAAAAAGCGGAAACGTTGTATTACATCGTCAAAGGCTCGGTGGCAGTGCTGATCAAAGATGAAGAAGGGAAAGAGATGATCCTTTCTTATCTGAACCAGGGCGATTTCATCGGTGAACTGGGCCTGTTTGAAGAAGGCCAGGAACGTAGCGCCTGGGTTCGTGCAAAGACAGCATGTGAAGTGGCTGAAATTTCCTACAAGAAATTCCGTCAGTTGATTCAGGTTAACCCTGACATCCTGATGCGTCTTTCTTCGCAGATGGCGCGCCGTCTGCAGGTGACATCTGAGAAAGTGGGTAACCTCGCCTTCCTGGACGTGACCGGCCGTATCGCTCAGACCCTGCTGAATCTGGCGAAACAACCCGATGCGATGACTCACCCTGATGGCATGCAAATTAAAATTACCCGTCAGGAAATCGGTCAGATTGTCGGTTGCTCCCGTGAAACAGTGGGCCGTATTCTGAAAATGCTGGAAGATCAGAACCTGATCTCCGCACACGGTAAAACCATCGTGGTTTACGGAACGCGTTAATTCCGCTCAAACGGCGTGCCATCGCAAGGTGTCACGCCGTTTTTGTCTCTATTCCCCATGTGGCGCAGGCTGATTTATCACCCGGAAGTTAACTACGCACTGCGACAAACGCTGGTGTTGTGCCTTCCTGTGGCCGTGGGCCTGATTCTGGGCCATCTTCAGCAAGGTCTGCTCTTCTCTCTCGTTCCCGCCTGCTGCAACATTGCCGGTCTGGATACACCGCATAAGCGCTTTTTCAAACGGCTGATCGTGGGTGGTTCGCTGTTTGCGGGCTGTAGCCTCGCCGTGCAGCTTTTGCTGGCCCGCGATATCCCGCTGCCGCTGATCCTCACCGTCCTGGCGATGACCCTGGGCGTAACCGCTGAAATCAGCTCACTGCACGCGCGTTTGCTTCCCGCGTCGCTGATTGCCGCCATCTTCACGCTGAGCCTTGCGGGCAACATGCCGGTGTGGGAGCCGCTGCTGATCTACGCCCTCGGTACGCTGTGGTACGGGCTGTTTAACTGGTTTTGGTTCTGGCTGTGGCGGGAACAGCCCCTGCGGGAATCCCTGAGCCTGCTCTACGTGCAGCTGGCGGATTACTGTGAAGCCAAATACACCTTGCTCACCCAGCATACCGATCCAGAAAAATCACTGCCGCCGCTGCTGACACGTCAGCAAAAGGTGGTGGACCTGATAAGCCAGTGTTATCAGCAGCTGCATATGCTCGCCGCCAATAAGAACCACGAATATAAGCGGCTGCTGCGCGTCTTCCAGGTGGGGCTGGACTTACAGGAGCATATCTCCGTGAGCCTGCACCAGCCGCAGGAGGTGCAAAAACTGGTCGAGCGCAGCCATGCCGAAGCGGTGATCCGCTGGAACGCGCAAACCGTCTCCGCGCGCCTTCGGGTGCTGGCTGACGACATTCTGTATCACCGCTACCCCACGCGCTTTAACATGGACAAACAGCTCGGCGCGCTGGAGAAGATTGCCCGTCAGCATGAAGACAACCCGGTGGGTCAGTTTGCCGCCTGGCACTTCAGCCGTATCGCCCGCGTGTTACGAACCCAGCGTCCGCTTTATCCGCGCGACCTGATGGCCGACAAACAAAAACGCCTGCCGCTGCTGCCGGCGCTCAGAAGCTACCTCTCCCTTAAATCATCTGCCCTGCGCAACGCCGCGCGAATTAGCGTGATGCTGAGCATTGCCAGCCTGATGGGCATGGCGCTGCATCTGCCCAAACCGTACTGGATTTTAATGACCATCCTGTTTGTCACCCAGAACGGCTATGGCGCGACGCGGGTGCGCATTCTGCACCGGGCAGGCGGAACGATGGCGGGGCTGATCATTGCGGGCGTTACGCTGCACTTTCACGTGCCGGAAGGCTATACGCTGGCAGGGATGCTGGTGATCACGATGGTGAGCTACCTGATCATTCGCAAAAACTACGGCTGGGCGATGGTGGGCTTTACGGTAACGGCGGTGTATACCCTGCAGTTGCTCACGCTCAACGGCGAGCAGTTTATTATCGCCAGGCTGGTCGATACCCTGATCGGCTGCCTGATTGCCTTTGGCGGCATGGTCTGGCTGTGGCCTCAGTGGCAAAGCGGGCTGCTCAGACAGAACGCCCATGATGCGCTGGAGGCCGACCAGCAGGCCATTCGCCTGATCCTGAGTGACGACCCGCAGCCCTCTCCGCTGGCGTATCAGCGGATGAAGGTCAACCAGGCGCATAACGCCCTGTTTAACTCGCTGAATCAGGCCATGCAGGAGCCCGGCTTTAACTCGCACTATCTGGCGGACATGAAGCTCTGGGTGACGCACAGCCAGTTTATCGTTGAGCATATCAACGCCATGACCACGCTGGCGCGGGAACATACGATGCTGACGCCCGATCTGGCGCAGCGCTACCTGCAGTCGTGTGAGATTGCCCTGCAGCGGTGTCAGCAGCGACTCGAGTATGACGCGCCTGGCGAGTCAGGGGATTCGAACATTCTGGAGGCGCCAGAGACGCTCACCCACGGGCCAATGAGCACCCTGGAGCAGCATCTGCAGCGCGTTCTCGGGCATCTGAACACCATGCACACCATTTCGTCGGTAGCATGGCGTCAGCGCCCTCACCACGGGATATGGTTAACCCGTCGCTTAACGCGAACGGAGTCTTAAGCGTTTACGATCTTCGCGACCGCCGCGGCAAAACGGTTTAACCCGTCTTCAATGTCCTGATTTTCGACCACCAGCGACGGCGCAAAGCGCATCACGTCCGGCCCGGCATTGAGCACCATCACCCCTTCATGGGCGGCGGCGTGCAGGAAATCGCGCGCGCGGCCTTTGTACTGTGGCTTCAACTCCGCGCCAATCAGTAACCCCATCCCGCGGATCTCGCTGAAGACGTCATACTGGTCATCAATCTGCTGCAAATGCGTCACGAAAAGCTCACGCTTCGCGTTGACGCCGCTCAGAACCTCAGGGGTGCTGATAATGTCGAACGCGGCACCCGCGACGGCACTCGCCAGCGGGTTGCCGCCGTATGTGGAGCCGTGGGAACCCACATGGAACGCGGAGGCAATCTCCTGCGTCGTTAATACCGCACTGACCGGGAAGCCGCCGCCGAGCGCTTTGGCGCTGGTCAGAATATCCGGCGTCACGCCGTAATGCATGTAGGCAAACAGGGAGCCGGTACGGCCCATCCCGCACTGCACTTCATCAAATACCAGCAGCGCCTGATGCTCATCGCACAGGTCGCGCAGCCCTTTCAGGAACTCAGGCGTGGCAGCCGTTACGCCGCCCTCTCCCTGGATCGGCTCCACCACCACCGCACAGGTGTGGTCATCCATTACCGCTTTTACCGCATGGAGATCGTTAAACGGCACATGGATAATATCGGCCGGTTTTGGTCCAAAACCGTCGGAATACTTTGGCTGTCCGCCGACGGAAACGGTAAACAGCGAGCGACCGTGGAAGGCGTTGTGGAAAGCAATGATTTTGGTTTTGTACGGGCTGTGACGCGTGGAGGCATAGTAGCGCGCCAGCTTGAAGGCGGTTTCGTTCGCTTCGGTACCGGAGTTCATAAACAGCACGCGTTCGGCGAAAGTCGCGCTGATTAACTTACGGCCCAGACGCAGCGCCGGTTCGTTGGTAAAGACGTTGCTGGTATGCCACAGGGTTTCCCCCTGGGTTTTCAGCGCCTCTACCAGCGCAGGATGGCAATGACCCAGCGCCGTCACCGCAATCCCACCGGCGAAATCAACATACTCTTTCCCCTGCTGATCCCAGACTCGGCTGCCTTTCCCTTTTACCGGGATAAACTCAGCCGGTGCATAAATCGGCAGAATGACTTCATCGAATGTCGCGCGGGTAATTGCAGATTGTTCAGTTGCCATGTCATGACCATCCATTTTATGTCACAGTGATTGTGAAAATATAATCACAAAATATGCATAAAAAATCACAGCAAGGCAACCACTATTCAACGATTGAGGAAATTTGCCAGCAGCTGGTGTCCCTGCTCGCTGAGGATACTCTCCGGGTGGAATTGCACCCCTTCGAGGTCCCATTCACGATGCCGAATCCCCATGATCTCCCGGGTATCGCTCCAGGCGGTAATCTCAAAGCATTCCGGCAGCGTTGACGGGTCAATGACCAGCGAATGGTAGCGCGTCACGGTAAGCGGATTATTAAGCCCCGTAAACACGCCCGTGCCGGTATGGGTCACCGGCGCGGTTTTGCCATGCATCACTTTGGCGGCGCGCACAATGGTGGCACCAAACACCTGCCCAATAGCCTGATGGCCCAGGCAGACGCCAAGAATGGGCAACTTACCGGCGTAGTGATGAATGACATCCAGCGAAATGCCCGATTCCGACGGCGTGCAGGGCCCCGGCGAGATAACGATTTTCTGCGGGGCAAGCGCGTCGATTTCGGCCAGGCTGATGTCGTCGTTGCGGCGGACCACCACCTCTGCACCCAGTTCACAAAAATACTGGTAAAGGTTCCAGGTGAAGGAATCGTAGTTATCAATCAGCAGAATCATGGCGGCTCCAGAAAAACGTGCCGCCCTATTCTACTCAGTTTCCCGCGCTTCGCTCACTACTTTGGCAAAGATGGCGTTCAGGGCCGTTAAATCGCCCATTGCGCCGCTCTGGTTGGCCGCCGCCCATTTGCCCGGGTCGATATCTTTCCAGCTCAGCTGATAGCCTGCATGGATGGCAAGTTGTTCGAAGAAGATCCGCTGAGCGATACCGTTGCCAATCCGGAAGGGATGGAGCACGTTGATCTCACAGTAGTAGTGACTCAGGCGGGCCACAAACTCCTCTTTCTGCAGACCGTTGAGATACCCCTCTTCCTCGAGATCCTGCATCAGGACATTGCCCTCTTTCTCGATGTAGGCGAAGTGGCAGAAGCGGGTGTCGCCCTGATAAATATCGATTTCGCGGATATCGCCCGCCCAGTCAAAAATATCCTGATAAAGGTGGCGGTGGATTGCACAGAGATGCGGTAACCCCGGCGCCGAGGGGCCTAAGCCGAGCGTCGCCACCCGCAGCGCGGTGATCTCATAGGATGCCTTTGCAAGACGGTCAGCCTGGCGGATATTCAGACGGTTACGCATCACATTCAGACCCGGGTAGAGATACGGGTCACGATCGTCACCGATTTTATCGCTCATAGTGCCTCCTCAGCTCTTCAAGGCGCGCTAAAGCCTCTGCGGCAGTAAGAGTGACTAAAGGCATCTCGACGCCTTCAAGACGGCGACTGGCCTGGAAATTACGATTACGCTGAAGCTCCCAGAGACGGGACTTTTGCTTATCGGTGAGTTTCTTCACTTGATGCCTCCCTGAACGTGTCCATTTGCCACAAGTATAAGCGGCAAATCCGGGTTACGCCGGGAGAGCAGAAGCGCGGGCAAGATTGCCCGCGCGAGAAATCATTACGGCAGGACTTTAGCGGAGAGGATAACTACCGGTTTTGACGGCACATTCTGGTACGGACCAACGTCATGAGTCGGCACCTGGGAAATCTTATCGGCAACGTCCATGCCTTTCACCACTTTACCAAATACCGCGTAACCGAAATCACGCTGACCATGGTCAAGGAAGGCGTTATCGGCAACGTTGATAAAGAACTGGCTGGTGGCGCTGTCTTTGTCAGCGGTACGCGCCATCGCGATGGTGCCACGCGTGTTGCGCAGGCCGTTATCGGCTTCATTTTTGATTGGCGGGTTTGGTTTTTTCTGCTGCATCTGCTCGGTGAAACCGCCGCCCTGAATCATAAAGCCAGGAATGACGCGGTGAAAGGTAGTGTTGTTATAAAAACCGCTGTTCACATAATCGACAAAGTTTTGCACAGACACTGGCGCTTTTTGTTTATCCAGCTCCAGTTCGATGTTACCAGCTGAGGTTGTCAACAATACGTGCGGGTCCCCTTTCGCTGCCATTGCTGCGGGAGAAAGAGCAGAAAGAGCGAAAACAGCAGCCATCGCCGCCAGGGTCGATTTGAACATGAGATTTCCTTAACAAACAGAGCAGAAAAAAAGCAAGTGAAGAGATTCTAAATAGCCTTCAAGAACAAGGCCATCCCTTTACCTAATTTTACGTATCTGAAATATATGTAACCTGACGATCACTTTTTATTCTGTGATCAAAATCACCTCTTAAAATGCAATTTAGCAACCGATTGCAATAAAACATTTAATCAGATCACAAAATCACCTAAAATCGCCCGCTCGCGGCATAGCCCGCTATGCCATTTTATTTTTGAACGCAGGCCAATCATGACTAACAGCAATCGCATTAAGCTCACATGGATTAGCTTTCTCTCCTACGCACTGACCGGTGCGTTGGTTATTGTCACCGGGATGGTGATGGGAAATATCGCCGATTATTTCAATCTGCCTGTTTCCAGTATGAGTAACACCTTCACCTTCCTCAACGCCGGCATTTTAATCTCTATCTTCCTCAACGCCTGGCTGATTAAACCAACTATTCACCAAAACCAAAGCAAGCCCAAACAATAAGCTCACTAATACAGTACTACTAATTCTCAAATAGTCTTTTTCCATAAAGCTACACCAATCTGTAGGTTGTAGATCCCTTTCTATTATTAATAGATATAAGAACTGTACTGTTGTCAATATGAAATTCCGCCCACAAACAATACCGATGATGATAGTTGCATACCGCAATTATTATTGCCTTAGTGCTTTATACATTCTTCGCGACAAGACAGGCTTGCAAATACATATAAATGGTTATAAGGAAATCCTTATAAAACATTAATTCATAGATATATTAGGAATAACAATTGAATCCGTGAGTACAGTAACGCTGCACTTCATCAGGACTTTCGAAAAATCCGATATCATGCATCGGAATTTACTGATTTAATTATTTTAATCCTAATTTATTTTGAAAAAGGCATTGGGATTTATGCCGTATTCCTGAAGTTCCTCATCATTGGAATGGATTTTCAGGCGAGAAAAGGATTTTATATGGATACTCTACTCATCATTTCTTCTTCTCATCATCAACAATTCACGTCTCTCTTCCGCGTTTAATAACGGATTATGATGTGCAAAAAAAATATCTTTCGTTTAAGTTACCTGTAATT
>ENA-OQIZ01000614-OQIZ01000614.1-human-gut-metagenome-genome-assembly--contig:-NODE-614-length-17184-cov-3.533916_pt1 | contig 17184 bp, 14 predicted proteins | sample MGYA00242593_ERZ504758 | MGnify/ENA primary metagenome ERZ504758 (study PRJEB26092, sample SAMD00036364) | human gut metagenome | host: Homo sapiens | study: EMG produced TPA metagenomics assembly of...
AATACTTTTTTGCAATTTTCTTTATTCTTTGCTCGTTTTAGTAATACAAAATCTCCATAATATTTTTTTATATAATAATTTTCTTTTATTCTCATCATTTTAAAGTTCTCCTTTTCACATACTGTGTTTAAAATCATTGAACGATTTCAAAAAAACCTTCTTAAACTGATCATTGGCATTATACTCCTTTTGTATACAGTATATGTTGCAAAAGAATTACTTTTTCTTTAAGTTTTTCTTAATTTCTAATATATAAATTTTCATTCTATCTTTATAGATATTTTTAGCTTGTATGTTGTATACACTCCTCGTCCATTTTTGACACTTTACAACCTACTTTCTTTCCAGTTATAATATGTTATAAGTGTCACTGATATAAATTATTTCTACACAAATAAACAATTTATATTCTTTGACGAACCAAACAACAAGAACGAATTAAAACATATAGAAAGGACACAATTTATGAAATACAAATTAATCGCCGTTGACTTAGATGGAACTCTTTATAACGACCAACTCAAGATTACTTCTGATACTTTAAATACCATGATCAAAGCTCAGGAAATGGGAATCCGCATTGCTCTTGCTTCCGGCCGTCCTCTCCCTGGTCTTTTTCATGCCAGAGATCTATTGAAGCTAAATGAACATCATGGAATGCTCGTTGCTTACAATGGCGGAAAGGTTGTAGATACTACTACAAATGAAGTTTTATATGATAAGTACATCCCAGATGATCTCGCAATAGAGATTTTAGAACATTTGAAAGATTATCCTGTAAATCCGATCATTGATGATGGGAAAGTTCTTTATGTCACAGACAAGAATGGATATCGCGTCAAAGAAGAGGCATTGAATGATTCTATGGAGTATGTTGAGGTTCCTTCCTTGACAGAACATCTTGATTTTCATTTAAATAAGATCCTTACTGCTGTCGATCCTCAAAAAACTTATGATGTTTTAGAAACGATCGGAATGCCATTTAGAGATCAGGTCACTTTTGTCCGTACTGCTCCTTATTATATTGAAGCAATTCCTGTGGGTACCAGCAAAGCTTCTGGTCTTTCCAATGTATGCAAAGGTCTTGGCATTGATCCATCTGAGGTCATTGCTTTTGGTGATGCAGAAAATGATCTGGAAATGATCCAGTTTGCAGGTCATGGTGTCGCTATGGGAAATGCATGCGATGCTTTAAAAGATGCTGCTGATGAAGTAACACTTACAAATAATGAAGATGGTATCGCACATACTTTAAATCATTTACTGGGCTGCCGTTAACGACAGCCCTCTCCAGCACCTGTTTCTCACAGGCATACCTCGCTTCAACACAAATCATCAATATAATTGCTGTTATAAACAAGAATAAATTCTTTTTAGATACGTTGTTTCGACATTGGGTATACTGTTCACATAAAATTCCAATTCCGAAAACCAACAATAGAAAACTCTCTAAAATCCTAAGCATTCCATAAACTCCTTTTAAAATTTACATTGCGATTTAATGGTATCTATTCCAAGTATAATTTCACACAGATTTTTAAATGAGCCTCCTATATGCCGAGCATACTTCTTCGCATCACCTGCGGCATAAGCCAACACAACCAATTTTGCAGCCTTTTTAACTCCGCCTAGGGTCTTAATGTATTTTACTACTTTTGCAACTTTCGCTGCCGCAATAACTGTACCCGCAACGATCAAACCGATTGCAGCTGCACATTTTGCAATTTTCCATGCAGATGGATCTGCAATAACAGGAAATGTCGTTTTTTCATCAAAATTAACAACCTGTGTTAAAATATTTCCGTTGACAACATAGTAGGTATCCACATCATTCCCATTTGCATCAACAGCCCATGCTGCATCAATAACTGTATCTATTACGTTATCTTTATTAACAATGTAAACTTCACCTGTATCATAATCATTTTCATTTACCGCTTCATTGTCAATTATATCACGATAATAATCTTTTGCAGTTATCAATGAATATCCCTCTGGTAGATCATAAGCAAAAGTATATTCTTTAGATGCTGTAGATTCATTAATAGTAATAAGTGTCCTTACTCCCTCAAAAGAAACATTACCAGTTTCATCTTTTAGCGGTTGCACACCTATTGTTACTGCATCATCTTCTTTACCATATATCATTGTTCCATTCTTAGTCAATATCCCATCATCATCGCTAGCCTCAATGGGCAACTTCATCTCAATGGTCGCCCTATATATACCCATTCCGTAGAATGACTCGCAAGAATTTCATCTAAGTCTACTTTTGTTATTTCTTTGATATTTTTTGAGTCTGACGATTGTATTTTGATTTTTGAATTACTAGTAACCAAACATGCAATCATAAAAAATACCCTTTAATAAGAGAATATCATAATTCTGCATATTTTCCACTATAACTCCGTCAACGGTCGATTTTAAATTTAATATTACCTTTGCAGATACTTCTTCTCCATTACCTTCTAGAGAAAATCTTCCATTATTTCGACACACTATTTCACGCACATTTCTAAGTCCTATACCATGATTTTTTTATCCTGTTTTTTGGTCATTATGTTTTTTCATAATCCTCTATAAGCACAGTTGAACTATTTCTGATAGTAATCATCAAATAAACCTTTCCCGTCTTTATCTCAATTTTTATATATGGGTTTGTGCATGAATATGCCCTAAATTTCGAAATTCTACAACTGGTCCCGTTTTGAAGTGATATCCACTGGACTCAAAAGAATCTGTCATATCAGACATTATATCTATAATTTTAAGATCATTTTCTGGTAAAAGCAGATATTGTTCTGATCCTTTAAACTTAATTTGATCTGCTGCTGCCCAAAAACTGTTTCCTGTATCTAAAGTTCCGTCTTTAAGAATATTAATTTTAATTTTCTCATTTTGAATCTGTCCTTTTTCTCCATATAAGATCATTGTCTCCTGAAGAACTTTCTCTCCCTGAAAAACTTCATCACGACTTGAAAAAAGGTCGATTTCTTTTATGTTCAATTCTTTTTGTAAGAAGCTCCGTACTTTCGTAAAATATTTTCCAGAAGTCCACGAACGGGGAGTAATAAAAACGTACTGTCCATTATCACGCAATAATTCTACTGCTTTTGCCATAAACAATCCATATAGGTTAGGCTGTCCATATACATATGCCTCCATTGCCGTTGCTTCGATAGAATCTTTTCTTACTTTCATATATGGAGGATTGCATATGACGATATCATATAAACAGGAGGATTCCCATAACACGAAATTTTGATCAATATAATGGATAGTACATTCTGCATGATATGATTCACAGATTTGTCTAATTTTAGTGATTGTATATTCTAAGACTGGTAAAATCTCTGTATCCGTTTCAATCAGTGTAATATCAAGCCGTTTATACCCACTTCTTAGTAATTTATCAATCACAGCAAAAGATAAAATACCGTTTCCTGCTCCTGGATCTAACACCCTTATTAATTGATTCTTCGGATATTTATTTTCTACAGCAGCCATTCTCATCGAAACCTCTGCCGGTGTAAAAAACTGTCCTTTTTTCTTTCGGATTTCCTTTTGTGTTGTATCTTTATATTCATTTGTGTACATTTCGATTGTACGCAACATTATCAATAGACTCCTTTATATCATTGCAATAAAAGAGTCACACTGCCATAACATTTGGGAATGTGACTGTTTTTATTGGTTATTTGTTTCAATCCACGGTTGGTAATTTCACAGAGTCCAACATGTCGGGAATACCGACGTTGTTCGTGACCTCATGTCAGTAAGTAATACCGATTTCTCTTCTCCAACTACTGCCGTTTCATTTCTTTTTGATAATTCCTCTCCTACCTATGTTTACACCTAGAAGTAAGAGATTCCTTATTATTTGTTTGTTAAATAAACGTATAAATTATCAGATGAACCATAATCAGTTCATTTACAGTTTATCATTAATTTTATTTTTGTGCAATAAAATTAATCTCTTTGCATCAAAAGAATATTTTTTTAAAAATCCCACAGCCAAAAGACTGTGGGATCATCCTTCTTACTCTTTCTACAAAATGAGAATGCTTCTATAAGTTTTAATATCTGTTCCAGTAACCGTGGATCGGTCTGATTACTGATCCGCAGAACAGCCTGTCCGATCTGAAGTTCCATTGCTACGGCAGGGTTTTGATCTGTACAATATCTTCTTTAGAAGACTGTCAATAAAGATCGATTGACTGATCTGGAATGCTCTTCATTTTTACAATTTCCTGATGGATCGCCTGAAACCTGTCTTTTTCTGCTAGTTCTGGAAATTCACAAGCCTGCTTGCGAAAACGGCGGACCTAGTAAAAGGGAGCTTAAGTTTTTTCTACCCGCAATAACCTCAATGTCTTAAGGTCCCTGGGAACTTAAGTCCTTTTTTGACATTATTTATGAATTACAGGAATTTCTATTTATATAAAATAATAATTATCTCTATTTACTTCTATTTTTCTTATTTTAAACCCATGCGAATGATCTTTAAATCCTGGAACTATTGCTTGATATTTCTTTTTTACTTTCCTTGCTTTTTTATAACTACTATAATATCCTATATTCATAGATTCTATTCCTTTGTTTTGCTTTTCGTATATTAAATTATAAACATACATATTTATTACATATCTCCTTTCAAATCGTCACTGCAAAAATAACCATCTTTCCACTCCTCATGATTTATTATATATTTACTTATGTAAAAGTCTTCCTCATGTCCTATAAATCTTGGTTGTGTTTTAAATTTTTCTATTGCTTTTTGAGCTAATTGTTCAGACGAATATACTGCAATTACCTGTTCATCAGATTTTCCACTCTCTTCATCTAAATACCACCAACCCAGTTCATACACTATCATTTTATTTTTCCTCCTCATAATTTATTTCCTATGATATTTTATTATACGGCTATATTCTGATCCAGGTCCTTTGCCCCAGTTCCCTTTTCCGTATTTTTCATTTAGTATTCTTGTTGCATATTGTTTTTTACTTTCTCCTTTCTTTTGTTTTTTATATTTTGACCACTCTGGTGCATTTGTGGATCTTTCTTTCTTACTCTTTTTTGATTCACCTTTATTTTTAGTATTACTTTTTTTCTTACTTTTACTATATATTATCCTATCCACTACTCCTGCTGTAAGCCATACAGATACTTTTGTTTTAGAAATAATTTTTCTTCCTGCATATTTTGTTTTTGAACTATGATTTTTCCATGATGAATATGACACATAAGCTACTGCACCTCCAACAAGTACTAATTTTATAACTGTATACATTGCTACCGCAAAATGCCCACTAGGATCCACATAATTCACCGGATTATTCGCACAATACACATACAAATGTCCAGTCTCAGGGTTCATTATCTCTCCACGATAACTATCCTCCGTCATAAATCTTCCATCTTCTGGATCATAATACCGTGCATTCAGATAATACAATCCCGTACTCTGATCATAGATTCCGCCAGTATAGCACACTTCATTTTTCGCCTGATCATCTCCATGAATAATTGTCTCTCCAAAATCCGTATACTGATAGGTTGCATCTGCACTTCCATCTTCTTTCACTAGGCTAGTTGTACTTCCCTGAATATCTTTATTATACAGATAATATTGCGTATCATCCCCTTTAAATCTCTCGGTTGCAAGGACATTTCCTTCTGTTCCAATCAAGTTCTGTGAGTTTTGATTTCCATCAGCATCTGTCGTATAAGCTGCAATACCATCCTGATAATAATAGTTGGTCATCTCATCTCCATCGACCTTCTGGATTCGCTGTCCTTCTCCATTATAGATGTTCTGCTGGATCACTGCTGTCTTTCCGTCTTTTGTCACGGACACCTGACTTAATCTGTTTTCTGCATCATATACATAAGTCTGATTCTCACCAGTCTTTGTGTTCTTTACATCTGTCTGGTTTCCATTCATATCGTAATCATACTGACGAACTTCTTCTACCGCAGTTCCTTTTTCTTTCGTGGATGTCTTTAACTGATCCAGTCCGTTATAAGTATACGATATTGTCGTTGTTCCATCATCTTCTTTGAGCCGATTTCCAACATTATCATAGGTATAAGTGACCGTCTTTGTCTTATCATTCTTGTTATGATCTATTGTTACAGTCTTTGTCAGTCGTCCAAGTGTATCATAAGTATAAGATTTTGTCTCATTAACTTTGTCTGCATCTTCCTTCGGATAGTTATTGACCTGCGTTTTCTTTGTGATATTAGAGTTCTTATCATAGCTGTACTGATAAGATTCCATCACTTTTCCTGTTTCAAGATCTGTGTAGATCATCTCTTTGACACGGTCAAATCTGTCATAGGTATAGACTTTTTGAACTGCCTGATCACCGTCTTTTAGCAGATTCCTGTAATCCTTGATCTCTTTGACTTTTCCATACGTATCATAGATATAACTTCTGAGTATTTTCTCTGTTGTCTGCCCCTTGGAATGCAGTTCTCCTTTGATCTCCTGCAGCCATCCGTTTTCATCATAAATATAAGATAATGACTGGATTCCATCTTTGGTGGTCGGATAGGATACCTTACTGAGATTTCCATCCTCATTATAAGTATACCGGATCTGATGGGCTTTGATATCATCTGCCGTTGGCTGAGCATCCTGACTGATCTCTGCAAATGCTGTGATCCTTCCTCTTTGATCATAAGTATATTCTGTATAACGATACGCAGTCTCTGTTTCAGATGATACTCTGTAATCTATCATCTCCAGTAACTGTCCATAATCATCATAACGATATTTACTGATCAGTGTCTTTGTTCCTTCTTTATCATATGATTGTGTTTTCGTCACTAAATTTCTACTGTTATAATCATACGTTTTCTTGGCTCCATTGGCATAAATCTCTGCTGTTTTATTTCCCCTGTCATCATACTCATATTTTGTTGTAATTGACTCATTGCCATCACCCTGATCTGCTACAGATATCAAAGTTCCGGATGCGCTGATTGTCTCTTGGTTTACATGACCATTGGCATCTGTAACACTTGTAGCTGTGGAGCCATCCTCGTTCACTTGGTACGCAATCTTTGTCTTATGTCCATCCTGCTCAACCTCTGTGATACGATTCTGTGCATCATAATTATATACTATCTTATTTCCATTACCATCTGTTTTTGATGCTTCATTACCTTTTTCATCATACGCCACTTGTTGCAAAATTGATGAATCTCCTGCTTTTACACTTATTTGAGATGTTTCATTTGCAATCTCTGGATTTTGAATGGTTGCAGTTTGTCTTCCATTCTTATCATATAACTGCAAGGAAATCTTTCCTTCATTTGATATTTTGCTTCCCAGACTGATTGTAGCAATTTCTTTTCCATCACTTGTAAATACATGATCAGCATATAATCCATGATCATAACTTCTTACGGTATTACCCGATGCATCACTCCATGTCTTTCCACTTATCTTTCCATTGACCCTTGTTGTCTGTACACTTAAATTTTGATAGTCCTTTATTCCAGTAAGAGTATGAATCTTTGCATTTTCATATCCATAGGAAGTTTCTGTCACTATATTTGTATCATCTGCTGACTCTGTTGCTTTGACCACACGATTTAATTCATCATACTGATAAGTTGTTTTCAATCCATTTGGATTCGTTTCGGACGTTACTGTTCCATTTGTATCATACGATTTTAATTCTGATTTCGTAATCCCATCTGAAACTGTTTCAGATTTTATAGCTCTTCCCATAAAATCATAGGTCGTCATCACACTGCTCAGAATCTTTCCACTTCCATCTTTACTGATATTTTCTATTTCACGCCCCATAGCATCGGTCTTGACCACTGAAGTTTCCACTTCTTTTCCCTGTGTCACTGTCGTTGTCTGAACAGTTCCTATACCTTCCTCCTGATAATCTGTTTGTGTAGTCGAATCTGGTTTTCCGTCTTTAGTTACGATTTCTTGCGTTTCTTGTCCGCACTTATCATATTTCCATTCTGTCTTTATTGATTCTCCATCTTTAAAAGATTCTTCTTCCCACAATAAATCTTCTGTTTTATCATCATAATCATATAATGTCTTAGACAGCCATTCTCCGTTTTCTGCCGTAACTATTTCTGAACTTGCCAAATATGGATGTTTTGCAACATTATAGGATGTCTCTGTAACATTGCCCATTTCATCTATTTCTTTTATAATATCGTCATTTTCATTATATTGAATTGTAGAAGTGGCAAAGATTTTCTCATCTTCCTTATCTGTTTTTAAAAACTGTACCTGATGCTCGTTGCCTAACGTTTGATATTCGATAGATGTTTTGGTTGTAGTCACCAGATATTCATTTTCCCAGTCACTCTCTGAGTTCTTTTTGTCATCATAACTATAAGTTGTTTCAACACCTCCTGCACTGATCGTCTTCAGTATTCTTCCATTATCTTTATCATAAATAAGCTGATCTTGTGCAATCTGACTTCCATCTGACTTATGAACAGATACTGTCGTACTTCCATCTCCATATGCTAATTCCTGATACTCTCCATTTGGTTTCGTAAGCTTCTCAGCTTTTTCTCCATCATATGTGATTTTATACTGATTACCTTTTGCATCTTTTATAACAGAAATCTTTCCATCTGCCCCATAGCTGTATGTCTGTTCAACACTGTCTGTATTTTCACTATTTTCATGAACTACTTTGATTAACTGTCCTTTTTCATAAAAATAGTGCATTTTTGTTTGATCTGGTAATATAACTTCTTTCAGGAAATCTTCATTTTCTCCACTATCATAATAAGATAGCGTAAGTTCTTTTTCTTTATTAGAAATAATCTTAGAAAGTCTTCCTCTATGATCATACTGATAAAGCAAATAATTATTATTCGAATCTTTCATAGATGTTACTTGTCCATTATGATCGAATCGATATTCACTCTGATCTTTCATTTTGATTTTTCCAATATTCGATACTACGATCATCTTTCCAGATCCGCTAGTTCCTCCTGAACCTCCTGACGATGTACTACTTCCCGGACTGTAACTCCTGCTGCGTGAAACTGCACCTGCAAAAATGTTTGTATCATCCACTTCCGTGTTCTGCATATATGCCTGGATTCTTTGATCTGTATTTTTACTTTTCAACACAGTTTCTTCTTTTTCAAAATCTACCTGATAATCTCTTGTCTCCTGATTTTTATAAATCCTGTCAGTTTTATTTTTTGGATGATATGTCAAATAAGTTCCATCACTGTCCTGAAAGATAATTTTATCTCCGACTTGATACAACTGTTTATGGAAACTATCATACCATCCTTTTCCTAACATACCTGCCTTGTCTGACTGACTGTTGTAAGTTCTTGTAAATCCAAGATCAAGAAGTGTTGATGGAATAGAAAAATCATCACAGCTGTAAATTAGATTACCTTTTGCTTTATCTATAATACCATTCCCATTTGGTGTAGAGAATTCCATTTCTCCTCTATATTCTTTACTTCCAAGCCATTTTTCATATTCTTCTTTCTTATCTTGTCCTGCTGATTCCGTTTCCGAATATCCACTGATTCCATTCACATTTCCTGCTGTCGAAAGTTTCATTGCACAGACTTTATAATAGTATGTCTTTCCATCACCCGTCCTTGTATCCATACAGTAAGAATCTTTTACTCCTGCTTGCACAAGATTTGATGTATCTGGAGTAAAATCTTTTTCTTCTCCTCGATATACAAAATAATATATACTGTCTGGAATTTCTACAGGATCCCAGTAAATCACATTTTTCCCATAAGATTTCCTAACTTTCACGTTTGTTGGAATATAATCTTCCGCCTTTGACGCATCCGTATAATAATAGGATATCTGCATCTCATCACTTTCATTTCCAGCTTTATCCACCGCTACAACATAAAAACTAAAAAACTTCCTTTTTGATGTTGCGTTAACCGGAAGACTTACCGTTGTTTCTGCATATCCATTTCCGTCTACATATCCGCCATTTATATATTCATCATCATCACTAAAACGATACTTAAAATAAGATGCATTTTTATCAGAAATTCGTACATGGAGTTTCGGATTCATATCACTAGAAGGTTCTCTTTGCAAATTTCCAGAATCAAATCCAATCTCTGTAATCTTCGGTTTTGTACGGTCTACCGTAAACCATGCCGCTGCTCCCCAGCCTGCAATATAACCGTTATCTACTCCTCGCACAACAAGTTTATAATGATTTTCTTCTAAATCACTACAATCAATATCAGCACTTCCACTTGCTGTTGTTCCAATCTTTGTTGATCCTGAATATGGAACATAATTACTATTTCCTTCTTCTCCATTAACCCATGTTGCAATTCTATACTCTACACGGTTTAAAGAATGAGATGATATTCCTGCCCAGTTTACATGTAGAATATCTTCATCATTTACATATGATGGTGATACTGTAACAGATGAAGCCGTTGTCGGTCCATCATAATAAGTCACTGACATCTTTGGACGGTTTGATGATGCTCTGGAACTGTAAAACTGTCCATAACTCTTTGTCTCGTCCGCATTTTTTAACATCACACCATACGATGTGATCTTACCGGATGCACACTGTCTCGCATATTCCGTCAGATTAATGCTTCTTGCTTTCTTTGCAGTCCCTGTTGTTTTTACATTTCCATAATTCGTACTATATCCCGGGCGGTTACTCCATTTCAATCCAGATCTGGTCCAGTTTTCTGTAACTCTTCTTGCCTCGATTGTCTGTCCACTCTGGCTGCTTCCAGTTTCATACATCGTAAGCGTTGCACTGTCTACATATTTTCCTTTGATCTTTGCTGTAAAATCTTTAAAACGCAGATATGTCCGGTAGACACCCTGTTTTGATTTTCCAGCCATCATGGCTGTAACTCCATTGTCATAAAAGTTCGTAGTTTTATAAGATCCATTAATGACATAGACATCCCAGAAATCCGTAGATCCGGTCCATGTGACCGTCGGATCGATCGTGACTGGATACTGTCTATCTTTGTCCTGAAAGTAATCTTCATCCAGATGCAGGGTTAACAGATATGAACCTTCTTCTCCATCTGACTCAATGTCATAGGAAAGATTCTCACTGTATGCCTTTCCTGTATGATCGTTCATGTTTGGAGCTTCCAGTGTTGCGACCAGATCCTCTGTTTTTTCATCTAGGAAGCTGATCCCGCCATCCAGTATATTTTTCTTTGGGACCAGTCCTTTTGCCTGAAAGCGGAATTTTAAAACATTTCCTTCTGGAGCTTTGGTCAGTACGATACTTTCCTTGATCCCCATGTTTAATGACTGGTAAGAAAATGTACATTCTTTCTTCTGGGATTCATAGGAGACTTTCACTGGTTTTTCTTCTTTCTCTCCCTGTGCATCTTCCACAGGAAGATCTTCGATCGCCTGTCGGTCCAGCTCTTTGACCGATGTCAGGGCATCTTCCGTATCTTCTGCTGTTTCTTTTTCAGAAGATCCATCCGCTGAAATGCTTCTTACTGCTTCCTCTGCCCGTGAGACAGCATCTTCCACAGAGTCTGTTCCAGGATCCTCCGTTTTCTTCTCTTCCTCATTCTTTATTTCCTGTCCATAGATCGGTGCAAAAGAGATCTGATATTTCCCATTTTCCATTAAGACCGGTGTCTCTTCGGACAGATCTTTGGGAAGATAATGTTTTTTATCTCCTTCTTTATTTTCATACTGATAACCCTTCAGATCCTCACCCTGCTCACTCTTTGATCCCGTTACCCTGACAAGACTTGGATCGTACTCCTGAAGATCTCCATTCTCATCTTCAAACCGGACATCCTGTCCGTAAAAGACCGTCTGTTTCTTTCCATCTTCCATCTGGAAAGTGGTCGAATCTTTCGTGTTCTCTTCTTCAACAACTTCTTTCTTCTCTTTCGGTACCGTTTCTGCTGCTCCTACCACAGTCGTTTCATTCACGATCGCAGACCATTGCACGGATGTAAAAACCATCGTAAAGGTCAACAGACAACTGACAAAGATCTTTGCATATCTTTTCATAAACATCCTCCTATGCTTTTCCATTGGCTGTTTTCTATGTTTCCTCACCCTTATTTTGATCATTTCCATCTAAGACAGATTCCGCTTCTTCTGAAAGATAGATAACTCCCCATTGATTAAGTTTTATATAAGTTGATTATACAAATATCATATATTCATTTCAATCACTTTTATTTTTTTCGACATCTTGCACAAAAATCTCATGTATTTTTTTGTCACTCTACCAATTGAAAAAAATATACTCTGTCGTTCCTGAATTCGTAAATTTTCCTTTTTTATCCTCATGTTCTAAATCTTATATTATTTTTCTTTTGTTTCCTTTTCCGATATTTCTCGATAAAAATAATTTTTTTACACATTTTATATAATTTACAGCCGTAAAACCACATACCTTTAGGTGTGTGGATACACGGCGTCTGGTTATCTGGGCCGTCTAATCCGGTTTCATATATTTTGTTGCAATATCCAATACCTTCTGTCGTGGTTTCCAGTTTTTATAGTTGCTCAGATTTTCAAAATAGTATGTAGCTGTTTGCAAGTTATGTAGCTACAATATATAAAAATATTCAAAAAAATCCTCCAATCCGAAATTGGACTGGAGGGCAAAACTAATTTTACTTCATTTTTCTCACACGGATTTCATGTATTTTGCTTGTTAATAAATCAAATTATTTTAATCATCCATCATACGATTAATATTAAACACAGGGAGTACAACGGTTTCTGTTTCTGGCTGTGCAGTCAATAAAGAAATTTCACTTCGTAAATACGGCATAAGGATTGCAACACTGTTTTTTGATATAAGTTCATTTTTTAAATCAGTTTCTACATCTTCTGTTCTAAAAGTGAAATATCCTGTAATACTGATATGAAATGTGTATTCATCAGGTTTTTCTCCAATGGCAATTACAGTAACTTTATAAGCTGCTTTATCTTTTCTTTCTCCAATATTAGTTTGAATCTCTAATTTTAATTCTGTGTCATTTTTAAATCCTAAACGATTGAATTCAATTTTATCAAATACAACTTTATCTAATCTCAATATACTCTTCATTTCTTTTTTCCTTTTATTCCCTTTCTATGCAGCATAAGAAATCTTTGTTTCACATATATCAATATTTGAATTATTTTCTCTATAAGAATATTCTTCATTTATTAATGAAGAAACAGAATCATCTTTATTCGAATATGGAAATTTTTGCTTTGGTTCTTTAATGTCGATTTCATGTTTTGTTTGTTTTAGGAAATATGTTTTACATTTAATATTTGCTAATTCTTCATCACATATTATATCTTCTAAATTTAATTTTATGCTCTTTTCTTTATCATATTGTTCCGATGCAAAAAACTCTTTATCAAATTTTTGCACATACTCTTTTATATGTTTCTGAAGGATTTTAAACTTTGCATCCTTCTCCGGCAAATCTTGATGATTTATATAATCAATTGGATATTCATTTACAATATCATTTTTTATTTCGTCACCAGAAACAACTTTCCAAAATATTTTCTGATTTAAGATTACATCCCTCATTGCAATATTTCCATGTAATAAGTTATAAACACTTAATAAAGATATTTTTACAACAATATATTCTCCATTTTCTATATCTGTACATAATGCCAAATAATATTGACACTCATCATCTTTACATAAGAAAAAAATTGGAACATATTCATAATCAACTAATATATGATCTAAATATATATTTTTATTATCCAAAATAAAACACAATTCTTTATTCATTTTTATCCTCCATAATTCTAAAGCTACTCAAATCTACATCTTTATACAGCCACCAACAGACATGTTCATCCTTAGTTTCTTGGGGTCCGCCTTCACAATGCACATAACCAGCAGCCATTTTTTTATGAGGGTTCGGAAATTTCATATTAAATTCTATAATTTCTTTATTTGTAAAAGTAGAAACCCCATACCAATGAGCATCATTTTTTAGCGATCTTCCTTTTACTAGTTTTTTAGGCTTTTTCCCAAGTTCAAAGTATGAACGAAAATCATTTTTATCTATTTCATGGAAATCAGTTATCTCTCTACTTACAGCTCGATAAACATATATTTTTTCATAATCAAACTTAGTATTTGATGGAAATTCAATTTCTTTATTCCGTAATTTTTCTTTTAAAATTGTTGGAAAATTTTCATATAATTCCTCTATTTCAGACATTTTTACCCCTTTTGTTTTACATCTTCTGTATATCTATATTGTCATACTAGCATAAAGAAATTGAAAAAACAATAAAATTGCTATTTAAATGGTAGTTTTTACACGTATTTTCAATGATTTACTACCATTTTATGCTTTTCTTTGTAAATTAATATGTAATTTTCAGCAATTCATATTTCTGTAAAACTTAATTTCTTTCATGACATCGTCTCCTGTTTCACATATAAGAAAACCGGATTCGATCAGATCAGTAAGACATCTTTGTTTTCTTTGCAATTTTTCATCTTCTCCTTCAACATAATATAAATAATATTTTGTAGCCATTGTTTTATCCCCTTTTGTCAACTACCCACCACCTAAAGGGAGGGCACTGAAAAAGTAGATTATACCGTCTATATTTGGTACAATGTATCTATCAAATATAGGCGGTGTTTTTATGATCGAACAACAGCAGAAATTGATGCTAAGTCCATACATGGAAATATATGAATTAGTAATCCCGAAAGATAATCTTCTCCGGCAGATAAAAGAATTGGTTGATTTTAGCTTTATTTATGATGAATTGCTTGCTAATTATTGTCTGGATAACGGACGAAATGCAGTTCCACCTATCCGAATGTTTAAATATCTTCTTTTAAAATCAATTTATGATTTATCAGATGTTGATGTGGTTGAACGTTCTAAATACGATATGTCTTTTAAATATTTTTTGGACATGGCTCCAGAAGATGAAGTTATAAATCCAAGTTCATTGACAAAATTTCGGAAGCTGCGTTTAAAGGATATGAATCTTTTGGATATGCTGATTGCCAAAACAGTTCAGTTAGCATTAGAAAAAGGAATTATTAAGTCAAAATCCATTATTGTGGATGCTACGCATACAAAATCAAGATACAATCAAAAGACTCCCCGTCAAGTACTCCAGGAACAATCAAAAAAACTGCGCCATAGCATCTATGAGATTGATGAAACAATGAAAGAAAAATTTCCTGATAAAAACACAGAGGATTCTTTAGAAAAAGAACTAAAATACTGTAAACAGCTTATTGATGTTGTAAAAGGAAATGAAGAAATTTGCAGTTATCCAAAAGTGCAGGAAAAATTAAATCTACTAGAAGAATCTGTCACTGATGACATGGAACATTTAGAAACTTCAAAGGATGAAGATGCAAAAACTGGTCATAAGACAGCCGACACTTCATTTTTTGGATATAAAACACACATAGCAATGACAGAAGAACGGATCATCACAGCTGCCACAATCACCAGCGGCGAAAAAACAGATGGCAAAGAACTGCCAAAACTTGTACAAAAAAGTAAAGCTGCTGGGATACAGATTGAATCAGTCATTGGAGATATGGCTTATTCTGAAAAGAAAAATATCGAGGCAGCAAAAGAAGGTGATTATGAACTGATAGCAAAACTAAATCCAATTATTACACAAGGTAACCGAAGAAAGGAAGATGAGTTTGAATTTAATAAAGATGCCGGAATGTATCAGTGTAAAGCCGGACATTTAGCCATTCATAAATATTTCGATAAAAGGAAAAAAGATAAAAAAAACAAAAACCCACGTATGGTCTATTTTTTCGATATTGAAAAATGTAAATGTTGTCCTTATCGTGATGGCTGTTATAAAGAAGGAGCCAAAAAGAAAACATACACAGAAACAATCATTTGCGATTCCCACAGTGAACAGGTTAAATTTCAGGAAACTGAGCATTTCAAAGAAAAAATGCGGGAACGCTATAAAATAGAAGCTAAGAACAGCGAACTAAAACATCGGCATGGTTATGACGTAGCGTCATCATCAGGTCTTATTTGTATGGAAATGCAAGGAGCAATGACGATCTTTGCAGTAAATCTTAAGAGAATAATTAAATTAATGAATGAAAAATAAGAACTTTGGCCGAAAAAGACAAGCAATTTATATTTTGTCTAACAGAAAATCCACCAGAATCATAAAAACTCTGATGGATTTTTTCTTTTTTATTAAAGTCAAAATAAAAATGGTATGTTTTTCAGTGCCCTCGATAACAGGGGGGGGGGGCGAGACAAAACACGAAGGTTTGCAGTGGCATTATGTAGGCAATTGTGCCGGATATCATAAGTAAAGGAGTATGATCAGACAGCTTAACTTTCTACCTGATTAAGATTCTTCAAGTAACTATTAACGAAGCAAGCAAACATAAACATATTTTTTCAGGTTTTTTGTATTTTTTATTTTTCACAAACTAGATTTGGTATTACAATTTTTCAACAAATCGCGAAACGAAGAATCACAGCAGTTTATATGATCAAGCAAAGAATAAGGAGAAAGTGATCAGTATAAGCTGTTTCAGGTAGAAAGTTAAGCTGTCTGAGATAGGTAGATAGTATGAGTAAACAAGATTATATAATGCAGGGCAGAAATGAAGGAATTGCGTTCTGCGACAAAATAGCAAAAGAAAAAGGATTAGAAGAGCTACAGAGAGTAACAAGACAGAGAAATCTTGCAGGGCTTCGAACACTAATAGATCCAAGAGAACTTGACCAGGATTTTAGAGATGCAACACTACAGATTTTAGATACTGTATTGATCATGAGTCTTATAGTTTTGAAAGATGAATTTGATTTCGGAACTAAGAGATTAGATCGATTCAAAAAAAGATTCAATGACAAAACAGAGTGTTTAGAAACAGGAAATGTGACATGGATTGATATGATCGAGCAGGTCAGAGAAGAAAACAACATTAAATTAAATCTTAGAAAGAACGATGTAGTGATGGCATGGAGGAGAAAATAATGATAAACAAGAAAGAATTTAAAGGCTACATCTGTGAGATCACAGGCAAGTCAATTAAGGACATGAAGCTGTGTCCGGACAAGCAACAGAAGCTAAGGGTTCGGATCAAGTGTGATAAGGGATGCGTCTGGTGTGAAAAGTTAAAGAAAGTTAAGGAGTGAGGAAAATGTTGATATTAGATCAAGAGAGAC
>ENA-OQIZ01000618-OQIZ01000618.1-human-gut-metagenome-genome-assembly--contig:-NODE-618-length-17053-cov-2.883670_pt1 | contig 17053 bp, 13 predicted proteins | sample MGYA00242593_ERZ504758 | MGnify/ENA primary metagenome ERZ504758 (study PRJEB26092, sample SAMD00036364) | human gut metagenome | host: Homo sapiens | study: EMG produced TPA metagenomics assembly of...
ATAGAAGATACCTTGCTGACTGACCAAGTAGAACAAAGTATTCTTGAATGAAGCGATAGCTGAGATCGTATGACTATCGGAAAGGTTTGATAATCCATAGGGCTTCCAGTTTGCCTTATCCAGTAGGTTCTCTTTTAATGAGGCGTATATAATCCCCGAAGATACTTCTGCCTTATTGGTTGTAGAGGCATATATATTGCCATTCTGTATGGCACACGATGTTATATTTAAGGAAAGCTTGTAGGTATCCTTTATTTCCTTTTTGGCCATATTGACCACGACGATACCAAATGCTGTCGATAAATAGGCATATTCATCGTGTACCAATACTGAATTGATTTGTTTGTCTCTTATGGACGTACTGGTCGACAGATAAGGTAGATTTGTCGCCACTCCTCCCTCAAGTATATCTATATTTGAATTATCATAGATAATAAGGAGTGATTTTGTTTGTTTATTATAGCGGATCAAAGAAATCGTATTATCATTTAATCCGTTTCCTTTATAATATTGCTTAATACTATTATCATCTTTTCCATACGTATAAAGAGATCCTTCCGCTACCACAAATACTTGGTCGTTCGATTCCTCTACGCTGTTTGTGTTATTGTAAGAAAGATACGTTTTCCATCCGGTTGTATTAAAATTCGCGGCTAATACAGTGAATGAAAAGAATGAAAATAGAATGATAGTAAGTATATGTCTCATATTAACAATTGTAATCAGATAAAAATGATGTTAACTTCATGACGGCTTTCGCACGATGGCTGATCTGGTTTTTTGTATCGTTACCCATCTCGGCGAAAGTTTGTGTATAGGTATCAGGCATGAATATAGGATCGTATCCAAATCCGCTATTTCCGCGTTTTTCGGTAGTGATAGAGCCATTCACGATACCGTCGAAGGTATATTCTTTTCCGTCAAGGACTAGAGCTATGACCGTGCGGAAACGTGCTTTTCTGTTTTCTTTATGATTCATTTCGGACAACAGCTTGTTCATATTAGCTTCCGAGTCGTGCCCTGTTCCTGCGTAACGAGCCGAATAGACTCCCGGAGCATTATTCAATACCTCGACTTCTAATCCCGTGTCGTCAGCGAAACAATCATATCCGAATTTCTCCTTGATATAGCGGGCTTTTAGCAAAGCATTTCCCTCTAAGGTATCTGCCGTCTCGGGGATATCGTCATGGCAATCTATATCGGATAAACTTATGATTTCCGCGTATCCGGCGGTTATCTTGCGGACCTCGTCCAGTTTGTGCTGATTATTTGTCGCGAATACAAGTTTCATATTTCGTAATCTATTAAATAAGAAAGCATTTCTATACGGTAGATATATAACGTATGGAAATGCTTTAAATTGTTTGTATATTCTTTTTTAAGTCTTTATCTGATCGAACCCCTCACCATATACCCCTCGGACGATACTTTGGGAGATGAACGCTTGGTGGTCTATCCGTTTCACGATCCGGAAGATGGAGACGGATTCGGATTTCTTGGCGAGGAGTACGACTACCTTGACGGGTTTGCGGGAATAACCGCCCTCGCCGTCCAGTATCGTACAGCCACGGCCTAAGTCATGGATGATGCGATCCGCTATCTCGTCGTACTTCTGGGAGAAGATGAGGAATTGTACGGATTGGCGGTTACCGTTCAATACCATGTCGAGAACGTAATTGCTTATGACCATCTCCACGAAACCGAAAACGATCTTGTCCACGTTATGGAACAGGAAGAAAGAGGAACTGATGATGAAGAAATCGCAAAACAGAAGGATACGTCCGATCGATATATTCTTATATTTATTGATTACCGCACCGATAATATCCGTACCTCCGGTACTACCGTTCGCCGAGAATACCAATCCTAGTCCGGCACCACACATAAACGCTCCGATTATGATAGCCATAAACGGCTGGTCGTGCAGTATAGGTTGTCCTTTCAGCAGCCACTCGAAGAGAGAGAGAGAAGCCGAGAGTGAGAAAACTCCGAAAATAGTTTTTATCAAGAATTTTAGACCAAGGATCTTTAAGGCTACCACCAACAAGGCTACGTTGATGACAAAATAAGATACGGATACCGGGATCAATCCATTGGAGGCAAAGAAGATCAACGCACAGATACCACTTACCCCACCTGTCACGATCTCGTTGGAAAGGATAAAGGCGTTGAATCCGAATCCGTATAATAAAGTTCCGAACAGGATCATTAGATAATCCTGTACGGAAAAATAGATTTTTGTGAGTTTTAAGTTCATCCCACTACGATATTAACGATTTTGCCGGGAACGACAATAACTTTCTTAATGGTCTTGCCTTCCATCCACTTCGCTGAGTTCTCATGGCTCAAGGCCGCCTTCTCAGCGTCTTCACGGGAGATATCTGCCGGAAGTTCGAGGTTGAAACGGGCTTTACCATTGAATGAGATGACGTAGGTAACTGATTTTTCTACCAGATACTCTTCGTTATGTTCCGGCCACTGGGCATCGCAGATGGTCGTATCATGTCCTAATTGATGCCATAGCTCTTCCGTGATGTGGGGAGCGAACGGAGCCAATAAGATGATCAGCGGCTCCAAGATGGCGCGCTTGCTGCATTTTAAGCTCGTTAACTCGTTCACGCAAATCATGAAAGCGCTAATGGACGTGTTGTATGAGAAATGCTCGATGTCGAACGTTACTTTCTTGATCAGCTTATGCAAGGATTTCAATTCGTCGGCCGTAGGCTCGGCATCGGTAACTTGCAGGGTATCCGTATTGCCGAAGAATAAACCCCAAAGCTTTTTTAAGAAACGGTGTACGCCATCGATACCGTTCGTATCCCAAGGCTTGGATTGCTCCAACGGGCCTAGGAACATCTCGTACAAACGTAGGGTATCGGCACCATATTTCTCAACGATCATATCCGGGTTCACTACGTTGAACATGGATTTGGACATCTTCTCGACCGCCCATCCGCAGATATATTTACCATCTTCCAATACGAACTCCGCGTCGTTGTATTCCGGACGCCAGTTCTTGAAAGCCTCTATATCCAACAGATCGTTAGATACGATATTTACGTCTACGTGGATAGGGGTGACCTCGTATTGGTTTTTCAAGTTCAAGGAAACGAATTTATTGGTTCCGTTGATGCGGTACACGAAGTTCGACCGTCCTTGGATCATACCTTGGTTGATCAATTTCTTGAACGGCTCTTCCTCGCAAACGATACCCAAGTCGAATAAGAACTTATTCCAGAAACGGCTGTAGATCAAGTGGCCGGTAGCGTGTTCCGTACCACCGATATATAAATCCACGTTTCTCCAATATTCATCCACGTCTTTAGCGACCAAGGCTTTATCATTACGCGGGTCCATATAGCGCAAATAATAAGCGGAAGAACCGGCGAAGCCCGGCATCGTACAAAGTTCCAGCGGGAAGATCGTCTGGTTATCGATCTTCGATACCTCGGTGACTTTTTGGTTTACCGTGTCCCAAGCCCATTTAACGGCGTGTCCTAATGGAGGCTCGCCCGTCTCGGTAGGCAAGAATTTATCTACTTTCGGCAGTAACAGGGGCAGACATTATTCCGGCAACATCTGAGGCATGCCATCGGCGTCGTAATATACCGGGAACGGTTCGCCCCAATAACGCTGGCGGCTGAAAATAGCGTCGCGCAAGCGGTAGTTTATCTTCACACGTCACAAATCGTGATCTTTTACGTATTTCTTGGTAGCGGCTATCGCTTCCTTGATCGTCAGTCCGTTCAAGGAAAGATCGCAATAAGGAGTAACGCCGGCTCTCGGAGAATTTCATACGATACCTTCCTTGGCATCGAAACTTTCCTCGCTTACGTCGCAACCTTCCACCAACGGACGGATTTCCAGTCCGAAATGCTTCGCGAAAGCGTAGTCGCGGCTATCGTGCGCCGGAACCGCCATGATCGCTCCCGTACCGTAGCCGGCCAATACATAGTCGCTGATCCAGATGGGAACCGCCTCGCCCGTAAACGGGTTAATAGCGTAGGAACCACTGAATACACCGGTTACCTGACGGTCGGCGATGCGCTCGCGCTCGGTACGTTTCTTGGTACGATCTAGGTAAGCGTCTACTTCCGCTTTTTGGTCTGCCGTAGTTAATTGTTGAACCAATTCGCTTTCCGGAGCTAATACCATGAAGGTAACACCAAACATCGTATCGGCACGGGTCGTAAAGATCGTGAATTCCCTGTCGCTGTCTTTTACCTTGAAGCGAACCTCGGCACCTTCGCTGCGTCCGATCCAGTTCTTTTGGGTCTCTTTCAAGGAATCCGTCCAGTCGATCGTATCCAACCCGTCCAACAGGCGTTGCGCGTAAGCGGATACACGTAAGCACCATTGGCGCATGATCTTTTGTTCCACCGGATAGCCTCCACGCTCGGAGACACCGTTCACGACCTCATCATTCGCTAATACGGTACCCAAGGCGGCACACCAGTTCACCATGGTCTCTCCACGATAAGCGATCCGGTAGTTGAGTAATATCTCTTGTTTTTCTTTATCGCTCTTGGCTTTCCATTCCTCGGCGGTGAAACTAAGTTCCTCTCCGCAAGCTACGTTCAGACCTTCCGTACCACTGGTCTCGAAAGCCTGTATCAACTCGCTGATCGGGCGGGCTTGCTTCTCGTCGTTGCAGTAGTAGCTGTTGAACATCCGGATGAAGGCCCATTGCGTCCATTTGTAATATTCGGGATCGCAGGTACGGATCTCACGGCTCCAATCGTAGCAGAAACCGATCTTTTCCAATTGCTCCCGATAACGGGCTATATTATTCTTTGTCGTGATCTCCGGATGTTGTCCGGTTTGGATGGCGTATTGCTCGGCGGGTAGTCCGTAAGCGTCGTAACCCATCGGGTGCAATACGTTAAAACCTTGCAAACGTTTGAAACGCGAATAAATATCAGAAGCTATATAACCGAGCGGGTGGCCAACGTGCAATCCCGCACCGGAAGGATAGGGGAACATGTCCAATACATAGTATTTAGGCTTATTCGTGTCCTTTTCGACTTTATAAACCTTTTCGGCAATCCAGTAGTCGTGCCACTTCTTCTCAATCTCTCTGAAATTGTACTCCATGATCGTTTATCGTTTTTGTATCGTTTTCTATTTAAGGCCACAAAGTTAGTGAATTTATTTATTTTATATGAGTTATTTACATGAACTGTTTATTTCACGTAACCAATCCGGGGGCGAGATTGATTCTCGGTTCTTTTCGCTTGTAACTCAGCGAGTGACAGATTGATTAGCTCAAGTTGCGTACGGGTATCTTCGTTGATGTCGTTGTAATCGGCAAATGCTTCTTCGATATACGCTTTGAGTTCCTTTACTTCTTGTTGGAGTTCAAGCAAAGGGGAGGAAGAACTTATTATTTGTCGTATGCCGACGAAAGCACGCATGATAGAGATATTGACTTTAATGGCTGTATCGGATCTGAGTACAGAAGAAAGCATTGCTATACCTTGCTCCGTGAAAGCGAATGGAGCATATTGGTTACCTCCTTTCTTTGAGATGCCAATTTGGCATACCATATTGTTTTTCAAGTTGTTAAATTCTTGAATTGTTAATGTGAACATAAAATCATTAGGAAAGCGTTCTATGTTTCGTCTGACCGCACGTTTCAATTGGGCGGTTTCCGTTCCATACATTTCCGCCAGATCAAAATCCAGCATGACTTTTTGCCCTCTGATCTCATAAATCTTGTTTTGTATCGCTTGTAATTCCATAGTATAAGAACTTATTAGTTTACTTTATTTGATATAACCAATTTTAGGTCTTTTAGCATTGTTCTTTTTCTTTGTAGCCAGTTCGGAAAGAGCTATGTAAATATCATCCAAAGACTTTTGGGTATCTTCACTGAGATCATTGATAGCGCAAAGCGTTTCTTCATTAGCCATTTCAAGAGATTTGATACGTTCTTGTAGCTCTTTAATTTCGATGGAACTAGTGGTAGCTTGTAAGGTATAATTCCGAATAGCGACAAAGACTCTCATAATGTTTCTGTTGATTTCTATGGCAGTTTTAGAATTTAGCACACTACTAAGCATAGCCACTCCTAATTCCGTGAAAGCAAAAGGCTTATATTTGAAATTACTACCTCTTCCTTTGTTCAAGATACCAAATTGGCATCTTGAAAGTTCCTCCTTGGTTAACTCAAACATGAAATCATCTCCTTCAAAGCGTTCTATATTACGTCTGACCGCACGTTTCAGTTGGGCGGTTTCCGTTCCATACATTTCCGCCAGATCAAAATCCAGCATGACTTTTTGCCCTCTGATCTCATAAATCTTGTTTTGTATCGTTTGTAATTCCATAGTAAAGATTTTAGTTTAATATTATGGTCGCAAAGGTTTGTAAAATAATTGAGATAAGCAATAAGCTAGTTGGATATTTATGATTGGTTGCATTTGTAAGTTGTACAATGAATTATTGCTGATCCGGCTTATTGTCTATTTTTTATGTGTTCTTATTTTCCTTATAAGATTTCCGGGAAAAACACGTACGTGATTTATGAAAAACACGTACGACTTTTTGGAAAAACATGTACGTGTTTTCCGGAAAACATGATGATGTTTTTATATCACTGATATTCATGTATATATAACTTGATACCTTTGCATGGACTTATTGTGTGTTTTTTCTTCTTGTATTTGTTATTTTGTTGTTCTATCGTTTGTTTATGAATTAAAAATATTTAATTTTGCTTATCTATAATAAAGGATGAAGTCATTTATATATATACTATTAACTTCCTTGACTTTCCTTGTGGTAGGATGCCAAAATGAATCTGAGGAAATCCGTTTGATCAATCAGGCGGAACGCCTGTTTGATGCCTATCCGGATAGCGTAATCACTACATTGGATTCCATTCCGCTCCCGGAAGAGATGAGTCCCCGTCTGATAGCCCGTTGGTGTATGTTATACGCACGTGCCGCCGATAAAATAGAGGACGAGATGCCTTATACGAACCAGCTTGAGATCGCCTTGAAATACTATCAAAAGAAAAAGATGCGGGAAGAGGAGGCTGAGATCGGCCTTTATCTGGGGCGTTCGTATGTGGAGGATAAGGAGTACGAGAAGGCAATGAGGGCTTACTCCGATGCGCTGGAGGTTGCGTTGGCGATTAAGAACTATAATCGTGCCGGGTATATTTGTAGTTATATGGGGGATTTGTATGAACTGGATGATCGTTATGTGTTAGCTGCAAAAAAATATAAGGAGAGCGGACGGTATTTTCGATTGGCCGGTAATATGAAAAGCTATGTGCGTTCGTTTGTGAATGAGGGAAGGAATTATATGGATGTTGATTCTAATTATTTAGCTTTAACTATATTGAAGCGAGCAGAAGTGATAATAGATTCCTTGAGAGTAGATGAGGTTAGAAATTATGTATACAATGGTCTAGGTAATATATTTAATGTTTTGGAAAAATATGATTTAGCTGAAAAATATTTATTGAAGAGCATAAAAGAGGATTCGAGTGATACTGCTTCGGATTATTTGACCTTATCAGATCTTGAGCAAAAGCGTGGAAATTTAGAACAAGCGGAAAATTATCTTCAAAAGGCTAATAGTGTATCCATAGATAATGATTTTGTACCGGCTACTATTGCTTATCATTATTATAAAATAAATAAAGAAAGAGATGATTATAAAAGAGCTTTGTCTTTTTATGAAGAATATGTAGCAGCAGAGGATTCCCTTATGAATATAAGTAAATCTGTCGATATATATGATACAGAACAAAAATATGAACATTTGAAATTGCATAATGAAAATATAAGATTACTATTAAAGGGGCAAAGGAATTATACTTTTATATTGATATTGTTATTTTTATGTGCTTTACTCATTATTGTCTATTTAGCTACGATAAGAAGAAAGAATCGTTCACTTTTAAAACAACAAGAAAAAATTAATACTTTGAATCAAAGCATATATCAATTATATGCAGAACTTCGGAGAAAGAGTGATGAACTAATCCAATTGCAAAATACTCAGCATTCTTCGGTGAAAATGCAAGTGGAATATGAAAATGTAAAGAAAGAGGTAGATAGCTTGAGATCTCGATTATTCGAATTAAGAGAATCTAAAATTCTCAATAGTAATTTAGCTAAAAAAATAAAGAAAATATCTCAAACTGTGCAGCCTAATCATTCTGAAGCACCCGTTTCCGAAAAAATGTGGATTGATATTGAAGTTTTGATGATGGAAGTTTACCCTAGTGTTATAAAGGTACTGAAGGATGCAGGCTTGTCACCATCGGAGATGCATCTTTGTTTCCTTACATTATTTAAACTTGATTCAACAGCTATATCTATCCTTTTAAATATTATTCCTACTTCCGTCGATCGTACACGTTTGCGAGTACGAAAGAAATTAAATTGGGAAGGTAAACAAGGATTGTATGAATCTCTTGTTAATATTTAGTATGTAATAAACCTTCATTTAAGGGGCTCTACGATTGTTTGTCTATGTATTTGTTTTTATAGTATTTGATTGTCAAGTGTTTACGTTTTTTTCTTTGTCTATGTGGATTACATAATTTAACCCCTTTAGATCATATATAATCTCTAGATTTGCAACCGAAACATAACAAAAAAGAGAGATTATGAAAAATGTAAAATGGCTACTAGCAGTGTTGTTTATTTTTTCAATTTGTATTCCATCTTTTGCAGGTCATGTGCCTTTACATGGTCATCTTAAGAAAAAACAGCGATCTGTAAATTTGGATGTACCTATAAAAGCAGACATAGATGAAACCTCAAAAGTTTTATCCTTGGAGTTTTTGGAATATGTAGGAGAGGTACGAGTATCTGTTACGGATGCGAATGGAAATATCGTTTATGAGGAGATAGTGGATACACAAGATGTTTCTTCTAGTATTATCTCATTAGATGAATGTACTTCTGGATCTTATGGACTTTATATATCAGATTCAGAAAACTACGCAGAAGGTCTTTTTAATTTATAAATAATTTAAATTTTAGATGTATGGACAAAAAGACAGTGCTTTTAGCATCTGCATGTACTTTATTAATGATGTCATGTAGTAATGATGCGGAGTTGATTAAGGTTGCTGAAACGACAGGATTACAAACGAAGGCTTTTGTTGGTGAAGCAGATTTCCAAATTGTAGATTATGCGGGAGATAAATGTATTCAGTTCAAGAATGATTCCGTATTTAATGCGATGCTTTGGGAGATGAATGATATGTCAGAAGAAGAGATAAATAATATTTTCTCGGGAGCTGGTTTCGTAAGTCAATGGCAACTTATGCAAGAAGCAGATCAAGAACAGGAGCTTATTGTAGACAATTATGAGAAAGATCTTAGCCAACCTTGGCCTGCTCATCAAATTAAAGAATTCAAACAAAAATATGATGATGTTTTCATGTTTGAACCTTATGATTCTACAGATTTTATTGCGCATTATAAATTAAAAGGTTCCACGTATAGTCCTTTTGTAAATAGGCAAGGATTGTTTTTAATTGGAGATAGTGTTGTATATACTGCTGTATATGAATCTTTAGAGGAATATTTTGGATTAGGAATATCATTGTATGGTAGTAATGGAGCCACAACTGAATCTGATATGAATTGTGCTGAAATTAAATATCAAATACCTGGTGGTGATTATGTAAAAGCAAGAGCAATTCCTAAATTTACAGGTTCTCGGATGATATCTAATCAAGAATATCGGGTAGTAAGTTGTGAAATACTTAGTCAGAAAAAAAAGGTGATGTGGAAAAAACACCATGCAGATGTGTATTTAGATTATAGAGTGAAAGGATCTGGTGTAGGTTTTGGTGTTACAAATCCTAACAATGGGCAATTTTTGAGTTGTAATGATCAACCACTTAAACTAAAATATGCAGCTTATGGTAAAAATACAATTGATTTAGGTATTTGTGGTAAAAATGCCTATTCACCTCTTTGGATACTTAATGGAACTTTGGAAATTCAAGCCGATGACATTCCATTTAAGGGTTATTCGTCAATACTACTGAGAGAAGGATAAATATTTAATACGATGAAAAAAGTTTTATTTTTATTATTGTTAATAACAACTTCAGCTTTCGCTCAAGTAGAGCATGGGTTATTAGTAGGTGCTGGTGTTGGATTCCCTTTGCAGGACGGTTGGAAGGAGACTACTTGGGGGGATAAATCGAATTTGGATTATCGGAACGATTATAAATTGAATAGTATGATCGGTTATCGCTTCCGATTCCTTCCGGAACAGAAATTCTTCTATGACTTGGATATGACGATGGGATTCCAAAAAATGGAAACTGTCAAGTCTTCTCGTTATCTTTCTTACGAAGGTATGGAAGGTGGTTCACATATATTCAAAGGTGGTACTGAGACGATTGATGAATTTGTCATGCCTATCTCCGTAGCCGCTAGTTGGAATTGGCGTTTTGCCAAGAAATTCCATTTGGGTGCCGGTATCGCTCCTACGCTTTATGTACAACCACAAGCCGTGTTTGATCTGTCCGTGATGGCGAAGGTGGGATATCGTTTAAGCAAGCATTGTGAGTTCGGCCTTTCTTATCAATATGGCTGTTTCAATACCTTGAAGCATTTCAATAACGGACCGGCTAATGGCCGTCGTGGACATCTTTCGGATTTGATGCTCTCTGTATATGTTCCTTTTGTTTTGAAATGATGGAATAATAAAATATAGAAACACATAATGTTTTATTTAGAACCAAAACAAAGATGAATAACTGCCTATAAGAAAAGAGTACGTGAAAAAGAGCCATGTGTAGAGAGATAATTCTATGCATGGCTTTTGCTTGTATATGATGTATAAATTTTGAATAATTATTGAGGCCTTTTTGCATTTTTTGTTTGCGATATTGTCTCTTTCGTGATTAAGAACTATCTTTGACAAACTATTCAATATAAGGCTAATGCCAAAAAAAATGAAAGCTTTAGGTATTGACTCTGGAATAATTTGGTAAGTCACGGGCCTTGAACCGGGGGAATAGGATTGAAAGTAGAATATTATAATAGTTAGGGATATGCGTATTGTTGCCTTTTTTAGTGCTATTGCCGTAATTATTCTGCTATTGGCAGGATGTGGACATGAGAAATCAAATAATTCTCAAGTTGTTAATTTAGTTCAACTTGGTGGAGTGGAGTATCCGGAAATACCGAAGTCGAATATCATTCAGCTAGAGAAATCTGATTTCCCGAAAGGGGAGATCCGTTCTATTGAGCGGATACCGATTGACTTGGAGATCGAGCTTCGGGAAGTGAATATATTGGCTAAAGGCAACTACCTCATCGTTAAACACCTTGAGTGGCGGGAGGGAGCCTATCTTTTGCATGTACTCTCTTTGCCCGATTATAAAACGGTTGCTCAATTAGCCCCTTTTGGCGAGGGACCGGATGAGTTCAATGATATACGCATGATACCCACGGAAGAGACCGATAAGCTTTGCTACGTCTGGAACATACGTAATAATCGGATCTTTAGCTTGTCCACTACCCTTAAACTAGAGGAGTATGATCAATTGGCTGAAATCCCTGAAAATAAGATAGTCCCTGATAAGCCTTTATATATGGGAGATGGCAAGATGCAGGTTAGTCTAGGTTCAAATGATGGAATGGGAATAGGATTGGTAAGCTTGAATGATACTATAGTGAAGGGAACCGTACCTTTCCTGTTCGCTGAAGGAGCAGGTTGGTTTTTCTATATCGGAAATTTGGCGCATAGCTTTTCAAGAAAACGAGAAGCATTTGCGTTTACCTTTCATGACCGGATCGTTTTCTTTGACTTTGATGGTAACCATGTGAAGATGTGCCGATTTGGAGATAAAACCTTACAAACTACCTCTTCGCCGGATAATCCTCTCTATTATTACAGTTGTTTCGCGAGTGACAAGTATGTCTATGCCGTTTACCGGGAATCAAAGAAAGATACGGATGAAACGAATCCCTTGTATCTGGAGCAATTTGATTGGGATGGGAATCCGGTAGCTCGTTATTCGTTACCCAAAGGAAGAGGCCTATACACTGGATGTGCGACAGAAGATAATTCGATAATCTATATGGTAGATTATTATGAGGACAATTTCCTGCATAAGATTGTTTTGAGCAAAGACTAATAAATTCTAGTGCTTTTCCCGTGATTTTTGTAGATTTGCGATTCTTTTGATAAAAAATAGTATATAGCAAGGATCGGAAATGAAAAGAGGTGGAAAGGATATTGAATCGTTGGATAGCTTACGGGTCTTGTCCCTGTTCTCCGGATGTGGGGGCATGGATTTAGGATTCGAGGGGGATTTTATATGTCATCGTAAGTCTATATCTCCTCAAAATACGTGGGTTCAAGAGGTTATCGATGAACACTGGGTTCGTTTACAGAAGAATCGTTTTCGAACGGTCTTTGCGAATGATATATTGAAAGAGGCACAAACCGCTTGGCTTCAATATATGGATCGATTCGGATATGATAAAAACGTTTATAATACAAAGAGTATCGTAGACTTGGTGAAAGAGCATCGAGCGGGGAAAAAAGTCTTCCCTAAAAATATAGATGTCGTCACGGGAGGTTTTCCTTGCCAGGATTTCAGTGTCTCCGGTAAACGTTTAGGGTTTGAGTCGAATAAGGATCATACCGGGAAATTGCGTGAGGACGATGAGGCCTCGGAAGAGACGAGGGGTAAACTTTACTATTGGATGAAGCAGGTGATCGATATTACGAGACCCAAGATATTTATCGCGGAGAACGTGAAGGGACTAGTGAATCTGGGAGACGTGAAAAGTATTATTCAGAGAGACTTCGCCCATGCGGCTGGGGATGGATATATTGTTTTAGATCCTCAAGTTTTACATGCGGGCAATTATGGGGTTCCGGAGTCTAGAGAGCGTGTGATTTTTATCGGGATACGTAAGTCCGCGTTAAAGGTTAAGGCTTTAAGAGCGCTTCAAGAGGAGAAGATACCCAAAGCTTACGATCCTTATCCGAGTCCGACACATGCTTGCACCGTGGAAGATAAGAAACTATTGCCACCGGTGGTTTGTCGGGATGTATTTGTAGGATTGGAGGAACCGGATAGGACAGAAGATCCATCCCAGCGGTATTATTCACAGGCGAAATATATGGGAGCTCATTGTCAAGGTCAAAAGGAGATCGCGCTGGATAATATTGGCCCGACGATTCGTTCCGAGCATCATGGAAATATAGAATACCGTCGTTTATCCCGGGAGCATGGGGGCGTTATTACGGAAGAATTAGACGCCGGTTTACAAGAACGTCGCTTAACTCCTCGAGAATGTGCTTTGATACAGACGTTTCCGCCGGATTATACGTTTGTCTCCCATAAAAAGAACAGTACACGTTTTGAGTTAAGTGCCTCAGGCGCTTATAAAGTAATCGGTAATGCGGTTCCTCCGGTATTAGCGTATCATATAGCGAATCGCATACAGACTTTATGGCCGTTGTATTTTAAAAAGAGATAATATGGAAGAGGAGAATATTATTACTGTGCGTAATAGAAATCTTCAAAAAGCGGATGAGGCTTTTGCGGATTTTATGTTTATGCTGGAATCATACTTGAATGAAAAAGCAGCTGCTATTCCGGGTACGTATTGCGATTGTAAGAGTAAGGAACTGGAAAATGTAGTAGTGAACGTGATGAAAGAACTTTGCGGTAGAACTCCTTTCCGTGCGGAGGAGATACGCTTGGTTTCCGCCCAATATTTTCCAGATATTATCGCGGAGAAATATTATGGGGTTGAGGTAAAATCTACAAAAGAGAACCATTGGACATCTACGGGAAGTAGCATCGTGGAGTCTACACGTGATAAGAATGTAGAAAATATCTATATGCTCTTCGGCAAACTGGGAGGTAAGACGGCGGAGTTTAAGTGCCGTCCTTATGAGGATTGTCTCTCCGATATAGCTGTTACCCATTCTCCCCGTTATTTGATTAATATGGAATTAACGAAAGAGCAGACTATTTTTAGTAAGATGGGAGTTGCTTATGATCAATTAAGGAATGCTTCGGATTCTATAGAGATCGTTCGAAAATATTATAGGGAAAAAGCCATTAAAGCCAAAAAGAAAGCTATGCCTTGGTGGTTGGGCACTTCCGCTGAGGAAAGTTTGGAGGAGCATACGGATATGAATATAAGCCTGTGGGTGGATAATGGAGAATATGCGGATCCGGAAAGGAATAAGAGACTAAAAGCGGAGATATTTATTTTATTCCCGGAAGTAGTGAGTGGGAATTATGAGAATGCTGCCTTATGGTTATGTATGCGCCGGTCTGTTGTTAATTTTCATATGCGGGACACTTTTTCCGCAGGGGGCCAACAATTGAAACTGAATGATGAACTTCTGCCTTTTCCTTTACCGCATGTGGTTGGTGAGTTGTTAGAATCTGCGACTTTAATAAAGAACTATCTTCTTAATAGTGATGATTTAGACTTAGATATATCGGAATTCCGTCCAGAACTTATGTTGCCTAACCGATATGAGGTCTGGCTTAATGATATTTGGAAACGTATTCATCAACTAAAACCTTATAAAAGGAAAGAGACTATCGAAGAATTGGGCGGTATTTCATTGGCCGAATGGATCGATAGGAAATATACTTTGTCTGTAAAATAAAATATATCTTCTTCTCGATCGTCTCCCTAAGATCATAGATCGTATCAAGAAGCATACCTATCCCGGAAAAATACGCTGTTTTATATCTCCACAAACGGCTTAACGACTTGTATATGGAATTAGTAGGGGATTGAGACGGTTGATTTAGAACTAATAGCGAATCAGAAGGGTTATACAAATACGTAACATTAAAGTTTAAAGCTATGAAGTTTTTTATTGACACGGCGAATCTGGACCAGATCCGGGAAGCGAATGAATTGGGAGTATTGGATGGCGTGACGACTAATCCGTCCTTAATGGCGAAAGAGGGAATCCGGGGGGTGGAAAATCAACGGAAACACTATTTGGAAATTTGCGAGATCGTGGGCGGGGATGTAAGCGCCGAGGTAATCGCTACCGACTTAGAGGGCATGATAAAAGAAGGGGAGGAGTTGGCAGCTTTACATCCTAATATAGTCGTTAAAGTACCTTGTATCGAAGCGGGGATTAAAGCGATAAAATATTTCACCAGAAAAGGCATCCGTACGAATTGTACGCTGGTTTTCTCTGTCGGTCAGGCGTTATTGGCGGCTAAGGCCGGGGCTACGTATGTATCGCCGTTCGTCGGGCGTTTGGATGATATCGCCAGCGACGGGATAGAGCTGGTACGTAAGATCGTGGAAATGTATGATTATTACGATTATGATACCCAAGTATTGGCGGCTTCTATCCGTAGCACCCAGCATATCATCCAATGCGTGGAGGCCGGGGCGGATGTGGCTACTTGTCCTTTGTCCGCCATTAAAGGCTTATTGAAACACCCGTTAACGGATAGTGGGCTGGCTACTTTTCTAGCGGATTATAAGAAAGTAAACGGATAGAAAAAAAATAGTACCTTTGTGCGGATAAATTGTAAACGCATTTAAAAGATTACTATCGTGGCAAAAGTTGTGGAAACCCCTTTGATGAAGCAGTATTTCGATATAAAAGCGAAACATCCGGACGCTATCCTTTTATTCCGGGTTGGAGACTTTTACGAGATGTATGGCGAGGACGCCGTGATTGGCGCGGAAATACTGGGTATCGTACAGACCAAACGTGCGAATGGCGTGGCGCAGCATGTCGAGATGGCGGGATTTCCACATCATGCCTTGGATTCTTATCTGCCGAAGTTGGTGCGGGCCGGAAAGCGTGTGGCTATTTGCGACCAGCTGGAAGACCCTAAGTTGACGAAGAAACTGGTGAAGCGGGGTATTACGGAATTGGTGACTCCCGGTGTTTCCATCAATGATAATATACTGAATCATAAAGAGAATAATTTCTTGGCCTCTATCCATTTCGCCAAGGAGGTATGTGGTATCTCTTTCTTGGATATCTCTACCGGCGAGTTTATGACGGCGGAGGGTTCTATAGACTATATCGACAAATTACTCAATAACTTTTCCCCGAAGGAAGTCTTGATCGAACGAGGAAACAAGAAACGTTTCGAGGAGGCTTTCGGTCCTCGTTTCTTTATCTTTGAGCTGGATGACTGGATCTTTACGACCTCGGCTGCCGAGGATCGCCTGTTGAAGCATTTCGAGACGAAGAACCTGAAGGGTTTTGGCGTACAACATCTGAAATTAGGTATTATCGCTTCCGGGGCGATTCTGTATTATCTGGACCAGACCCAGCACACGCATATTTCCCATATCACCGCTTTATCCCGTATCGAGGAGGATCGATACGTCCGCTTGGATAAGTTTACGGTACGCAGCTTGGAACTGGTGGGTACGATGAACGATGAGGGAACAAGCTTGTTGGACGTGATCGATAAGACGATTTCGCCGATGGGCTCTCGTATGCTTCGCCGGTGGATACTATTCCCGCTAAAGGATGTAAAACCGATCCAAGAACGCCAAGAGGTCGTGGATTATTTCTTCCGTGAACCGGAGACAAAGGAGTTGCTGGATACGCAGTTGGAGCAGATCGGCGATTTGGAACGTATTATCTCCAAGGTGGCTGTCGGCCGTGTATCTCCTCGTGAGGTGGTTCAGCTAAAGGTCGCGCTTCGTGCGATCGAGCCGATCAAGGAGGCATGTATGGCGAGTGAGGAACCCAGCTTATGCCGGATCGGGGAGCAATTAAACGCTTGCGCCTTGATCCGCGACCGGATTGAGAAAGAGATTAATAACGATCCCCCTTCGTTGGTCAATAAGGGAGGAATTATAGCGAAGGGGGTCAACGAGGAATTGGATGACTTGCGTGCCATCGCTTATTCCGGCAAGGATTATTTGTTGAAGGTACAGCAGCGCGAGATCGAATTGACGGGTATCCCAAGCTTGAAGATCGCTTTCAACAACGTCTTCGGCTATTATATAGAGGTACGTAATACCCATAAGGATAAAGTCCCGGCGAATTGGATCCGTAAACAGACCTTGGTGAACGCCGAGCG